>Ga0210040_10005899_pt1 | contig 15447 bp, 9 predicted proteins | sample CryGeyCG12114_NA_FD_185462 | JGI IMG/M metagenome (GOLD analysis project Ga0210040, IMG submission 185462) | Groundwater microbial communities from aquifer - Crystal Geyser CG19_WC_8/21/14_NA (SPAdes) (version 2) | ecosystem: Environmental > Aquatic > Deep subsurface > Groundwater | place: USA... | reverse complement strand
TAAACGTCAAGGCTAAAGTTTATCCTGTTATTATTGAAAGCGCCATCCAACCCTATATTGGTCGTATAGTTTTTCTCCCAGGTTAAATCAGAATTCTCAAGATTTATAAGCTGTATCACCGATTCTGTTTCTGTTGAGTATGGCCGGTTCGTGGTACTGTTTCGCAATACAATATTGGAGTTGGTAGCAGGGCCTAAACTCGCTGTTAATCCGTAGCTGGCCCGCAGTTTTAAAATATTTATTGTAGTTGCCGATTGCATAAATCCTTCTTCATTGATATTCCAGGCTCCACCGAAACTCCAAGTAGGTAGCCAGCGGGCGGTTTTAGCAGAACCCAGCTGATTGGAACCATCATAGCGTACAGTACCATATAAATTATACTTTTCCGCAAACGTGTATTGCCCATTCAAGTAAAACGCTGCAAAACGATCATATGTCTTCGTCATTTCGTAATACGGAAAGTTGCTTTCTATGGTTTGCTTCAGGATGCGGTAATCTATAAATGGCACGCCGCCGTTTTCATATTGATATCCATAGCCCGTATTGGAAAAGTTTTGCCGGTCGGCATATTTAATTTGCTGGCCCGCTAAAATATTTACATTATGTCTGCCGGCAAACGTATTCGTATACGTTATGCTGTTCCGAATATCGTAACTCAACAGCGAGTTTTCTGTACGGTTGTAAAAACCACCGTAAGGCAGTACCACTTCAGGCAAAGATTCGGGATCGTCCGGATTTGTGTATAAGAATTTGTTGTTCTCTCTTATTGTTTGATTATCCGCCGCCCGGTACGCATTGGCCATATTCGAATTTTCTGTTATTTCGTGCTCTTGTGATGATTTTACATAGCGTAAGGCACCAATAAATTCATACCGGAAGTTTTTCGCAAAACGGTAGGCCAATTCCCCCTGAAGTTTCAAATCAATCACATCAAGCATAAGCCGGTTATTTTCCAGTTCCGTTAAAATATTAAATGGTGCAAAGTTTCTTCTGAAATATTCCCGGTTGCCATTATCGTCGTAAGCAGTTATGGCGCGGCTGGTATTCAGGGCATAGCTGAAAGGATTAATATCAAAATCCCGGTCAAACTGACCTGATACCGGATTGCTTTGGCGGCTTAACGTTCCGGGCGCATGTTGCTGCCGTATGGAACCTACGGTTTGAAACCCTGTGGTAAGCTTATTGGAAAAACTGTAATTATTACGGAAGTTGAGCGTATACCGTTTTACGTTATCAGCAACCGTCCAGCCGTTATCGTTATACAAGCTGGTCGAAAAAAAGGATTGCGACTTTTCGGTTCCCGCAGAAAGGCTTAGCGAATGTTCTTGTATCAATGAATTCCGGAACAGGATATCAAACCAGTCTGTATTTTCCAAAGCATATCCTTTCAGGAAATTATTTTTAGCTGCTGTCGTATTTTGTAACGGAAAGTTGCCAGTAGCATCTGCATTCATCAAATCATACATCTTACCATATACGCCATAATTGGCCTGGCTCAGTATATCGGATTGAAGCAGGCCTTTACGCTCCAATTCGCCCCACACCGACATCTGTTGCGCAGAATTCATGATATTGTATTCTGAATAAACAGGTTTTAACTGTGTGCTGAAATTACCGGTATATGAAATTTGAGGCTTTCCGGCCCGGCCCCGCTTAGTCGTAATCACCACGACGCCGTTCATGGCACGGGCGCCGTACAACGCTGTAGCAGCGGCATCCTTCAGTATATCAAATGATTCAATATCATTTGGATTCAACCCGGCTACGGCTGAACCTAATAAGGTGGTGGGGTCGCCGCTGGATAATTGATCGTTCGATATATTAATTACATCTTCTAATACAACACCATCTACTACCCACAACGGCTTATTTTCTCCGTTGATAGAAGTAGCACCCCGGATGCGTATCTTAGGGGCACTGCCAAACGTACTGGAAACATTTTGCACAGAAACACCTGCTGCGCGGCCTTCCAGCATCCGGCTAACATCTGCAACACCTTCCATTTTCACGTCCTCGGCTTTTAAAGAAATGGCGGCACCTGTAAAATTCTTTTTATTAATACGCTGAAAACCGGTTATTACCACATCGCGCATTAAACCCGCATCGCTCCGTAATGTTATATTTACTTCTGTAAGATGCTGCCCCGGGTTCAATCTTACCTCCTGCGTGCCGTAGCCCACATTCGTGAATTCCAGAATGGCATTTTCTGGTACGCTTCGTAAAATATACTCTCCTGCAGCGTTTGTTGTCGTTCCGCTTTGCGTACCTTTTACCGAAACGGATACACCTTGCAGCGGCGCTCCGGTGCTGTCGGTAATCTTGCCCCGTATTGTCGTATCTGCAAACGCATGCGCTGTTGTAATGCGGCCTGGTTCAAATTTCGTTTTGTTTATCCGGTCTGTATGCTGTGTATCTGTTATACCTTCATTTGCCCATAGCAATACCCGAAAGCTTAGGAATGCAATAATGAGAACACAACGATTAAACGACCCTTTACGGAGTAATTCCAAACATGGGATTAGATTCATATGGATATTTATAGTACTGACAGTTACGTGTTTTAATAAACTAAGTTTTTATGTATTGTTTCGTTTGGCGGCCTGGCTTCTTTCCTGAAAGTTTTTTGTGATGGCGCCACTTCCATATTAAATATACGTATTAAGCATAGTTAAACAGTGTGTTTTTAGAAGTATAAAGTGCCTGATAAAGCCGGTTTTTAAATCCTCAACTTAAGCAATTTAAGGTTTTAGAACTTTTTAAAAGCATTTGGTTTTGCGATTGCGGAATTTGATTTCATATCTTGTTTACCTGTATATTATATTAGACAGCAGTCATTTGAATTTGCTGCTTTTGCCGGTCACAATCTTCTGTTTGCTTCGATCGAGGTAAAATTCAGGCAACGACTTAACACGGCACTATTCCGTTGTGACGGTTTCGACAACTCGTGTTGCAGGTATTTTATCTATCTGCAGAGTAGGTATCCTGTAAACAGAAAACAGAGGATGAAAAACAGCGACTTGAATTGATGAGTAAGTAAAAAGCGTTATTATGTAAATTATGTCTTAATCTGTAAGGCAGTAAAAAGGAAAATAAGAACTCAAGGAAAAAACGGGCTTTTTGCACTGATCCCGCATCCAGTGCGGCTTTCAAGTGATAATAACAACGGCCATTCTAATGAGAATGGCCGTTTGTCCGATTCTGTGCCCAGGACTGAAGTACCCTATGGGCTACGGGGATTGATGTTGATAAATGGCGCTCTTTTCTGAAAGCCTTATCTATAGGGGCTTTCAAGATAAATCCGGATAAACTTCTTCAAACACACGCAAGAGTGAAGCGTCCCCTGAGTTGTCCCCTATAGTTGAAGAGCTTATCTTTATAGTTCTAAAACAACTGTACCACTATGCCGCATGCTACCTTCGTGCTCAAGGAGCCAAATTCAAAGGAAGATACCCTTATTTACTTACTTTATCGCTTTCAAGGCAGTAAGCTCAAGTACTCCACAGGCCAAAAGATCAATCCCAAGTTCTGGAATCCTGAAACACAACGCGCCAGGGAATCAAGAGTATTTCCTGGCTATGCTGAGTTTAATGCCTTACTTAACAACTTAGATCATATTGTAGATAATGCGTACCGTAAGCTCATCAATGATCATGTAAGCCCTACACCAGACCTGCTCAAGTCGGCCCTGAACCAATTCTTGCAGAAGGAAGGAAGCAGGGAAAAAGACCTGATCACTTTTGCCGAGTACTGGGTAGAAACAACCGATCGAAGCCCTGGAACTAAAAAGCAGTTACGGCAAGCAATCAGGAACTTAAAAGAGTTTAAGCAAGCAAGTAAACGAAGCTTACACCTGGACTCAATTGATCTAGACTTCTATGACAGCTTTATCGACTTCCTCATCAAAAAGAACTATGGGAAGAATAGCATAGGAACGCTGATCAAGAACGTCAAGGTCTTCATGAATGAAGCGGTAGACCGGAAGCTTACCACAAACCTCCAGTTCCGCAATAAGCGCTTTAAAACGGTTGAAGAGCCTACCGAGACCATTTACCTGACAGAAAAGGAGATAAAGCGGCTCTATGAGCTTGATTTGAGCTCCAATAGCCGTTTAAATAAAGTACGTGACCTATTTATCATAGGTTGCTATACAGGACTCCGGTTTTCTGATCTGGTAAGCCTTAGAAAAGAAAACATCAATAGGGCAGGAGATGTTGTAAAGATCACAACCAAGAAAACAGGAGAAGTAGTCATTATTCCGCTGAAAGGCTACGTACGTGAGATTCTGAAGAAGTATGAAGGCACAGCACCGGAACCTATAAGCAATCAGAAGATGAATGAATACTTAAAAGAACTAGGCCAATTAGCAGAGCTTGAAGAGGATATCATCATAACACAAACAAAAGGCGGCAAGCGCCAAAGTGAAACCTTCAAGAAGTGGGAGCTGATCACAACCCACACAGCTAGACGTTCATTTGCTACGAACGCTTATCTATTAAATGTGCCTACAATCTCAATAATGAAGATCACGGGACACAGGACAGAAAAGAGCTTTTTGAAATACATCAAAATAAGCCAAGAGGATAATGCTAATAAGCTCATTAATCATCCTTTCTTTAGCTAAGTATCCCGTTTATCAATTTAGCAGACATAAAGGTTAATGTTGAATATATTTGAGCAGGTGTGGTATTTGAAAGCATCCCAGCCAAACAGAAGTCGAATCATGAACTGCAACCAAAGCTGTCAGCATTTAGCCATACTTGGACAAATAAGATTGTTAGCTACGTGTGCCGCTGACTTTCTGAAGCAACTGTCCTTTCAAGTTGACTGAAGACTTCATTTTAAACTCGTTGTTTCTTCTATCCATTAGCTGAAGGCGTCAAGCATCAATTTATAATCTTTGCTAAATTGAATGTATTGGTAACTAATCTCATCAGGATTTCCTGTATTCAACAGTCCCAAGACTTTTTTATCTATTAACGGATGAAGTGAAGGGGATAAAAAATATGCTCTTATCTTTTTTGTTGCAGGTATCTTTGAGACGTCCTTGTTAAGGCAATTTTCGTGTTTTAATATTTGTTTTCTCACCATTTGTAAAAAGCAGACGTAAAAATACAACTCCGAAATTATTCCAACCTTTTCGTTGTCCTTTGCCTTCAACTCGAACACCAATAGCTCGTGCGATTTGCTAAAGCCCCAAATATCAATTGCGCTTTTGCCACCTGTAAAAATTGACGAACTTTTTGAAACTACCTTTTCAAATACCCCAACGGGTAGTTGTCTGAAAATGGAAACAGCATTTGAAATACTTAATAAAGTTTCTCGCAGCTCTTTATTTACAAAACGATCTTCTAACTCGGCTTCTAACTTTGGCGAAACCTTATCACCTCGTTTACTCGGAAGGTTTAACAGGTAATTTCCCGTCTGCTTTATTTTCAAGTCGTCAAGTAATTTTTGACAATCCTTGTCAATGGAAATCCAGGAGTTGAAATCCTGACTAAAATGTTTTAAGCGAAACAAAAAGCGTTGGTAATGTCCGTTAGCAATTAATTCGGGCTTATCCCAACTAATGACTATGTTTTGATAATTGCCCCATCTTTTAAGAATCAATGCCCAGCCTTCAAAAGCACAACCATCTTTTTGCATATTGGAAGTGACAGCTCTACTTGACATTTTCATTTTTACTGTGCCGTCTTCAATGCAGAAATTTATCCCTCTTGGAACTCTAATGTTTCGTTTTTCTTTAGAAAGCAAAAACTCTTTCTTTATTTTTTCTTGTATATCTGAATTTGAATTGCACATTGCTGTTTGTTGATTGTGGGCAGCTCGTTGTTTAGCATTGTCTGGACATAGCAGCAAGCCGATGCTAGTGGCAGTTTTTCATGCAAAATGCTTCTTAATTCAAATAGGAAAACTTCTCTTCAAATAGAACAGAGCTACATGTTCATTTTGTTGTTCAAAAGGTACAGGAAAGTTGATTGACCAATCTTTAGTTTCCGAGAATTCACTAAGTCTGGCTTTCATTTGTTCCATTTCGTATTTTTTTGGCTTAGGAGTGATGATTGCACAGCAAATTAGATTTTTCATTTCAGGCAAAATCCCAGTCTTTTTTATTTTTATTAGTTTTTCTGCGTCTTTAATTATACCAACCTTCTTGCTTTCCGTTTTATTGCTTGTGTAAAATTTTAAATCACGTTTAGTTTTACTCATTGATATTGAGAGGTGCTTGAATTCAATGTAATACTTGCTGGAGTTAATGTCTGTTAGAATTAGATCAATATGATTTCTGTCATCCTCACCTTTCACGTGATATTGTACGGTATAGCCTTTAATGTTATTGTCATTTTTGAGGCACTCGAAAAAGTCTAAAATATTTACAAGGAAGAAGTTTTCAACTCTGATATCATTTTTTATTATCAAGCCGATCGATTGGCGAAACCTTTCGTCAGAAATTTTAAAGTAAATTGTTTCAAATATTCTGTTTAAGTCCATTATAATTATGAATGTACCGTTTAAAGAGTTGATGGAAGGACGTTCCAAAATTGGCGCTAATGTTAAACGCATTGCCGAAGGTGCGGCATTAGCGTTTCGACAATTTAAATTTATTACATAAATTGAATAAAAGCAGTCTATTCAATGCGTGTTTGTCAGCACCACTTTTGGCAATGCATTGTTGTGTGCTGCTTTTAAAGACGAAAAACACTAAATCATGCAACTATTCTGGAATACCAAGCTTTGCTAAATCTTCCGCCCAAGCTTTTATTTGACCTATGAAATCCCAAACGTCCCCAGGAGTTGGTACGACATAGCCTGGAACTTGAGGATCTTCGCCCATTCTAGTGAATATATCAATCAGCCAACCAGAACCGTGTCCAGTAGCTCCAAGATGGCGAAGCCATGATTCCAACTCTCCTCCTCTCACAACAAAAACACCATATTCTTGAAGTTGATTGAAAAAGTTATTGCAAGCTTGTCGATCTTGCGCCGCTAGTATATTAACGCCACCATCACGCTTCATATTTTGACCTGTTGCATTCATTGCATTAAGTAAGGCCAATCTTTGGTTCTGCATCGGTTGGTGCAAAATTTGTGGAAAGAAAGCTCCTTCTAAAGGTTTAGCAAATACTTGCCCGCCTTCTTTTAGGACATCTATATCAACTATTCCAACTGCTGGGATACCAAGTTCACGTAAAGGCTTGACTATTTCCCAAATGGTCTGCTTATTTTGGGCATTTATAAACAAACAGTTAGCAAGTCCCCTAGGATCTGCAGCAGAAAGTAATCTTTCATTTATTTCTTGGTAAAATGCTCGATCAGAATCGGACTCGCATACAACAACAGATTCAAAAAAAAGTCCGTTCAAGACACCTGTCGACCTTAACAAAGGGTGACGCATCAAATGAAGGATTCTTGCTTGCGGGAGAATACGTGCTGTACCAACACCGTTCTTATACGTCAACCTTATGATGTCAATTGGTGTACCAGAGTGAATACATCCCATTAAGAAACTAGCACTATGCGTTGCGATGAAAAGCCTCTTATTCGTGTTCCTTAGAGAACGTCCTATTTCCTTTGCTAACTTTGCTGACAATGCAGGGTGTAGAAAAGCTTCAGGTTCATCTATCAAAGTAATTTTAGGGTCACCAGCTAATAGTGTAGTGACAATTCCGCAAAAGGCCTTAACTCCATCACTGGCCTGGGTGATTTCCAATGCTGCGCCATGAAAAGCTATTGAAGCTTCGTCCCAACCTTTTTCTTCCCTTTCATCAATAGGCGGCCTGTCTGACAATCTTACCCTTAGTCTTCCAACATTAGTTGGGTCAATAACATAATATTTCCCAAATGCATCGTGTACAATCCTACTTACTTCTGCTCTCAAATTATTATTGAGAAACAAGTGAGATAAATGATTTTTTGACGTCCTTTGTAGATCACCGGCCTCTTGTTCATTTAATAAAGACAACCGATTAGTACCATCAAGTCTTAAGGTAAACATATCAAGATATCTACTGTACCATCCTGCTCGGGATTGAGGATTTTGAGCTTCATTTATAAAGCTGGTTTCATGGATAGTAACTCGATGCACCTGATTATTTTGGAGTCCTACCTTTGACAATATAATATACCCTGGATTAAGTTGTTCATTTTGGGCTGGGGCCTGCTTTAACGCTTCGATTTCCGCTTGAATGGCAGCAGGTTCGGACGGTGTGAATATTATTTCGTTTAAAAGAATGTCATATTCACTAGGGTTGTTGGATCTACAATACCTTTCTATTTCAACTAAAATTTTGCTTTTACCTGAATTATTTGGTCCTACGAACACCGTGACTGGAGTAGCATTAAATTCTAAATTTGGTTGGTTTGGGCCTGAGCCAAACTTAAGAGCAATTCTCGTTATCATTCATTTGTTAGTTTAAGTTGTTAGCAAGATTATAAATATCAGAAATTACTGTATTAGCATTCAATGTTGCAAGGACAAATGGTTGATCAAGTTGCGCATACTGCCCACCTGCTTTGCATTCGGCGGCGCATTTGGAAAACGTAAGTCCTGAACTGAAGTCGATAATTGAACCGGAGTACAGAACTTTTTCAAATGTTAGCGGCTGCCTGATTCTTTTAGGCATCTTCCAAAATATCAAGTTTTATTTTTAATTTTCTCTTTGTCTCTGAATTCAATAGAATCTTTTGATATTTTGTCACTAAATACGCCTCGATTTCAGTTCGTCCGAAGTTTACTTTGATAAAAGAAACGTAAAGCTTTTCATCAAAAAAATTATCCAACAATAATTCTGTATCAATTTCAAACTTCTTTGTCGTCCTGATGGCATTAAATCGCTTATATCCGAGTTGCTTTCTGAAGGTGTGGTTGACTGTTCTACATATGTCGGACATTCTTTCCCGTAAATTTCCTGTTTCACCTAAATATAAAAGCACATAGCCACTTTCTTGCTTTTCATAAAGTGCATATACTCCTGGAAAATAAGGCACAACTGTTTTTCGCCAACGGTTTAAACGTTGAAATTTAATCTTTTCACTGGCTTTTAAATCATTGTCAGCTTGGGATAGCAAAATTCTTAATTGATTGTCATCTAACAGATAAGTCATTATTTGAATAATTAATTTTGGTGGACAGTTTCAAGGTTGCCCCTGATATCCTAATATGCAGACATTCTTTTTAAAAATGTATTGATTATCAATTTGAAACTGAACAAATCATTAAATCAAATGCGAAATCAGAAACAAGAAAAGCACAAATTATGTTACGTGAAGTAAATATATGTATATTGCTGGTACAATGCAAGGCACGTGAAAAAGTGCCGCACTTTAAATACACTCATTCTGAGCTACATATTGGATTTAATAGTTGGAAGGAGGTTTACCTTTAAAACTTAATTCATTTCAACTCCACCCAGAAGTGTATCGGGGAACACTCACCTATAGAGCCAAGGGCACCAGCAAGCGCATTCCTTATGTCCATATTAAAGCTGGACTTGGAAAGCAAAAAAGTATAATTGAGCTGGATGTATCTGATTGGTTATAATTTCCAGTATTCCTTTTTTAGTGATTTATACGTTCCGAGTTTAAGGATACTTTGGTAAAAAGTGGTTTTTCATTGATCTGCGCTTTTCTATAAAATACCTTTTTAGATAAACTCTCAACCTATGGATTATAGAAAGCAAGTGTCTGATGATAGATTCATGGAAAAGTATATTGATTCTCAAATACAGGAAAGGAAGAATCAGGAGAGAATTGATAAGGCAATCAAACCACTCAATAGTGAAAACAAAAAGCTGAGAGCAGAGCTTGCTCAGCTAAAAAAGGCATTAAAACCATTAGGGAGTGATCATGTTGAGGAAAATGAGAAATATAGTACGGTAAGAATGCAGCTACAAATAATTCACTATTTATTTGGTCTAGGTAAATTCGATCAAATAAGAACAGTGATACAGAAAGGAGAGTTTTTGAGTCCATTACTTAACCGCAATCCACAAAGAGCACGTAAGCCCTTTTCAAATATCAATGAGTTAACCTTTTCAGCTAATAAAGGAGTTGCCAAGAATATTAAACGTGACCTAACCCAAATTCTGGAGCTGTTTGAGAATTTTGGATTCAAAAAAGAAGCTAAAAGCGTGAAGCAAGATATAGCTGCCATAAACGATAAGCATTTCAAAAAAGAATTGTAGCGCTACAGACAGGGCTACAGCCGGTTTACCAGAGTTGATTTGCATTATCCTTATTAACCAAAGGACATTGTAAATGAACACCATTATCCTATCGGGGCTTACCCCAGATGATCTGCTTTTGCGCATCGAGCAGATCATTGACTCCAAGCTTGGCCGTCAGCCCCACCTGAAAACAGAAGATGCATCAGAGTACATTACCCGCAAAGAAGTAGCAAAGCTGCTAAAAGTCTGCCTCCCAACACTACATGACTGGACAAAGCTCGGCTGGCTACAGTCCTACAAGATGGGCAACCGGGTGCTCTACAAAAGGCACGAAGTAGAAGCCGCCCTTCACCAGGTACAATTCCAGAAAGGTAAAAAGACGGGAAGTGTACAATGGTAGACACAATTGTACTGCGCCTGCATGATGTACGCAAGCACCGCAACGTAATCAAAAGCCTGGATCAGTGTAATACCAAGGGCTGGACGACCTCAATGGGCAAGGTGGATAAAAAAGACCTAGCCAAACTCCGCAATCAGGGTGTTAACGATCCTAGCGAAATGATGCACCTGCTGAAAATGAATCGTACGGGGGAGTTCCTAGTTAAAAGCAAGGTGGCAAAGCAAGTAAACGCTTCCAGTCATTACCAGTTTACCTACATGGTGAACTACACCGGTAACTTTATTGAGTTCAACTTTTCTATTCCAAAGTATGTCTATGGCTCCAATGTGCTCCTGTTTGTAGATCACATCGGAGACCGGTCGTACACTTATCACGAGTGCTGTGAGCTGGAAATCAACATCCTCAGGGCCTATGACCGGGTGCGGAGCTTTCTCCGACAGTTCTTCAAAATGGAATTTATCAATATTGAAATTGATCCAATAGACGTAGAAGTAAACCGCATTGACGTCTGCTTTAACCAAGTATTCCGGTCAAAGCAGGAGAGTCTTAAATTCCTGGAGTACCAGAAACGTCGGACAAAGAAGCATTCCCGAAATGAAGAAGGCGTGATCCGCATGTATGATACCGCTCTTATGTACACCACAAAGCGCTATTCCGCGAAGATTTACCACAAGGGTTCGGAGTATCAGAAGAACGACCGCCGGGAGCATGAGAAGATTAATAAGGAGAAAGGTAGGCAGTACTTTAAGACAGAACAGTACCAGGGATTTGCTGATAAAATTTTGCGTTATGAGCTGACCATTCGCACCGGAATGCTCAACTATCTGCACAAAGCAAATCTGTTCCGTAGGAATTGCCCATTTTGGAAAAGGCACTTTGCCGAGTACCAGGCGGTAGAAGCTGCCAAGCAGCGCAACGAGCGTATCGCTAAAAAGATTGCCACCTTACCAGAAAGCGAAGTAGAAGCGTACCGGAAATCGCATCCTTACGAGAAGATCACAAAGGAAGCAAGGCAAGTACACTGTTATGTCTCAAAGCTTATCAATAAGAGAACCCTATTCACCTTTGAAGTGGACGAGGAGCAGGCCATATACAATAGGCAATCGGTGAACTATGAGTCCGACCGGGCGCGGTTCTCCCCTGGACTGTTAAAGCTTTGCCTTTCTAAGCTGGTGGAATTTATGAAGGAATACCAGATAAAGGAGCTGCCGGAGGAAGGAAAGGTGGAAAAAGTGATTGATGAGTATAATCTCAGGCATAAGAAGAGGTTACCTAAAGCTGAGATGCTAGGCTTTTACAATGACCTGCTCCGGTTTGGCTCATTTCGCGAAACGGCAAAGTTCAATTACATGCACCGGGCGACTATGTACCGCTATAAGCAGCGCTTCAAAAAGATCGGTATTACAGACAATAACCTCATTCCCCTAACGGAGGACGGCATACCTGGAGCAGCACTTGATCTGAGGGACTATCATAGCGAACATATGTTCAACCGGCACTTTCTGATCAAAAACTCCTTTTTGGATATGATGTGACCTGTCCTAATATAATGGGGCCTCATTAGGTTCCTCAACCATTTTCGGGCGCTCAAATGTTGCATCGTGCGACGACTTGTTCTATGTTATAGAGAGAACAAGTCGTTTTCCTTTATTGGACAATGATAAAAGAGTAGAGGCGTAAGTGCCTCCGGCGGGGTTTAAGCATAAGGAACTTGGATTTTTGATATCTGTTCAGATAGCTTTATTCATTGAAGTAAACTATTTTTTTATATAAACTGCTATTCTTTCCTCCTTCAAACGTGCATATCCATGATTTCTATGCCAACTTATTTGTCTGTTTGTATTCCAAAAAAGTTCAAAACCTTCCTCTGAAAATATATCATCAATTCTCTCTAAAATTTTTTGTTCTTTATATGATTCTGCCATTGGTGCGCCAATGACAGTGGCTAAAAATCCATTAGGTTTCAAGAAAAGTGAAACGCTTTTTGCAAAATTCTGCATGTCTTCATAATATTCTATCAACGCAAGTCCATTTTTATTTCTACTACGTCTAGGCCCGATTTCATTGTTAAAATCGATATCGATTTTATCAGGGAAAAGCCAATAATAAGATAACCTTTGTCCTAATGTATAGTCTGCCATACACAGATATGGGGGTGATGTAATTACACCTGATATTGAGTGATTCTCAATATTAAAATTGGATGGAGTGGCCTTGGTAATATCAGCTTGTATAACATCTGCAAGCGAAAGTTCATTTTTGGGTGACATCCCATTACGTTCAAAATAAGAATAGAATCTTTCGATAATGCCAATGTTCTTTTTCACTCTATTGATGAAGTGATTGAATGCATTTTCATAAGGAGGCTCTTGTTCTCCCTTTGATAAGGGTGTATTATCAGCAAAAAAACCATGTTGCTTTCCTTTTCTAGCTGTACAGTTCGTTAAGATATCTGAAAAGCAAACTTTTAAAAACTGATTTATAGTACAATCATCGTGCTCATTTATGAAATTTAAAATCTTCGAAAGCTCTATTAAGGTTTTTTGATTGTGCCATCTATTAATATTTGAAACTTCCGGGATAAAGTTGCATTTACTTTCCAAAAGAACATTCTCATTTATTGCCAGTATTTTTTGCCGTTGTGACTTACTCAAATAAGCAAGTTTAGCTTTAGTTACTAAGGTTGCTATTGAGTTGCTATCTGATGAAATTACTTTACATCCACTTTTGAGCGCCTCTACAGCAGTCTGACCTGTGCCTCCAAAAGGATCGAGTATAGATTCTCCCTTTAAACATAATGCATTAATGATGGAAGCAGGTATTGCATGTACGAAAGTTGCGGGGTAGGAATGTAAGCTTTCGTTCCTACTTAAACGAAAGCTCCAATTGCCTATGTTATCTAAATTAGATTTAATATTATCTTTTCTCTTTTCAGTTAACTTGAGCCAGGGTTTTGTTTGTATAGAGCTTTGAACTTTTTCTTCTATAATCTTATAGACGGCTTTTGAATTCATTATTTTACTTTCATTAGGGAATGATTCTTTTATCCAATTAGGTAGTTGCCCAACCTTTAATTCGGTATTGCTTAATTTGAATATTTGTATCAATCCACCTTCATTATTAAAAAGAGACTTCTGCTCATTATATCTTTTTGCATTTATGATTACGAAAGGTTCAAATGTGGATGTAGTTAGCTCTTCTTCCAACCAAGATGCGAATTCTGGATTTTTTACGATTTTAAAATCGTTTATATTATCAATTGGTATTTCAAAAATTTTATAGGCACTCTCAAGTAATCTATATCTTTCAATTAGTTCTTTAAGACTTATTGGGAACTCATTAATGCTATTTATATTCTCCTTGTTATGTATATCAGAAAAGCGTTCAATTGAATATAGCAGACCCTCATCAGTATTCCATATAATGGAAGCTTTAGACATCCCTTGTTTGTGTGCTCTTCTAATTAAATGTTGTAAGAAAGCTTGACGGCCTAGTTCTTCATCATGTGATGAAAAGAACTTTAAATACATTTGGTTTCTATACTTCAACCAAGACTGTACATAAGGATTGTCCACGTTTTGTAGGTCTGTTGGAACGCTATCATATTGTGAAAGCCAGTCAACAAGGCCATAAGAAACCTCTTTTTCGACCTTAATCCCTAAAAATAAACTTGATCTAATAACATTATCTATGTTATCTAAATCGATACTTCCATTAATAAGAAACCCTAATTCTGTACCTCCAATAACCATTTCTGCTATCAAATCTGGATCGATTTTGATTTCTAATTGTCTAGAGGTTTTTTGACATAACTCTCTAAATTGTGGTAACTGAGATAAGTAAATCGGAATACTTGAAGATAAGTTTTCAGAATTATTAGCACTTAAGATTTTGTTGGATTCTAGCTCATGATCATAGCCTTCAAATATGTATTCAATAGTATGTGCAAATGGTGGCGTGGCTACATCATGTAAAAGTGCTGCCAACTGTAAATGAACACTTTCCGTTCGGGATAAGTTCTTTTTCTTACTAAGTTTTTCAGCCAAATGCGTAACACCTATACAATGTTCCCATCTACTTGGAGAATTAAAATCTTTAAATTCGTAAGAATCGACATTAGACAGCCTAACTCCGCGTAATCTTACAAATTCAGGTATTTTCAAGTATGGAACTAGCCAATCAGAAATTTTTATAGAGCCATATATAATATCAGAAAAAACCATTTTTTAATTCTTTTTGCCTAGTAAAATCAACCAAACTAATATAGCACCAAGTAACTCAGGGCCTAATTCTTTCAAATCAAATTTCCCTTGGTCATACCATCGATAGGCAATATATACTCCTAGTAAAATTGATAATATAGAAATAATTCTTCTTGTTACTGCATGGGATAGGATATTTCTTATTTGATCAATGAATTTAATTACCTGATAAAGAGTTTTCCTCTTAAGGTTTTGTCTTATATTATCTAAAATTTCATATATAATTGCATGAGTCCTAACGGAATAGTACGGCCCAGAATATTGATATCGGAAGCCACCACCATTTACACAATGGTTATATATACTATCAAGCCTTTTTTGGGTCTCAACTTTTGCAAAATTCCAAGATGAAAATCTGGATGTTAATGCTAACAAGTACAGTTGCCAAGGAATTCGAATATAAAAATGGTCTCCTTCATGCCAGTATTCAATATTTTGTTCTATATCTTCATTAAAAGTTCGATACTCACTTTCCCATAGCTTCTTATATGCATTCTTGTATCTAGCGTTTATGGCCTTGTCATTAAAAGCTGGCCTATAATGAAAGGCTAATACATATAGAGCAAAAACTAAAACTGCATATGTACTTAAATCTAGGTTATTATTCTGTATCTTTTCCTCA
>Ga0210040_10005898_pt1 | contig 15448 bp, 14 predicted proteins | sample CryGeyCG12114_NA_FD_185462 | JGI IMG/M metagenome (GOLD analysis project Ga0210040, IMG submission 185462) | Groundwater microbial communities from aquifer - Crystal Geyser CG19_WC_8/21/14_NA (SPAdes) (version 2) | ecosystem: Environmental > Aquatic > Deep subsurface > Groundwater | place: USA... | reverse complement strand
GCGGGCAAAGGGGTTCGACTTCTACGATTGGGCGGCGGGCGAAATCCGTCTGGTCACTTCCTGGGACCAGCAGGCCGACGGCGTGCGCCCGCTGGCAGAAGCCATTACGGCGCTGTGAGCCACGTCCGGCCTTGTGCTTCTGTGCCAGCGGAAGCCCATGGCCAAGGATGCTGCGCGCGGGAGCACGAGGCAGAATGACCCCCGACACCCCGCAATCGACCCGCGCCGCGATCCTGATCCCCTTTGCGCTCGTCACGCTGATCTGGGGATCGACCTGGCTGGTCATCCGCGACCAGTTGACGGTGGTGCCCGCGGGCTGGTCGGTCAGCTATCGCTTCCTGGTCGCCGGGCTCGCCATGACGGGGGCCGCCCTGTGGCGGCGGGACAGCTGGGCGATTGGGCCCAGCGGCGTCCTCTTCGCGCTAGCGGTCGGGACGTTGCAGTTCGTCGGCAACTTCAATTTCGTCTACCAGGCGGAACGGTTCATCACCTCGGGCCTGGTGGCCGTGCTGTTCGCGCTGCTGCTCGTCCCCAATGCATTGCTTGCCCGCATCTTCCTGGGCCAGCGCATGGGAGGACAGCTGATCCTGGGCTCCGCGATCGCGATGGCGGGCGTGGTGCTACTTCTCATCCGTGAAGTTCGCGTGGACCCGAGTGGCGGCGCCACGGCGATGGCCGGCATCGGCTTCACCGCCGCGGCGATCATCTGCGCGTCCAGCGCGAACGTGTTGCAGGGGACGACCATCGCGAAGCGCTTTCCCATGGCGCCGACGCTTGCCATCGCGATGCTCGGCGGCGCGGCGCTCGACGCGACGGTCGCCTATCTGATGAGCGGCCCGCCCCGTTTCGACCCGCGGCCAAGCTACACGCTCGGCATCCTCTATCTCGGCCTGTTCGCCTCCGCGCTCGCCTTTCCGCTCTACTACCGCGTGCTGCGGGTTATCGGCCCGGCCAAGGCGTCCTATTCCAGCGTCATCGTGCCGGTAATCGCGATGCTGCTGTCGACCCTGTTCGAGGGCTATCGCTGGAGCACGCTGGCGATAGCTGGGGCGGTATTGACCGGCGCCGGGCTGGTTGTCGCGCTGAGGGCGCGCAGGCCGAATCGGTAGTCGGGATGGCGCGGCACCCAGCCGAGCACCCGCTTCGCCTTCAGCGCCGACACGCGCCGGTTCTCCGCATAAAAGCCGCGGGCCATCGGCGACAGGCTCTCGATCGGCACCACTGGCGGCAGCGGCAGGCCGAGCAGCGCCGCGGCGTAGGCGACCACCTGGTCCTGATCGCAAGGAAGGTTGTCGGCGAGGTTATAGGCGCCCGCGGGCCCGGACAGCCCGGCCATCACGCCGCTCACGATGTCGTCGACATGGATGCGGCTGAACACCTGGCCCGGCAATCCGACGCGATGCGCCCGCCCGTCCCGCACCCGGTCGAGCGGCGAGCGACCCGGCCCATAGATGCCGGGCAGCCGGAACACTCTCGCGCCTAGCGCACACCACGCCCCGTCCGCCGCTGCACGGGCGCCTCGCCGGCCCGAGCCCGTCGGCGCACTCTCGTCCACCCAGCCGCCGCCCGTGTCGCCGTACACGCCGGTCGAGGAGAGATACCCGGTCCACACGCCCGCTGTCGCAATCGGGTCGCGGTAAGCCGCCAGCACCGGGTCGATCTCCCCCTCGGGCGGAACGGAGGACAGAATGTGGGTGGCCGCCGCGATCTCGGCCCGCACACGCTCAGCACCGTGAAAGGCGATGCTCCCGCCGCGTCCGTCGCGGGTGGTGCCGACCACGCGCCACCCTTTGTCCCTCAGCGCATTGCTCAGGCGCCGGGCGGTGTAGCCCAGCCCGAAGACAAGCAACCGGCTCACCGGGCCAAGCGTTTGTAAGGGCGACACACCTCGTGATGGCTAACAGGGCGCCGCCGTCGCGCAACCCTCGGTAGCCAAGCGCGATCTCAGGCGTATATCCCCATGATGCTCGATGCCACCCATGCTCCGCCTGTCCCCGCCCAGCCCCAGGCCGTCCGGCGCGAGGACTATCGCCCGCCCGCCTGGACGGTGCCGGAGGTGTCGCTCGACTTCGACCTGGACCCTGCCACCACCCGCGTGCGCGCCCGGCTGGAGGTAAGCCGGCGTGAGGCAACGGTTGAACCGCTGCGCCTGGACGGCGCCGGGCAGCGGCTGGTGTCGGTGCTGGTCGATGGTGTCGCCGTCAACGACTGGCGGCTCGATGGCGAGACGCTGGAGATCCCGCTGACCGGCGACACGCACGTGGTCGAGACGGAGGTGGAGATCGCGCCCGACGCCAACACCCAGTTGATGGGCCTTTATGCCTCGAACGGCATCCTGTGCACGCAGTGCGAGGCCGAGGGCTTCCGGCGGATCACCTACTTCCCAGACCGCCCCGACGTCCTCGCGCGCTATCGCGTGCGGATGAGCGCGGACAAGGCGCGGTTCCCCGTGCTGCTGGCGAATGGCGACCCGATCGCGTCGGGCCACCTGCCCGATGGCCGGCACTGGGCGGAATGGCACGACCCGTTTCCCAAGCCATCCTACCTGTTCGCGCTGGTCGCGGGCGACCTGGCCTGCAACCGCAGCAGCTTCACCACGCAGTCGGGCCGTGAGGTGGAGCTTGGCATCTGGGTGCGCGAAGCGGACCTGCCCCGCACGCACCACGCGCTTCATGCGCTGAAGCTGTCGATGGCGTGGGACGAGCATGTGTACGGCCGCGAATATGACCTGGACGTGTTCAACATCGTCGCCGTGGACGATTTCAACTTCGGCGCGATGGAGAACAAGGGGCTGAACATCTTCAACAGCCGCTATGTCCTGGCTGATCCAGACACCGCGACCGACATGGACTATGACCATGTCGCGGGCGTGGTCGCGCATGAGTATTTCCACAACTGGTCGGGCAATCGCGTCACCTGCCGCGACTGGTTCCAGCTGAGCCTGAAGGAAGGCTTCACCGTCTTCCGCGACCAGGGCTTTTCCGCCGACCAGGGATCGGCCGCCGTCAAGCGGATTGAGGACGTGCGCGCGTTGCGGGCCAGCCAGTTCCCGGAGGACGCAGGACCGCTCGCCCATCCGATCCGGCCCGAAAGCTATCTCGAGATCTCGAATTTCTACACCGCCACCATCTACAACAAGGGGGCGGAGATCGTGCGCATGATGGCGACGATCCTGGGGCCACAGCGCTTCCGGGCGGCGACCGACCTGTATTTCGATCGCTTCGATGGCACGGCCGCCACCTGCGAAAATTTCGTGCAATGCATGGAGGATGCGGGCGGGGTCGACCTGACCCAGTTCCGCCTGTGGTACAGCCAGGCAGGCACCCCGCGCGTGTCGGCCAGCGTCACGCATGATGCCGGCAGCGGCCGTGCGACGCTGCGCCTGGGCCAACAGGTGCCCGCCACGCCCGGCCAAAGCGAGAAGGAGCCGATGGTGATCCCGCTCAAGCTGCGCTTGTTCGGCGGCGCCACCGGCCGGCCGCTAACCGACGAGCAGTTGGTGATGCTCAACCAGGGGTCGGACACCATCGTCTACGAGGGCGTGACCGAGCGGCCGGTGCTGTCGATCAATCGCGGCTTTTCCGCGCCCGTGGTGATCGAGAGCGACCGCACCCCGGACGAACTGGCGTTCCTGTCCGGCACCGACGACGACCCCTTCGCCCGTTACGAGGCGACACAGCAACTGATGCTCGACACGCTTGTTGCCGGCGCGATCGAGGGCGGGCGCACCAACCATGACGCGGTGATCCGCGCGGTGTCGGCCACGCTGTCCGACCCGTCGCTCGACCCCGCTTTCGTCGCCGAAGCCGTGCTGCTCCCCGCCGAAGGGTTCATCGCCGACCAGCTCGCCGTGGTTGATCCCGAGGCGGTGTTCGCTGCGCGCCAGGCGCTGCGATCCGACCTTGCCCGGCAATTGGAGGAGCAATGGCGCGCCGCCTACGACGGCCCGCGCGAACCCTATGCCTATACGCCCCGCGCCAAGGGGCTGCGGCGGCTGCGGAACGTCGCGCTGGGCTATCTGGCCGCGACCAGCAGCGGTGATGGGGGCAAGCTTGCCTTCACGCAGTTCGCTGCAGCCGACAACATGACCGACCGCCAGGGCGCGTTGCAGGTACTCGCCAACAGCGACAGCGACGAACGGGTGGCGGCGCTCGACATCTTCTACAATCGCTATGCAGACAACGCGCTCGTGCTCGACAAGTGGTTCCAGACCCAGGCCCTCGCGACCCGCGCCGACACGGTGGAGATCGTGGCGGAACTGTCGCGCCATCCCGACTTCAGCCTGGCCAACCCCAACCGCGCACGGTCGCTGGTGGGGGCGTTCGGAGTCAATCAGCGCGCGCTCAATCGGGCGGACGGGGCGGGATACCGCTTCCTTGCCGATCAACTGATCCAGCTCGACAAGCTTAACCCGCAGACCGCGGCCAAGTTGCTGCCGCCACTCGGGCGCTGGCGCCGCTTCGATCCGACCCGAGCGGTGATGATGCGGGCCGAGCTCGAGCGCATCGTTGCGGTGCCAGGGCTGTCCAAAGACCTGTTCGAACAGGCCTCAAAAAGCCTGGAGGGCTAAGCCGATGAGCACGCAGGCGGTATTCTTCGACATCGACGGAACGCTGGTCGGCAGCAACGGCTATCACGTCGAGGCCTGGTATCGCGTCTTTGCGGCAACCGGCCGGCCGATCGACCGCCACCGGATCGCGGAGCAGATCGGCAAGGGCACGGACAACCTAGTGCCGACACTGTTCCCTAACCTGTCGGATGCGGAGGTGGAGCGGCTGGGCACGTTACACGGCCAGTTCTTCAAGGCGGACTACCTCGATCGCGTCCGCCCGCTACCCGGCGCCGCTGAGCTGGTCAGGCGGGTGCACGACAGCGGGCGCCAAGCCGTACTCGCCTCCTCGGCGGGTGCGGGCGAACGCGACCATTACCTCGACCTGCTTGGCATTCACGACGCCGTGTCGACCTCCACGACCAGCGATGATGTCGGCAGGACCAAGCCCGCACCCGACATCTTTGCAGTCGCGGCGAAGAAGGCGGGGGTGGATGCGGCGAACGTCGTGGTCGTGGGTGACGCGCCCTACGACATGGAGGCTGCTGCCAAGTGCGGCATGACTCGCATCGCGGTCCGCTCGGGCGGCTTCGATGATGAAATGCTGACCCAAGCGGGCGCGCAGATGATCGTTGATGACGTGGCGGAGTTGCTGGCCCGCTTCGACGCCACTCCGCTCGCAGGCTGATGGCGGACGCGGAGCGTAGGGCGGAGGCCACACACGCCACCATCGCCCGCAGCGCTCAGGCGACCAAGAGCAGCGCCGAGCGCTCCACCGAACTGGCCGTCGATCGCACCGTCCTGGCGGCGGAGCGTACCTATGCCGCCTGGGTCCGCACCGCCCTCGCGGCATTGGCAGCAGGCGTTGGCGCGAGGGCGCTGCTGGACGGGGTCGTCGCGGGGTGGCTGGCGCAACTGGCCGGGTGCACGCTGGTGCTTTTCAGCGCCTTTTGCTTCGTCGCGGCGGTTTGGCGAGAGCTTCGGCCCCGGTTCCGCGATCCGCAGCCGGACGTCCGACGCCTGCCCGCAGCGTTGCTGATTGCGGTAAACGGCGTGCTGGTGCTGGTCAGCCTCGCCGCCTTTGTCGGGCTGCTGGTCAGCTGATCCTCCGGCAAGGTACACCAATCATTGGTGAAACGCGCCGGATCACGGCAGCCACTCTGGACCGCGTCCCGAACTAAGCCATTCACATTGCGTTAGAACCCCAACTGGCATGACCTATGCGAAGTAGATGGCAAAGGCGGGATGATCCCGCCGCCAGGAGTTCAGGTCATGTCGAACAGCAACCCGTTCACTCGCCCCGATACGATGTTTGGTGTTTGCCAGTCGATCGCTGACGATTTCGGGTTCAATCCCTTGTACTTGCGCGTGCTGTTCGCGTTCGGGCTGTTTGTCAGCCTGAAGTGGAGCGTGCTGGTGTATCTGGGCCTGGGCGTGGTGGTGCTCGCGTCACGACTGCTCTTCCGCGCTCCGCGCTCCGCAAAGCCGACCCTTGCGACGGTCACGCCGACGCCGCAGAGCGAAGACGACCAGTTGGCGCTGGCCGCCTGAGGATCAGAACAACCTGCCCCCGTTCGGCACCGGCCGTTCGGGGGCGATCAGCACCACCTCACCATCAGCGTCCGGAAAGCCTAGCGTCAGCACTTCGCTCATGATCGGGCCGATCTGGCGCGGCGGGAAGTTGATCACCGCCGCGACCTGCCGCCCGACGAGCATATCAGGCGTATAATGGCGGGTGATTTGTGCCGAGGATCGCTTGATGCCGATCTCCGGCCCGAAATCGATGCGCAACTTGATGGCGGGCTTGCGTGCCTCGGGAAACGGTTCGGCTTCGGTGATCGTGCCGACACGGACGTCGACGCGGTGGAAGTCATCCATCGTGATCGTCATGGTTTCAGTCCCGCGGCAAAACTCGGCGCCGATCAAAAGTCGACATTGTCATAGTGTGCGGGCGGCCCGATCACTTCCATCCGCTCGGACAGAAGCGGCCGGAAGGAAGGGCGGCTCTTCAACCCGCGATACCAGCGTGCCGTCTGTTCATGGCCCTTCCAGTCGATGCCGCCCAGATAGTCGGCGACGGAGATCTGCGCAGCCGCCGCCAGGTCGGCGAGGCTGATCGTCGCGCCGGCCAGCCAGTTTCGGTGGTCAAGCAGATAGTCGATGTAATCGAGGTGCTCGATCGCCGCCTTCATCGACTGGCGTAGCGCCTTGGCCTCCGGCGCCTGCCGGTGGGCAAGCCGCTTGACCATGCGCTCCTCGAGCAGCGGGCCGGTCACGTCGCGGTAGAAATTGTTGTCGAACCAGGCAACCAGCCGGCGAACCTCCGCCCGGTTGGCGGCAGTGCCGTTGATCATCGCCGCCTTTTCGACGGTTTCCTCGAAATATTCGCAGATCGCCATCGAGTCGATCAGCACGGTGCCGCGCTGGGTATCCACCATCACCGGTGTTTGCCCGGCGGGGTTCATGTCGAGGAATTCGTCGCGCCGCGCCCAAGGTGATTCGCGCACCAGCTCATAGCCGACGCCCTTTTCCCCCAGCAGAAGGCGCAATTTGCGCGAAAACGGGCACAGGGGAAATTGGTAAAGCTGCCACATGGTCATAGCGTCGTAGAGCGGCCTTTGAGTCGATGAAAGACTTTGTGCTTGCCGAAACCGACCGCACTGGCCCGCTTTCCGGTTCCCAGTTGCGGCGCCGGGCGCCTATGCTTGCACGCAAATGGGAGGCGAGGATGACGTACAGGACAATGTTGCTGGCTGTAATCGCGAACGCCAGCCTTGCCGCTTGCTCGCAGGAAAGCGAACAGCCGCGCGCTGCCGCTACTCCTGCCCAGGTAGCGGACGCCGCCACTGTCGCCCAGGCGCTCAAGCAAGCGGGATTGCCCGTCACGGGCGTGGTCGCGGTGACGGCTGACACCGACCGCGATCACCTGCTCGGCAAGCCCGGCTCCTATACCAGCAAGGTCATGTTCCGGGATGCCCGTCATCCGGGCACCGGTCTCGACACGGAAACGTGATCGAGCTGTTCGCAACCGTTCCAGACGCCATGCGGCGGGGGGAACAGCTCACGCAGAATGCCGACGCCGCGACCCGCGACATGATCCAGGGACGCGCTTACCTTCGCCTTGCGCCAGCGATCTTGCCGGCGGAGGCTGACGCCTATCGCAAGGCGATGCTGGACGTGCAGATCGGGTCGTAACCCGGCCTGCCCGTCCCGGCCCTTACTCCGCCGCGACGAGCTCGCCCGCAACCGAAACCGGCTCGTCCGTGATCGGATGCGACAGCCGGGTCAGCATCTCGCGCGGCACGACTTGCCAGAAGTGGCGCGACGCCCGCTCCCAATCGTCCAGGATCCCGCGCGACCATGCGCTGTCCGTCACCCGGGCATGATCGTGGACGAGCTGATGCAGAATGCCTTCCCAATGCCGCGAGGAGAGGCGATGCCAGGTGATGCTGTCCGGGTTCGCGCGGCGCTCGAACGAAGCTTCGGGGTCGTAGATGAACGCCATGCCGCCGGTCATGCCGGCACCGAAATTCGCGCCGACCGGCCCCAGAACCACCGCGGTGCCGCCGGTCATGTACTCGCAGCCGTTCGCGCCGCAGCCCTCGACAACCACCGTCGCGCCGGAATTGCGAACCGCAAACCGCTCACCCGCCTGCCCCGCCGCGAACAGCCGGCCGCTGGTGGCGCCATAAAGCACCGTGTTGCCGATGATGGTGTTTTCCTGGCTCCGCAGCGGCGATGACACCGCCGGGCGAACGATGATCGTGCCGCCGGACAGCCCCTTGCCGACATAATCATTGGAGTCGCCAAACACCTCCAGCGTCACACCCTGGACCAGGAACGCGCCAAGCGACTGGCCGGCACTGCCGCGCAGCCGCACGGTGACGTGCCCCTCGGCAAGCTTGGACGAACCATACCGGCGCACGATCTCACTCGACAGGCGCGTGCCGACCGCCCGATGCGTGTTCCTGACCGAATAAGTCAGCTGCATCCTCTCGCCACGCTCGAACACTGCGTTGGCGTCCTTGATCATCTGCGCATCAAGGCTGTCGGGCACTTCGTTGCGGAAGGTGTTGAGCGAGAAGCGACGTTCCGCGTCGGTCGCGTCGACCTTTGCCAGGATCGGGTTGAGGTCGAGATCGTCGAGATGCTCGGCGCCGCGGCTGACCTGGCGGAGCAGTTCGGTGCGGCCGATCACCTCGTCCAGGCTGCGGCAACCGAGCCGGGCCAGGATGTCGCGCACTTCCTCGGCGATGAAGGTCATCAGGTTGATGACCTTTTCGGGTGTGCCGACAAACTTTTCGCGCAGGCGCGCGTCCTGGGTGCACACGCCGACCGGGCAGGTGTTGGAATGGCACTGGCGCACCATGATGCAGCCCATTGCGACAAGGCTGAGCGTGCCGATGCCGAATTCCTCGGCACCCAGGATCGCGGCGATGACGATGTCGCGGCCGGTCTTCAGCCCGCCGTCCGCGCGCAGGCGTATGCGACCGCGCAGGCCGTTCAGCGTCAGCGTCTGATTCACCTCCGACAAGCCCATCTCCCAGGGCGTACCGGCATATTTGATGCTGGTCTGGGGCGACGCGCCGGTGCCGCCGACATGGCCGGACACCAGGATCACGTCGGCATGCGCCTTCGCAACACCGGCCGCGACCGTGCCGATGCCCGCCGAGGAGACGAGCTTCACGCAGACCCGCGCGCGCGGGTTGATCTGCTTCAGGTCGTAGATGAGCTGTGCCAAATCCTCGATCGAGTAGATGTCGTGGTGCGGCGGCGGGCTGATCAGCGTCACGCCGGGGGTGGCGTGGCGCAGCTTGGCGATGAACTCGGTCACCTTGAAGCCGGGCAGCTGCCCGCCCTCGCCGGGCTTGGCGCCCTGCGCGACCTTGATCTCGATCTCCTCGCAGGCGTTCAGATACTCCGCCGTCACGCCGAAGCGGCCCGACGCGATCTGCTTCACGCCCGAATTGGCGTTGTCGCCATTGGGATAGGGCTTGTAGCGGACCTGATCCTCCCCGCCCTCGCCCGACACGGCCTTCGCGCCGATGCGGTTCATTGCGATCGCGAGCGTTTCGTGCGCCTCAGGCGACAGCGCGCCGAGGCTCATGCCGGGCGTCACGAAGCGCTTCCTGATCTCCGTGATTGCCTCGACCTGATCGGGCGCAATGCCTTCGGCCGGGAAGTTGAATTGCAACAGGTCGCGCAGGTACACCGGCGGCAGGTCGGCGACCCCGCGGCTGAACTGTAGGTAGCTGGTATAACTGTCGGTCGACACGGCCGTCTGCAGCAGGTGCATCAGCTGCGCGGAGTAGGCGTGCGTCTCACCCTGGTGCCGCTGGCGATAAAAGCCGCCAACCGGCAGGGTCGCGACCGCGCTGTCGAACGCCGCCTCATGCCGGATCGAGGCATTGAGGTGCAGCGAGGCATAGCCCTCACCCGAGATCTTGGCGGGCATGCCCGGGAACAGGTCCGCCACGAGGCTGCGCGACAGGCCAACCGCCTCGAAGTTGTAGCCGCCGCGATAGGAGGAGATCACCGCGATCCCCATCTTGGACAGAATCTTGAGCAGCCCTTCCTCGACCGCGCCACGGTGGCGCTTGAGGCATTCATCCAGCGACAGGTCGCCAAAGAGGCCACGCGCCTGGCGATCCGCAATCGCGGCTTCGGCGAGGTAAGCGTTGACGGTGGTCGCCCCCACCCCGATCAGCACTGCATAGTAATGCGTGTCGAGGCACTCGGCCGAGCGCACATTGATCGAGGCGTAGGAGCGCAGGCCCCGCCGCACGAGGTGCGTGTGAACCGCCGCAGCGGCCAGCACGCCGGCGATCGCTACCCGGTCCTCACCGACATGCTCGTCGGTCAGGAACAGCTCGGACTGGCCCATCCGCACAGCCTGTTCGGCCTCTGCGCGAATACGAGCAATGGCTTCGCGCAGCTTTTCAGGGCCGCCACCTGCCTCGAACGTGCAGTCGATCTCCGCCGCGCTGCGCCCGAAATGCGCGCGCAGCCGCGCCCAATGCGTGCCCGTCAGCACCGGAGAATCTAGCACCAACACCCGCTCACGCCTGTCGCGCACGTCCAGAATGTTGGCGAGATTGCCGAACCGGGTCTTCAGGCTCATCACGTGCCGCTCGCGCAGCGGGTCGATTGGCGGATTGGTGACCTGGCTGAAGTTCTGGCGGAAGAACTGGCTGATCAATCGCGGCTTGTCGGAGATGACGGCAAGCGGCGTGTCGTCGCCCATCGAACCGATCGCCTCCTTGCCGGACTCGACCATGGGCGACAGAATCAGCTCCATGTCCTCCAGCGTCTGGCCCGCGGCAACCTGACGCCGGGCGAGCTCGGCGCGGGGATACTGCACCACAGCGTCGCCCACTTCGGGCAGGTCCGCCAGCGTGTGAAAGGCGCCGGTCATGGCGGTATAGTCCTGCTCGCCCGCGATCCGATCCTTGACCGCCTGGTCGTCCAGTACGACGCCTTCGTGCAGATCGACGGCGATCATCTGCCCCGGGCCGAGCCGCCCCTTGGTGACCACGGTGGATTCCGGCACCGGCACCATACCGGTTTCGGACCCGACGATGAGCAGGCCATCGCTGGTTCGGGTATAGCGAAGCGGCCGCAGCGCATTGCGGTCGACGCCCGCCACCGCCCAGCGGCCATCGGTCATCGCCAGCGCCGCGGGGCCGTCCCACGGCTCCATCACCGACGCGAGATAATTGTACATCGCTGCATGAGGTGCGGGCATGTCGTCGCGCGCGGCCTCTGGCACCAGCATCAGCTTGGCCGTCGGCGCATCGCGGCCCGAGCGGCAGATTGCCTCGAACACCGCATCGAGGGCCGCCGTGTCGGACGCGCCCGCCGGGATCACCGGCTTGATGTCCTCCGAATGCTCGCCGAACGCGATGCTCGCCATCCGGATTTCGTGGCTGAGCATCCAGTTCTTGTTGCCGCGGATCGTGTTCACCTCGCCATTATGAGCAAGGCAGCGGAACGGCTGGGCGAGCCACCATTGCGGAAAGGTGTTGGTGGAATAACGCTGGTGAAAGATCGCGACGCGGCTCTCGAAACGCTGGTCCTGCAGGTCCGGGTAGAAGAGCGACAGGCTCTCGGCCAGGAACAGCCCCTTGTACACGATCGACCGGCACGACAGCGAGCAGATGTAGAAGCCCTGGATCTGCGCCGCGATCACCCGCTTCTCGATTCGGCGACGAACGAGGTACAGATTCTTCTCGAACTCCTCGACCGACACCGTGTCCGGCATGGGGCCAGCGATCATGATCTGCTCGATCTCGGGCCGGGTCGCCTGCGCCTTCAGGCCGATCACGGACACGTCGACCGGCACTTGGCGCCAACCATAGATGGTGTAGCCAGCCTCGATGATCGCGCTTTCCACGATCGTGCGGCAGGTTTCCTGTGCTCCCAAATCGGTGCGCGGCAGGAACACCATGCCGACGGCCAGCCGGTTCGGCAGCAGGCGATGCCCGGATGCGGCGACCGCATCGTCGAAGAAGCGATGCGGCAGGTCGACGTGGAGGCCGGCGCCATCGCCCGTCTTACCGTCCGCATCGACCGCGCCGCGGTGCCACACAGCCTTGAGAGCATCGATTGCGGACTGGACCACGCGGCGCGAGGGCGTGCCGTCGGTGGCGGCGACCAACCCGACGCCGCACGCGTCCCCTTCGAAGTCGGGGCGGTACATGCCGTGCTCGGCAAGAAACGTGCGAGGGTCGGTCATGTTTATGCCTTCGGCTCGGGCATGGCGCCCAGTAATTCGGGAGACGCAGGTGCGAGGCTGTGCCGGTACGCGTCCATGCCGGCCTGGAGCGCCGACTGCTGCGGGGCGTCAGAAGGGGCCGACACAGTTGAGTCTAACGAGCGCGCGATCATGCCGCCTTCCTCTCGCTGGCTGCCTTGGCCTTGAGCCACTTGTGCATCGCTGCCGCTACGTCGCGGCCGTCACGGATCGCCCACACCACGAGGCTGGCACCACGAACGATATCGCCCGCGGCGAACACGCCGTCCAGGCTGGTCATCAGCGTCTTCCCATCGACCAGCACCGTGCCCCAGCGCGACACGCCAAGCTCGGGCGCGCCCCACAGGCCCGGCAGGTCCTCCGCATCGAAGCCCAGCGCCTTGATCACCAGGTCGGCGGCCATCTGCGTGTCGCTGCCCGGATCATGCTCGGGCGCGCGACGGCCGCTGGCGTCGGGCGCGCCAAGCCGCATGCCACGAACAGCGACGCTCGACACGTTGCCCTCGCCTGCGCTGTGAAAGGCTTCGGGAGCGGACAGCCAAACGAACTCCGCGCCCTCCTCCTCGGCATTCGCCACCTCACGCTGGCTGCCCGGCATGTTGGCGCGGTCGCGGCGGTATAGGCACTTTACCGACGCTGCGCCCTGGCGGATGGCGGTGCGAACGCAGTCCATGGCGGTATCGCCGCCGCCGATCACCACCACGTTCCGGCCGGCGGCATCCAGGGCCTGCGCCTCACTCTCCGGCACCACGTCGCCAAAGCCGCGGCGGTTGGAGGCGATCAGATAGTCGAGCGCTTCGACAACGCCCCCAGCGCCCACGCCCGGCGCCTCGATCGCGCGCGCCTTGTACACGCCGGTTGCGACCAGAACCGCATCATGCCGCTGGCGCAGGTCGTCGAGCGACGCATCGCGGCCGACCTCAAATCCTTCGTGGAAGACGATCCCGCCTTGCTTGAGCCGGTCGACGCGGCGCATCACCACCGGCTTTTCGAGCTTGAAGCCAGGAATGCCATAGGTCAGCAGCCCGCCGGCGCGATCATGCCGGTCATAGACATGGACCTCGTACCCGTTGCCGCGCAGATATTCCGCCGCGGTCAATCCCGCCGGACCCGCACCGATCACCGCCACCGACTGCCCGCGCGCCGGCCCGGGCACGAGCGGCTCGACCCAGCCCTCCTCCCAGGCCTTGTCGGTGATGAATTTCTCCACCGACCCGATCGTCACCGCGCCATGGCCGGTGAACTCGATAACGCAATTGCCCTCGCACAATCGGTCCTGCGGGCAAATGCGGCCGCAGATCTCCGGCATGGTGGAGGTCGCGTTGCTCAATTCATACGCGTCGCGCAGGCGACCTTCCGCCGTGAGGCGCAGCCAATCGGGGATGTGGTTGTGGAGCGGGCAATGCACCGAACAATAGGGCACGCCGCATTGCGAACAGCGCCCCGCCTGCTCCTCTGCCGCCGGCACGGCAAAGCGGTCCGCGATCTCTCGAAAGTCCTCCGCCCGAAGCTCCGGCGCACGCTTGGCGGGGTAAGCCTGATCGCGGTCGACGAACTTCAACATGGGACTGTCGGCCACAATGAAACCTTCCAGCGTGAGAGCGTGGAAAGACATAGCGGAACATCCGACAGCATCAAGTCAGTAACATTGACCTTCTTTCAGCATCAACTCAGCTCGGCAGTATCGGCCAGCCGCTTTTCACCTTCCGAGTTGGCCCGTTTCGGCCCTAGCCATTAAGCAGCCACACCAGCGCGGCCGACCCGGCGATGATTCGATACCAAGCGAACGGGCCGAAGCCATGGCGGCCGACCAAATTGATGAACCAGCGCACGACAACCACGGCGACCAGAAACGATACCAGGAAGCCAATGGCGATCGACAGGGGCCCGACCCCGCCCCCGGCCGTTAGGGCGTGCCGGTTCTTGAAAATCTCCAACGCGCTGGCGCCGAGCATGGTCGGGATCGCGAGGAAGAAGGAGAACTCGGCCGCGGTCCGACGCTCGACGCCCAGCGACAGGGCGCCCAGGATGGTTGCGCCCGACCGGCTAACCCCCGGTACCATGGCCAGGCACTGGATAAACCCGATCGCGACCACCGTCGGCAGCGGTATGTCCGCCACCCCGCGTACCGTGCCGGGCTTGGCCAGCCGTTCCACCAGCAGAATCGCGACGCCGCCAACCGCAAGCGCGATCGCGACAACCTCCGCATTGCCCAGCAGCGCTTCGACCTGTCGATGAACGACCAACCCGACCGCGGCGGCAGGCAGGAAGCCGACCAGCACATTGCGCACGAAGCGGATCGCCCCCGCCTCTCCGCGCAGCACGCCCGACATCACCGTCCACACCGTGCGCCAGTACAGAACGGTGATCGCCAGGATCGCGCCAAGCTGGATCACCACGTTGAACAGCGCCCAGCGTTCGGCATCATAGCCGAGCAAGCGGGTCGCCAGGATCAGGTGGCCGGTGGAGGACACTGGCAGGAATTCGGTAATGCCCTCGACAATGCCGAGCACGATTACGGTCAGGAGGTCGGTCAAAGGCGGGGCAACCCAACAGGAGGAAACACAAAGGATCAGTTGCGGATCATGCCGCCTCTTCGTTGACGCGCTTGGCGAAACGACCCTTGCGCTTGAACCGGACCAGCCAGGACGGCGCCACCGCCGCCATCGGCGTCGCGGTCAGATCCATCGACTCCAGCCCGTCCGCACCTGGCGACACCACCGTGTCACGGCCCAGCATCAGCCACTGGTCCCAGCTGATGGGCGCGCCGGGCAGGAACCCCAGCCGCGCGATCGCGCTACCGACGGCGTCCGGCAGTTCCAGGAACGTCTTCTTGCGCCCGGTTGCCGCCGCGATCCAGCGCTGCAACTCCAGCATGGTCATCACGTCCGGGCCGCCGAGTTCGATCGTGTGCCCGCCAAAGCGCCCCGGATTGCTCACCGCGGCGGCGATGGCGTCGCCGACGTCACCGGCAAAGACCGGCTGGAAGCGCGTCGCCGGGCGCAACACCGGCACCACCGGCAGGCGGCGCATCATGTCGGCAAAGCGGTTGAGGAACTGATCCTCCCGCCCGAAGATCACGGACGGGCGCAGGATCGTGGCGCTCGGAAGTGCAGAGCGCACCGCTTCCTCCCCCAAACTCTTCG
>Ga0210040_10005897_pt1 | contig 15450 bp, 3 predicted proteins | sample CryGeyCG12114_NA_FD_185462 | JGI IMG/M metagenome (GOLD analysis project Ga0210040, IMG submission 185462) | Groundwater microbial communities from aquifer - Crystal Geyser CG19_WC_8/21/14_NA (SPAdes) (version 2) | ecosystem: Environmental > Aquatic > Deep subsurface > Groundwater | place: USA... | reverse complement strand
GTTACTAGAAGAAATAACTAGTAACGAGGCTAGAGAAGGTTTATAATCGAGTACTTAAGGATTATAATCTTAAGTTAATAAAGGTTAATATATATATTAATAGAAAGATCGTTTAAGTAATAGTAGATATAGGTACTAATATAAGTATAGTATCTAAGAGCTTCGTAACTCGCTACCTTTAAGGATAAAAGATATAAAAGTATAACTCGTTCTTACTATAAGAGATAAATTAAAACTATAGTACGGTATCTAAGAAGATCTAGATAGTACGAATATAATACTAAGAGAAATAATATTTAATAGATATTAACGTTATAAAGAACCTTAATAAAGAGTATATATTAGGACTAAACTAGCTAGACTAGATAGAATTTCTAATTAACTCTTTAAGAAGGTAACTAATTAATCGACTATAGTTCGAGTTTAAATAGTATATAAAGATAGTCTAGGTTCAACTCTTATATCGACTAGGTATAATAACTAAATAGGCTAATAGAGTAATAAAGAAACCGGATTAAAAAGAAGAACTTAAAGAAGTACTTTAGGAATCGAAAATACCTTACGAATATCGAGATTATAAAGACTTATTTAAGGATAATAAAACTCGAGCTATACTACCTAAATACTAATTATAGGACTACGAAATACTACTAGTAGAAGGAAAGAACTCTTTTAAAGAACGTATTTATCCGCTATTAAGAGCGTAAGAAATAGAGTTACGAAAGTATATCGACGAAAATATAAAGAAGGGATTTATATAGCCTTTAAAATTACTAGCTAAGTACTTAATCCTCTTCGTACTAAAAAAGAACGGATCTTTTCGACTTTATATCGATTATTAAAAACTTAACGAGATTATTATTAAAAATAGTTACCTCTTACTATTAATATTTAAGTTATAAGATCGACTCTAAGGAGCTAAATAGTTTACGATCTTAGACCTTCGCGGAGTATATAACTTAATTTATATAAAGAAAGGTAAAGAGTAGAAGATCGCTTTTAGTACTCGTTATAGACTCTATAAGTACTAAGTAATACCCTTTAGCCTTACTAACGCATTTATATTATATTAAGTACTTATTAACGAAGCCTTATACGAAGAATTAGATATCTTCGTAATCGTATACTTAAACGATATTTTAGTATTCTCTAAAATAAGAGAAAAATATATAAGATATATTAAATAGGTTATAGAACGATTATAAGAACGTAAATTAAAGCTAAAACTCGAAAAGTATAAGTTCTTTAAATACGAAGTTTTATTTTTAGAATCTATTATTAGCGAATATAGTATTTAACTAGATTTAGTAAAAGTATAATCTATACTAGACTAACTAGAATTAACTAACCTTAAGGAACTATAAAGTTTTCTTAAGTTAGCTAACTATTATTAACGATTTATAAAGGGATACTTACGTATCGCCTTACCCCTAATAGTATTAACTAAAAAGAGACTATAATTCGCTATAAAAACTAAGGCGCTAATCGCGTTTAAGAGGCTTAAGAAGCTCTTTACTTAAGTACTTATACTAGTCTACTTTAATTTAAAAAAGAAAATTATTATTAAAACTAACGTATTAGAATATATAATTACCGCGGTAATTAGTTAACTAGATAATAAAGAAAAGATATAACTAGTCGTATACTATTCTAGAAAAATATTACTAGTAGAAGTTAACTATAAGATTTATAATATAAAATTACTTATAATCGTAAAAGCTATATATAAATAAAGAGTATATTTAGAAGGTTCTAAATACTTTATAAACGTATACTTAAATTATTTAAACCTAATATACTAGAATTTATCTAAAAAGTTAAATAGAAGATAAATTAAATAAGCTAAAACGATAGTATTATATAAGTTTAAAATCTACTACGTTAAAGAGAAAGAAAACGCTAGAGCGAACGCTCTTAGTAGAAGATCGAACTATACTAAAGGTAAAGAAAAGACTATTAAATATTAGCTCTTTAAAATAAAGGGAAATATATTAGTATATATATAACTATAAGTAAATTAAGTAGAAAAGGTACTACTCGATTAGCTAATAAAAGAAAAGATAGTTTAATTATACTATAATAATCGAATAGCGGAATACTTTAAAGTAAAGAAGACTCTCGAACTTATATAAAGAAACTAGGAATAGCTAAATATATATAAAGACGTTAAGAGACTTATTAGTAACTATAATATATACGTAGGAACTAAAGCCTCTAAATATAAACTATATAGGAAGCTATAAGCGTTATAGCTACCTACTAAAGTATAAAAAGAAGTTATAATAGACTTTATTAAACTACTACTAATATCTAAAGACCCTACTATAAAATAAAAATTCGATATAATCTACGTAATTATAAATCGTCTTACGAAATATACCTACTTTATACTAACGCTATTAATAATAAAGGTAGAAGAATTAGCGTATATATTTATACGAAACGTATTCGCAGCGTATAAAATACTAGCGAAATTAATATTAAATAGAGATAAGCTCTTTAAATTTAAGTTTTAGTAATTACTAATAGATTAGCTAGGAAGTAAAAATAAGATGTTAATCGTATTTTACTCTTAGACTAATAGATAAATAGAAAGAACGAACTAAATACTAGAATAATATTTAAAAGCCTATATTAATTATAAGTAGGATAATTAGGTAGAACTATTACTACTAGTATAGCTTACCTATAATAATTCTAAGGTTACTACTAGGATCTTATTATTCTACGTAAACTATAGATTTTACCTAAATATCTAGCGAGAACCGCTTAATCTTTAACTAATTATATAATAAGTAACGATATAAGTTAATAAACTTAAAGAACTATATATATAGCTATTAGTAGAACTAGAGTTTCTTATAAAACGAATAGCTAAATTCGTAAATAAAGAAAGATCTAAGGAACTAGACTTTAAAGAGAGGGGTATAGCCTACCTTTTACGACGTAATATTAAAACTAAAAGACTAAGCGATAAGTTAGACTTTAAGAAACTTAGACTATTTAAAATTAAAAAGAAACTAGAACTAGTTATATATAAATTAATATTACTTAAAGATATATAGATATACTTAGTCTTCTATATAGTACTCTTAGAGAAAGCGCTTAAGGATACTAAGATTTAAAAGTTAATACTACTAGATTAAGAGACTAAAATATAGATCTATAAGGTAGAAAGTATACTTAGTATAAGATAAGAGAAAGATAAAAAGTTATATCTTATTAAATAAATAGACTATAATAACTTCGATAATACCTAGAAGCTAGAAGAATACCTAGACCTAAAAATATTCTAAGAACTCCGACTACTCTATTTAGAATAGGTCGATACCGCGAAACCTACGAAACCTAAAAGACGTAAAACTAAATATTAAATCGACTATAATAAAAAGAAAATATAAAAACCTAAATTAGTACCTTATAATATTATAATAAATAAATATTAAATATATAATAACGGAGACTACCTATTTATAAAAATAAGACTAAATAGAGAGAGACCGCCGCCTAGGCCTTTAATAAAAGGCGAAATATTAAAATAACGCCGAAAGATACCCTTATATCTTAGACTATATTTCGATCGATAATAATAATAATACCGTCGTTAAGGACCCTTTACTAGCTCTTAAAGAGTCCCTACTTAACTTAATTACTAAAACCTAGGACTATTATTAGAGAAGAGGAAGTTAGGGTCCGCTAGCGTAACCTCTTAGTTCTTAAGTAGTAATTTAAGTATATTAAGAGCCTCTATCTCTCGACGAATTATCCGAGAAGATATTTTAGATAATTTAACTATTAAGTTCTAGATATTATTATCCCTCGACTCTAATAACGCTAATAAAGTCCGTAGCTATACGATTTCCTTACGTAGTCTACGAAACTCTTATTCCTTTAATTTCTTCTTCTCGCCTACCTTACGAAACTCCTTTAAGGAGAAGGTACTATTATAATTTCGCTAGTATAGTATATACTTAGCGTACTTAACTAAGTACTCGCGATTATAATAATATAGCGTATTATTATTAGCGTAAGCTATATACGATACTATAGTAAGATTCTTCGAAACTATAATTAGTTAGTAGAGATAGAAGAGGCGCTTAGAGCGACTAAGTTCGAGTTTCGTTATACGAGAAGATTTCGTATTCTTAATAACGCGGAACTACTATATTATTAAACTATAGGAAAGAAAGGATATAGCTAACGCGAGAGGACTTACTAGTTATATATTTACGCGGATATAAATAAGCTAAAGAGAGGAAAGTATTACGAACTATAGCTATAGAGCGGCTACAATTAAAATATAAGAAGGTCTTATAAGGAAGCCTAGTACGTAAAGACTTAAGGTCCGTTATATAACTACTAGAAAGAGTAATACCTTAATATATTAACTTAGTAGTATAGACTATATTAATATACTAATATACTATACTAAGGCTTTCTATTTAAGACTATAAATATAAGTATATAAATATAACTCTTCTTTATATAGTTCTATAGTTTTATAGTTAACTTAAGTTATACTAGAACTCTACTTATATATAATAGACCTTACTATAACTTATCTATATAATATCTAGCCTAGCTTACTTAAGTAGAATAAGAGGTTCTACTCGTACCCTTACTAATTACGTAAAGAACGACGCCTTATAATACGTAATTAATATACTAGAATAAACGGATACTATAAGTCCTAAGTAAGTCTCTAGTATAAGTATAAAGGCTCGCCAGACGTTAAATATCTTTACTCGAATATACTAACGTAATATAAGTTATAGGTCGATCTTAAGTTAAGGTAGATATCCCTTAATATAACTACCCTAGCTAGCGCCTTCTAGAAGGTTCTACTTACCTTTACTTAGCTTTTTCCTCTTTAGATATCCCTATACTAGGCTATAATATAGGTAACGTAGTAGCTATCGGTAGTAGTAGAATAGCGAAGCGGGCTATAAGTAGGGTCTAAAGATAGAGATTCGAGTAACGATATAGGAAGTATAAACGTAGATAAGAAGTACGAACTTAACTAGCTCTAGAAGTTACTATTAGAGGCGGCTACGTAGATAAGATTACTACCTTCGTCCTCGACTTCGTCGCTTATTACCGCTACTAGCGAAGAGATAAGTAGTAAGGAGACGTATATTAATAACCCCCTTAGTAATTACGAATAAGGAGTAGAAAGATACTATAATCGAATATAGTAAATCGATAGACTATAAGCCTATATACAAGAAGCCTAGTAACGCTAGTAATCTAAACCGAATATAGAGTAGTACTCGAGGATATACTAATATACTATCCGACTACTTAGCATCTTTAATAGTATATCGTATAGAGTAAGATATAGTATACGATTAAGCCTATAGTACCGGTATCGCAATAGCTATAAGTCTAGGATTCGCCGTTAACTTCTTCGTTAAGCTACGGTTAAGCCGCGAAAGTAGTAGACGTAATATCGAATAAGCGTACTAATTAAGTCTCGACGGCTATAGGTATTTATACTATCGAGTAGTAGCTGTAATAGTAGGTTTGCCGACGTAGAATAAATCCGGAGATTAAGAGAGTCTTAAAAAGGATAGATAAAGGCTAATAGTAAAGGGGAGACTATAAAATCTTATACTAAGGAAGAAGTAAAAAGGAAGAAGAGTAGGCGTTCCTTTTACTAGTAGAGAAGATGTCTTATATATCTATTAAAGGAGCGGATCGGCCTTAGTAATTACCCTCGAAGCTCCTTATCTAGTCTCGCTTATCTATTATAACTAATAGACTATCGTCGATAAAAGGAAATCGACGAAGGACGACTCGATCGTATAGTATAGCTAAGACCTTACTTAAGCTATCTAATAGTATTACCTTATACGGCCGATCTAGCGCGTTTTATATAAGGGATCTCTATACCCTATATACTTTTAATATATATAATAGTATACCTAATACTACTCTTCTTAGCGTTCTTAACGAAATAGCTATCGGCGCTATTATTATTATTAGGATTTATTATACTCTTCTAGAAGAAGATAAAAGTTATTAGTCGAGCTAGCTTAATAGTATCGTATCGAACCTAGAAGGATAGGTTAATATTAGAGATTAACCTCTACCTCGACTATTATAGTATAGACGATTAGTACCTAAGAAGCTATTCTCTTTTAACCTCTAGTCTATCGTTCTTATCGCGAAATAGTCTTTAATATTAAGAAAATAGTCGTAATATTAGTAAAAGAGATTACTATCTATTTCTCGCGCTCTATCGTATACTAATTCTAAGTCGAATACCGACTATAGGCTAAGGTACGTTCGACGAAATAGATTTATTAAATCTTAGCTAGAATATATACTTTAGTAGCTTCGAAGCTAAGTACGTCTTTATCGTAGAAGCTAATAGGTAGTAAAAATAATATATAAAGACGCTATTAAGGTAAATATACTTAGGTACTAAAAATATACCTACGATATAAGAGAGAAAGTTTATATAATATTAGTATAAAAGGCTACGAAATAAGTTAGAAATAGAGCTAAAATACGCTAATTATTAGAACTAGCCTCGTACTAGTTAAGGATAATTATAATAAGGTATAATCTTATATTAATAGCTAGATTAATCTATAAATAACGACTTACCGCTTAAAAGAAAGTAAAGAAGTTAGGCCTCTAATTAGCTATAGTATATATAGCTATCCTTTCGTTTAGTTCTTAGCGAGGGTCGACCTTTAGTCCCTTAGTATTCGTAATACTAATATCGATTATAATAATAACTATAATTATATAAGTATTACTATTACTAGAATTAAGAATAGTACTTATATAAATAAAGATAATATCGATATTATATTATACGCTAGCCTAAGTATAGCTAGGTAAATTAGATAAATAAAGCCGTTAAGCGATTAGTATAATTAATAAATTAATTAAAAGAGATATTCTTTAAATTAAGCTTAATAAAGTAGAAGGCCTTTATCTTTATAACCTTCGTTTTAGCTAAAATAAAGATATCTTATATAGAGTATATATAGAATATATACTACTTTAAGTATTATTACTTACTAAATAGACTCTTTATAGTTACTTTATATAATATACTTACTTTTACTAGTTATAGCTAGTTTTTAAATATATATTATTATCTTTACTATATATTATTCTATAACTTATAATAACTAATACTTATTTAAAGTACCTTTAAGGCTTTAATTATTCTTATATAGTTATTTTTAAAGAGTATTTTTAATACTTTGACTACCGCTTTTAGTAAGTATAAATATATATAAGTAAACTCTAATTATAATAAACCTTTACTTAAAACTTAATTAATAAGCTTAAGAGTATTAAGTTAGGCTAGTATAATTAAAAAGAATACTTCTTCGTTTAAAGTAAGAATAAAAGCTTTATTATTAGCGATCTTCTTTATATCTCTTAAGTTTAAGCTAGCCGCGCTAGATCTTTTTAATAAAGATAAAAAAAACTTTAATAACTCTTAAAATAACTCGATTTTAATCTAATCTTCTATACTAAGTTCTTTAAAATAAAGAAATAAAAGATAATATATATATTTATTTACTTAAAAGAAAATATAATAAACTAGTTTAAACTTTACTTTAAGAATTTTATATATCTAGAATTATAAAGAATATAAAAAAAGACTATATAAATATTTTCTTTTTTCTTAACCTTTAAGGTTATTATTAATAAGATTTATAAAGATATTAACGAGAAATAAAAAGTAGAATTAAAAATTTAAGTTTTATACTAATATAACTTAGTCTTCTATTATACTTCTTAATTCTAATAACTAAAGTTATATATTATTTAAAACGATTTAGCTCTTATAATCGCGTTTTATATAAGATTAAAAGAAGAAATTAAGGATAAATTATATAAAGTTAAAAAACTTAATATTCTAGTAGCTATAATTACTTAATTATAAATATTTTATAAATAAATTTATAAGTATAAACTTAAGAAATTAAAGAAGAATAACTTCGTATTTAAGTAATAAATAGATCTAATATAAGTAAACTTAAATAGTACCTTATAAACTATAATAAGCTTATATTTATAAATCTTAATACTACTTAAAAGAAACGAAACTACTTAAATAAAGAAAAATTCTAAAAATAAGAAAAACTTACGTAAAATAAAATAAAGTAAAAGAATTAAAAATAAGTTTTATCTTTATTATAAAAAACTAGAGTATATAGTAAAAGAGTATTGTATAAAGATCTAATTTAATAGTATTAAACTTAAAGAAGAATATTAAAGAGTAAAAAGAAGCTTATCTTTAAAATTAATACTAATAACGACTATTTTAATTAAAAAAGAACTTACTTATAAAGAAGCTTATAATCTTATAATAAATATTAAATATTAAATAAGAGAATAAAAAACTAAGAAAAGCTTTAAAAGAACTTAATTATTATTTAAATAATAGAAAAATATAAATTATAATCGTTATCTTTATTTATTTATATATTACTACTAAATATTAGCGATAAGCTATATACTTAATTCTAAAATATAACTAACTAATAATATATTATTATTTCGTATACGACTTTAAGATTAAAATAAAATATAACTAAATAAGATTAAGACTTAAATTTTATAAGAATCTAATTTACCTCGTAAAGCTAAACGATAAGAAAGAAGTAGAATATATATATTAATAAAGTAGTTTAAAAAGAGTTAACTATTAAACGATTACGTTTAATATTCTTTATAAATCTAATAAGAATATCGATAAATTCTAACTTCTTATAATTAATTAAATTCCTAAAGTAAAAGAAAAGAACTAAGAATAAATTAGTAATATTAATACTATAATTATAAAAGTAGTTTATTTAAATAATAAAGTAGTATAATTAGTAAAAGCCTAGTATAAGAAATAAGATGTTTTTATATTTTTTATTAATAAAACTATTTAAGAAGAGTACCTTTAAGAAGAATATATATACCTAAAATAAAATATATATATACTTAAAAGAATATTATATTACTATCTTTACTATTATAACTTATATTAACTATATTAAAAATTAAGTAAAAAAGAAGCTAACTAAGTCTTTTAATAATAACTTAATAATTATAAGAATAAAAACTATATTTATTAAATTATTAAATACCTCTATTACTTAAAAGAATAAGTAGAGAAGAAGCTAAGCGATACTTCTTATATCTTAATCTTAACCTCGTTTACTACGTTAAACTAATATTTAAGAAAGAACTTACTATTATAAAATTAAAATACTTATACTATATTATCTTAAGTAGTATACTTAATAATTAAAGCGTTATAATCTTTATTAATTCTAAAGCCTTAGAAATTTATATTTATAAGAGAATTACTAATTAACTAAAAGTATTTTTAAAGAAAAAGATAACTCTTTATAACTTTATTAGTATTATATAAAAAAGTTATATTAAGGTAAATTATAAACTCTATTTTATAACTTCTAAGATTAATAAGTATCGCGAGCGATTTTCGCTAAATATCGATAAAATAAAGTACGATATTATCTTTAGAATATTATAGTTATAGAAATATAACCTTAAAATTAATTAAAGTAAAAATAGATTTTTATTCTCTTATTATAACTATAAAAGTAATACTATTAAAAAAGCGACTTCTTTTACTAAAGTAATATAAATATAATTAATAAATAGAATATTAGTTATATTAAGGCTTATATAATATTTTACTAAATATAAAGAATTCTAAAAACTATTTAAAAAAAAGTTTAATATAAATATATTACTTAAATATAAGCTTTAAAATTACTAGATTAATATTTAAGAAGAAAAATATCTTTAAATAAAACTCTTATATTCGCTTTTAAATAAGAGAGAAGAAGCTTTTTAAGATTACTTAAAGAAGTATTTAGCGAAAGATTATATTTAAGTCGCCTTATACGATCTTAAAAAGGCTAAAGTAGAATACTCGATTCTATTTATACTTAAAAAAGATAAAAGCTTATAACTTTACGTTAATTATCGAAAACTTAACGATATTATAATTAAAGTTTTTATACTTACTCTCTTAAATTAACTAACTATAAAATTACCTTTAAAGCGTAGAATTCTTTATAATTATTAGCGTTTAAGACGCTAATTATAAAGTTAAAATTAAGAATAATAACGAATTAAAGACTATTCTTCGTACTCGCTACGGACTTTACGAATATTATATTATACGATTTAGCTTAACTAATATACTAGCTACCTTTTAAAAGCTAGTCTATAACGCTTTACTTAGCTATTTAAATATCTTTTACGTAACTTACTTAAATAATATTTTTATCTATTTTAAAATATATAACGAATACGTTAAATATATTAAAAAAGTATTATAAGCGCTATAAGATTACTCTTTATTAATTAAACTAAAAAAAATATAAATTTTATAAATTTAAAGTTAAATTTCTTAAATATATTATCTCTTAAAAATAATATAAATAAATTTAAAAAAAAAATTAAAGCTATATTTAACTAGCTAGAATCTTAATTTATTAAGAATATATAAGCTTTTCTTAGCCTTATTAACTTCAATTAACGATTTATTAAGAATTACTTACGAATTATAATACTATATATAGATCTAATAAAGAGGTTAAATATCGTATTTACTATAATCGAAAAGGCTTAAAACGCCTTTAAACTACTAAAGAAAACCTTTATAATAATACCTTTACTAACTATTTTTAACTTTAACCTTTAAACGATTTTATTCTTAATCGATTCCTTCAATTCGAGATCTCCGACTGCGTATAAAAGGTACGGCGCGATCGATAACTAGATTAGGGATAGTGATTTTTCGGATATATCTACACCCGTTCTTATTGGTCGTGCGGATATTATAGGAGGTGGATACTGGAATTGGATTGTTATCTGCATCTCTAGGCTAACAGTAAGAGACGACGAAATAGTGTTTGCACTCATCGGCAGCATGATAGTCGCGGAGCGTGGTGACGCTGAAGGTGATCACTTGCGCCTATGGTGGTAATAGTGGAAGAGGGTTACATGCGGCGCAAGACCGATCCTGATGTGAATTCCTGGAACGCTGAGAATCACTAGCACTGTGATCAAGAAGTGACGGCATAATGGCATTGGTGGCAGTATCTGAACCATGCATAATGATTGTCTCTTCCTCTGATAACAATGCTATTGCTTTTCTGCAACCGAATATCATCGTCTTCGTTCGAACCAGCAGCACCTGGGTCTGGGACTGTCTCCAGGGAAACAGTCTGGTGTGCAACATGTTGATCGTTCGTAGCTGATACTAGCGAATCCCGCTCTGATGAATGGGGGATGGCTCTTTGTAATTCTTGGTTTTCATCTACCAGCAAGGTGTGGCCTAGGTCCGAGGCTGTAATGCCGTTGTCCACATTGTGCTTTCCTTTGCCACAGTCGTCTCTAGGCGCAGGATCATCGAAAGCAAGCCATTTCAGCCTTTGAGCTTAGACGTAGGCATGGCTGCAATCGACTCTCATAGTCGAGTTCTCAGCGATATCCCTTGTCCAGGTTTGGCCGTAGACAGCTTGCACCGGAGGACAAGTGTCGTCTTTCATACCATCAGGCAATGCTGTATTTGGTCTGCACTCATTTAAGAGATTTCCGAAAGTTCTGGGTTAAAATCCATCAGGACCGGCAAAGCTGGAATACTTCTCAACGACAGACCTCTAATCCGGATACAGCAGATCTTCCGCGATGAGGTCACACGTGTCTTCAGCACAGCCTCGATCTGCATTCTGAAGGGCATTACCTGTCTGCCTTCTGTCTACCTTGCATGCACTTTGGGGATGATCTCGCCATTGTGCATGACCAACCATTCGCAACAGTTACGGTGTTGTATCGTAGGACCAACATTCAGCATGGTAGAGGGAGAGTCAGTAAGGGTAAGAAGAGAGGCCAGTGATATCGCCGGTTACAAAATTCCTAGCGACTATGATATGTCGGCGAGCAGACTAAGTCCGGCTGAAAGCAGCAGACCAATCGAAGTAGCCTAGCGTAGAAGTACGCGCTGGGTTATCGCAGGTGCAGTCATCGATATCCCGAACCCGATCGCCGGCTGTTGCAGCATTACTGTCAGAACAGTAAGGAGCATATGGAGGAATAGCCATGGAGCGGTACAGAACATAATGGGTGACTGGGCTGCGAGCTATGCTACACACCCTCCGGACACACAAGACGGTCAGTCGCTAACCCGATATGGTTTGGTGGGTAAGGGTGCAGCAGCGGCCACGTTGTTTGTCCGGAGGGTGTAAGGGCTGATGTAAGTTTTCAAAGATGAGGTGTCCAACAAGGTTCAATTTTCAAAGGATATTTGTTTATCTCCATGATATTACTTCCGCAATCGACCACAGAGTAAGGAATATTCGGGTTCCCGTTCGATCACCCATAGACAAGCCTTGCATCGACGTCTTAGTAGTTGGGTCGGTGACGACCAGCGAATCGGCGCTGTTGATTGTTTTTTGCGTTTTTGAGGAGGGGTGAAAATTTGTGTGTGTGTGGGGGATCGATCTCAGGCATCAAACTATATGACGGATATGCAGCCAGGCATACACCGTTCCGCTTGGTCGAACCTGCCCAATGGCTGCAGTGAGTTCATGCAAGCACTGTGAAAAGGCCTCGCCGTAGACCTCGGCACTCGGCAGACTTTCGCCTTTTTGGTTGCTCGGCAACGTTCCGGTATTGACGCGTGAACGATGACTATGTCGTCGATATTACGAGAATAAGGTTGAACAAGCACTCACATCGATGTTCGCAAAGGTCATAAATCTCGATGTGCTCAAATCAATCGCGGCGCATCATCGACTGGCTGAGTTCATGCGAAGGTGACGACGGCAGCAAGGCCGAGATCGAACATCCCCCACAATCCACCAAAAAGCGGAAGTTGGACATGAATGACGCGACACCTGTTGCAAAACGACAGGCAATCGGAATAGCGACACCATCACTCAGCAGAGGTTCGCCCGAGCGTCGTAATCTCTTCGAAACCGCACCTTCCTTTCACTCCTCAACTGCTACAAGTCGCAGCTCAAGTCCTGGCAAACGACAGCGATCAAGCGAAATCGAGTTCAGCAACCCTTCAGTCGAGTTCTACAGTGCTTTTAGTCTGCCCCTAATACGTGACGAAGCTGAGATACCGTCATGGACAGAACTCATGAATGCGATAGCCATAAAGGAAGACAGCATGTTCTTAGCACAGACCGCCTTGGTGGAGCATGAGCTGGACAAGATCTGCAAAAACATTGGATATTGCGAGCAAAGGGACGGCAATGAGGATGCATGGTGCGAGTTGGTCGTACATCCAATTCTGCTGCTAGCGGCGAGGTTGTCGCGCAACAGCAGATACGTCGATGTTCTCAACGTGTACGTGCCAATGGCCACACTACTTGAGTATGCTAACACACCTGCAGTAAGAGCATTGACGTATATCCCCGCGACCTCTTACCTCAGATCGAATGCGGTTCTTCGCTCCCCGCAAAACGCGTCGATTACTCTATCGGGCTCGAATTTACCACTCACAATGCCTGGAAAGAGACAGTCCGGCGCCTACAAGATCGCACTCTCAACCAATCCAAGAACAAGATGATTCGCGACCGCATCCTGTGCTCACACGTCGAAGTTAAAACCAGCACGGGTGGAAGCATCGAAGGGAGAAATCAGCTCGCACTCTGGTGTGCTTCAGGATTCAAGAAACTAGACAGCATCTGGGATGATCTGCATGATGGTGTGGTAGCTCCACCTGTTGCGCCCACACCCTTGTGGTTGTGGACGGGGAGGGACTTGCAGCTTTTCGTGGCGATGAGGAGGGCAGATACCATTCATGTGCTTGATAAGAGGCAGTGGAAGATTAGTGATAAGAGTGCATTGAGAGATGTATTGGCGACGCTTGTGAGGGTGATGGATTGGGGCTGGGAATCTTATAGGCCGTGGTTCCTGCGTTTACTAGGCCAGGAGAGCGTGCCATTGCCGGGAGAAGTTGAAGAAGCTATTTAATAAGTTCTTTTCGGTTCCTTTCAACTTCTGTACGGACGCGCCAGGATAATACCTCGAATCCTGAGCGTTGCTTCCAAAGTCCCTCGCTTTAGAGTAGACGAGGATAGCCACACAGTATACCTCCAGCACCACGTCTCAGAAGGCAGGCATCACAGCATCGAAAATTGCCATCTACGGCCCACGGCACTCTCTGAAGAGAGCTGACCAGCATTAAAGCGTGGCTATATCCGATTCATTGTCTCCATCTACCACCGCGCCGCTGTCCCCATGCGCAAGAGATTCTAGCTCTATCTGCATCCGATCACAATACCAATCTTCCCGCCCTGCGCTAGGCTGACGTGCGTTGCCTGACATCGACGTGGCTAGATATAGATACGACCAGCACGGAGGGAGCTCGACCGCCGCTTTTTAGGTGCTACTACGGCAGACTAGTTCCTAGCAAACCGATCCGTGGCCCATTGGAGTCCTCCGCGCGAAACTCTGCTGGAAGTGCAAACTGATTCGCCTTGCTCGCCGAAGTCGGTTGGTACACATGCAGATATATCGCCGCTAGAGTCGGTGTCCTGTTTCCCAGCCGCCCATAATAAAGCACGGTCCCAGCCTGATATGAAGTCGCCGTGGTAGACGAGTCCAGTGGAGTCGCCGTTGCTTAGCTAATACGGAAGACCCCGAGCGATTAGCGAAGACCGTAGTCTGCTACGATACCTCCTATAGAAGCGTAGGGAGGCGCTAGGGATAGCCGTTAGTACAAGCACCGTCCTCTACTAAGCTTAGGAATGCTACATGGCTACGATGTTGGCTGAGTCTCGACGGAGGCCATTCAGCGTAGGGGGAATATCAGCTCTAGACGCAGTCTCAACGAGCAGGGTCGATTGAGGAAGGCCTTGGATGGAAACGAGTGTCACTGCAACGACCCTTTAGCGGGTCGTTGCCTTAATAGCTAAAGCTAGCCTTTTGTCGTAGCGCGATCGGCGTGATATCTGCCTTAGACTGGAAGGACTTGTGAGGGTTAAGGACAGGGATGGTGATGGTGATAGTGCGCCGCTTGTTGCTACAGCTCAGCATGTGAGAGTCCGGTGGAAAGGTCGCTACAACGCCGTTAGGATAGCGGCTTATAAGATAATACCTATAATGCGTATTACCTACTATCTATTACTAGAATTTTATACTAGCGTGCATTAGCGTCCTCGCTAGGTAGGGGTATAAGGGCTAATGAAACTCGGTGAATCTCGCCTACTCGTGAAAACTCTTTCTATATAGGTTTACACTGCAGCTCGTTTACTAATTAAGCTAAGTTTAACGTTCTTTTATTTAATATTTAGTATACTAGCTATTTGTATTAATTACTACTTGCATCTAGCGAGGTATTAAGGTTGCTATTTCGTATAGATATTAGTTTAGAATAGCCTCCTAAGCTTCCTTAATAATACCCTTATTTTCCTCTTAATTATTAGTATACTTCGG
>Ga0210040_10005896_pt1 | contig 15451 bp, 7 predicted proteins | sample CryGeyCG12114_NA_FD_185462 | JGI IMG/M metagenome (GOLD analysis project Ga0210040, IMG submission 185462) | Groundwater microbial communities from aquifer - Crystal Geyser CG19_WC_8/21/14_NA (SPAdes) (version 2) | ecosystem: Environmental > Aquatic > Deep subsurface > Groundwater | place: USA... | reverse complement strand
TCTCTTTGTAGGTAGTATGTTTTAGATTTACAGAGAAATCCTTCTTTTTTTTGCCACGCGAAGAAAAGGGGGAAAGTGCGTACACGGGACTCGTTTCCTCAACATGAGAAATCGTTGAGCAGGCCAATAAAAAACAAAAGGAGAGAGTTTAGTTGCAATTTCCCCGAGTTTCAGAAATTGAAATTGGACCATACAAGACGAGCCGAGAAAACAATTCATATATATAGACAGTCAGTCGCTGACTACACAAATTGGTACCAAAGATTTTATATTACCTCACAACATAAAAGAGGGTTCGTTTTTGGAAAGCAATTTGTAAACAGACGGGATACTTACTACCAGCACCATAATTTTATCCTGTATTTCCATACCATTTTTTTTGTCTACGTACACACTAAAAAATATTTATTTCGTGTGTAAAACAGACGTGCGACCAGCACACGAAGGGAAAAAAAATCAAATCTCATTTACTTCCTGGCGAGTGAAAGATGAGCCAAAAATGTCACGTATAGAAATACAGCATGTACCAAATAGGGTATTTAAACCCCCTATAGTGGACACATCAAGTCTCCTCTGTTCCAATGACACTTTACTATTTTTTGAAACCTACCTTCTCCATAGGCCACACTAAAGATGATCATCATGCTCAAAAAAAAGATAGTAATCATAACAATAAAAAAATATTCCATCCATTGTTCCATGAATGCATATTTCCGATCCCATTACTATTCAACTCTTTGTGCCCAGCCTATAGTCACACTCACTATAGCATTCTTCTAACTAAACTGCCTTTGTTCCCCGGACCAACATTATTATTATCTTACATTTGAATCCCTAATTCGATAATACAACCATGGAATCTATCTATACCTACTGAGAAAAAAAAGTCATAATATTTCCATTCTCTTTCGTCGTTTTGCACATCTGTGATGAACAAACAATCCTATTCCTAGTACAGAATAAATTCCCAGCTTTATAATATAAGCCCGATGAGGAAATCACTCGAGTTCAATTAAAAGACCACTTTTGCCCACTGGGATTGTACTTGACAACAAACAACAGCTATTGTATGTAGGCTCCAGGCTAACACCCTTTTTCAATGATAGCTTCAGTAACTAACTAACTAACTAACTAACTGACTAACAAACCAACCAAGCAGTAAAAGGAATTACACACTGAGCCAACCAATGCTCTAAAAATGTCCATTCCAATTGGAAAAGGGAGAGAAGAAAAGGGCACATGGAGCAACAATCACAACACAAGATCTAAATAAAACATCATGGATGAGTGAAACGCTTCAAGCACAGGGGGACTTGACAATCTACATTCTAAATCTGCTCCTCACACAATTTCAAATCCGAATGATAATATTAGCTAGGGATATGGAAAGTGCTCTTTTTCCTATCATCTCGAGAGGAGAAACCCACTTCAGACTATCAGTAAGATAACATTGCTGTGATTCACATGATCTCTGGGAAAAATAGCATCGCAGCAAACTTTAATACCCTTGTGATAATCCTTGAAGAAAAAATTACTTACACGAAGCTTACTGCAAGAATAATACAAATCCAATACACAGCCCATTGATTCCTTCCCACATGAATACTTTAGTAGTATAGTAATGTCAATAATATTCAGTGCAGAAAGAACTTTGAAATAAAGTTCTCAACCGATTGCTTTTTTTTTTCTCCCCATTATATTTACAGCCATTAGTCCCATGCTGGACGTGTTCAGTCTAAATATTCCAATTCAACAATGATTCACTGCCTAAGCCTAATGGTACACACTGGCCAAAAAGTATTATTCTCTGTACACTACATACAACAACTAATCCTTAAAAGTTCCCTCATATCCTCCACCAGATTGCCTCCGTTTACATTTGGGATCAAAAAATGAACACAATGCCAGAAACAATAGGGCCAAAATATATAATATGGTATGACACACAGGGTCCGTTTCGGATTATTGTACTAAAGCATTGACTCAGAACGAATGGGACCAAGTCCCTCTATATGTAATCCTCCAGTAGAACGGATCTCTCAATATGAAATCCATGCATGCATGCATATGCTAACTTAGAGTGCATACTATACATCGTAATCACAGTACAGAAAAGATGAACTTTGTCATATATATGCAGCTATATATGTCGCGTATCCATACTGTATGAACGTACACACTATCTATGTATACTATTAAGGAATAGGAATTCGACTTACCCCAGGGGTTGCAGCTGAGGGTCCATAAGGATACTGTGTCCATGCCAAGGATCCCTCTTCGGTTGTGTCAAGCAGGACCACTGTGAACAAAAAGACATGGATATTAATATCAACACAGTTTAGCCATATAGTTTACATACTAAGGGTCGTAGTACGAAGCACACAACAAAAATAATAATTTATCTTCCGCCACTATAAAGGGACACGCGGGCTGCCCATTGTACGTGGAGCAAACAAAACGACATAGCTCCACGCTCAATTTCCGACACAAAAAAAAGGTTTATCAATCAACCAACTAAAGAGATGAAAAATGAAGGATCCATTTGGTACGCTTTGGATTTCAGACGTGTTCGCGCGCACAAATTTAGTTAGTTAGTCCGTCACATTATATTATGTTACAATAGAAAATATTTTTTTGTCCACTAATAATGTAGCAATGATACGAGATTTGGGAACAACGTGGCATCAATTGTGAACTTACACCCAAAATCCCAAGTTTCCGTTCATCATGGACAAATTAATTCCATTTGTTTCCCTTCGGATTGAAACCAAAAGGAAGTCATCAAAAAGCTGGTATTATGGAAAGGAAACGGATCTGGCTAGGACGGTTTATGAAAATGGACAGGATTATGCTGGGGAATGATGACTTTGAGTTAAAAAATTATCTATCCTTTTCATTGTATTGTTTGATACTTTTGACGTCAGTGAAACCACACCAAAGTGAGTGAAATATTAATTCCTAGAGAAAGCTCTTTACTATACTACATATATGTACATCCTCAAGATTAAAGCATTCCAGTATACACAAACTGGTCACGTACATTACGTGTAGAATTGAAGGAATAAATTCTTTTGACGATATTCACTCAACAGTGAGTATTCTATAGTTAGCGTTTAAAGGCCGCAGTTCGTTACTAAGTATAGTTTACTTTCCCATCTCTTTGAAGTCTCATTTCATGTTCACATTTTCCATAATTTAATTTCCGATCCCATTTCGGAACACCCCTCTGCAAATGTGAGCACTACCAGTCCACAAAACTAGGTTAGGCTTTCCCACTACACTTCTGTAGGAGGAAACCAAATGAACAAAATTTTCTCCCTAAAAAAATAATATCGACGAAACGAAATTACCAACTCACTCATAAAAGTTTCTCGAGCCTTGTAAAAATAATTTCATACCCAGTATGCCATTCTCTTTAAAATTCAATTCGCCTAATCACATACTAACTAACTAACTAACTAACTACATTTAACTAGTCAGTCAAAACTTTTCCAGTTGGTCCAACGAAAATTCCAGTTACAAAACTTTCCGTGATTAGATTTAATAATCGACTTGCCTTTGTAGAAAAAAAAACTGTCCTCATACTAACTTACTACCTTTTACAATCTGATATTCTGCCAGTCACAAGTTTATCAACTCTCCAGACAGTTGTCACAAGCTATCATGGGCTCGGAATGACCAATGATATAATAATAAGGACATGATAAAAAAGCTCACATTTTACTTAGGCGAGGCACAGTGAAAAAAACTTATTTTTATTCATCCCTCGCTCACTCACTCACTCACTACACATAGTACATGGTCAAACTTTACGCATAACATTGCAACAAGATAAAAATGCCCTCAGGTGGAGACCAAGAAGTCAATCAAGAATGAAATCAATTAATCGGCATCCGTCTCCACCCTCTCGAAAGAAAAGCACACATGATAGTTTTTTTTGTATATGAAACTCTAACCCTTTACATTCTAACTAGCCTTTCGTTTCAATAAGCCCTATGGAGCAGTGCACAACATCACAATCAAGTATTTCAGAGACCCCGTCTATCCCACGTCACACCAGTCAAGTGTGACAAAACAGAGGAGATTGAAAAACAGATACAATGTTTATTATACAATAATTTTGGTCACAATTTAAATACACTTACCAAAACTCGTCTAACCCATACTAAGTAACTAACTAACTAGAGTCAAAACGACTTTGTCTCCTTTTTAAAACCATCTTATACAAAGTTCCCGATCCATCTTCACAAAAGTGACAGACTCTAATATTTTTTACCATTCCCTATTAGTATTATGATGATGATGTCGTCATAAAGCAGTCTAACGTAGTCAAATGGCCAATCCTGTATTTACTACAAGGCTTTACCATCCTTGAGTTCACAATGCACATTAAATTTCATTAGTCCAAACACAGTCAACAGCCCTCTATATGTTCCAAGGTGGTACAAAAGGATCCAGTAAAAACATTAACTATGCATGTATCCTAATAAATAAAACACAAAGAGGACATATATATGCGACAAAATGCATGTCTTTTTGTCACCAGGGGTCGGTGAATTCCCTCTGGGTATCATTACTTTTCTTCTTCCCTTCTCCTTCTAACTATTTAGGATTGTTCCATTAGTTGAACACAAAGGTAGGTAAGTAAAAAAACTCTCGTTTGAAGCCTGCCGGCAGAACAGTGTATACCTTTTTTAGAAAATTTAAATTTCATCCACATCCCCCCAGAAATTCATACGCTATAGAGCCAGAAGTCCAATCAGACTTGAAAGGATTTTGTACACTGATCAAAAGCTCATTACATTTATAGTTAGTTCGTCAGATGATGATCCAATCTTTGCCGCTTCCCATTCATAATAATAATAAACGTACAGAGAGTCAAAGTCCAGATCAAAGGAATGTTACCTAAACTTACTCCTTATCATGATGAGCCCATGTGTATCTCCCATATTTTCGTTATTAATAATAAATGAATGAGGCACTGGAGCTGACCACTCCTTTTTTGTACCCTGGACAAAGTGAACTTTCATGTACAGTCCACATTCCTTTCATCTAATACAAAAGGCTTCAAATTTCATTATCCAACAGTAGCTATTTTAGATAGTGGAAATATTTGGACGGCCATTAGCTCAATAAAATTGTATCGATCCAAAGAAATCTGCTGTCCGAAACTATAGCATAGTCAACTCCCACTAAAAATAGTACGCAGAGCGGAATCCTTGTAACCGATCCCAAAAACTTAGCTCCTATCATCTACTTTTATATACAACGCAACTTGCCATGTAATCAAGTTAGTAAGACTTGGGTAGTCTGCACCTGTTTCCCCATTCAACTAACTGCTCAGGGCAAATTGTTAATAATAATAATAATAGTACTAGCGCTTACTCACTGCTCTTTCACTACTACTGTGAGCAGCTACCTTATAATATTTTTTCTTTCCCAAAGAAATTACATTCTTTGACACAAAAAATTTTGTGAGCTCGGAAACTTAATGCGTTTAGCATTCCTCTGTCTAAAATAATCCCACCGTGTATACGCCATGCTGTAGCACAGCCAAATGCTCCTGTCCGAGCCATTTTTCAAAATCCTATTTCACGTTTTCACGTGACTACTTAAGGCTTCATTCGTCTTGTACCAGTGGCTTCTGCTTTAATCCCATAAATGGACACAATATTGTCTTGTACGTTTCATAATGTGCACATGATATGGAAGCACCCATAATGATAATAATAATAACAGTAAGCCATAGTTAGTAACAAATAGTCAGTCAGTCACAGGAGTGGACCGGATTTTTACTTTGGTTTAAGTACAATACTACCATCTATTTTTGTCCATTATGATTCAGGCAGTAAAACTTGCTTATTATGACATATTTTCCCCCACACGAGCAGACTGTATGGTGGCAAATGTCAAAACAAACGGAATTGTATACTTACCTTGGCTATAGGGAGACAGACACCTGATACATTTAATGAGTCGCTTCCACTTTAATAATTATTGTCCAAACCCGGGGGAATTAGCTCTGTGTTAATAGGATCATTTTACTAAATCCTCACAGTTGACCAAAGTAGTTAGGAAACACTTGACAAAACGTTCCACCACTACTAGTCCAATAAATGGCAACACCAGAATTAAACACGGTCTCCCACCAACTAATTAAATACAACATTCCTACACAAACAAACTTTTTTTATATGATTCCGTGCGTACAGAAGAAAACCCTACTACTCAATTTTTCAGGACTAACTAACTAACTAACTAAACCCAATAATAATATGTGTTTTCCCTCTGTAATTAAATACGTGTTCCAAGCTCCTAATGTTTCCCTTCCTAACATTTAAAGAATTAAATAATCTGGACTCGGGTGTGAACAAAAAATTATACATAAGCCCTCCAGCGCTTTCTCCAGTCGGAGGCTCTACATTTTATTTTTTCTAACTGAAGGTCGAGGTCTACCTAATAAAAGGCAACTATATAATAATGAGCCACGGGAATAATAATGAAGACCACTTGGAAACACATTAAAGACGACCATAGAACCAAGAGTGGAAAAAACTCGCATCTTTTCAACTTTTGTCTGTGTCAGTGAGCTTTAGTTTCCATCTTACCATCTAAACTAGTAATGAAAACAAGGTAATCATATTAGTCCCACTATAGACACTATAAACTTACCAGTAGTTCTGATCAAACCGGTTCCCTTTCAATAACTGCCGTATCAAAAGGGTGTCCAGTACAACTCCCCAACTTTTGTACAAAACACCAAGGGTTGGCCACACTCTATAAATTGGTGCTTCTTCTACCGTTTTCTTTTTTCTACCAAAACTATAGTATACACCACAAAACTAACTCGACATGTTCTTTTTTCCTATACTTAATACCCTTTTAAATTCCCTGAAAAAAAACTTTTTCTTACACACAACACAAAGTTTCCCTTCACCTAAATCCTCACTCCAAAACAAAATAACCTACAGTATAGTGAGTGTTCCTTTTGAAAATTAAAAGTTATTTCGCCATTCCCCATAATAAGCCTTTTTTTTCTCCCGACAATGCTATCAGTTCCCATTTGCGCTCATGTTTATTTCATCTGTTATGATGATGATGGGCTCTTTGGTGAGGAATTTTTATTCCCACGGCTTGTGTCTATATGTTTTGTCTTTACTTCCTGCTCCTAACTGTGTGCCCATTATTACCAACCAGAGCAGTAGTTCTACTACTATTATTATTATTACTGTTACCATTATTATCATCAGTGGTGGTGCACTGCACATATTATTTTACACGTACAAAAGCAGGGAGATAGTAACAACAACAGACTATATAGACACACACGTGTGTGTGTGAGCATGGGCTTAAATAAATACGGGCTCTCATAACATAATCATGATGAACCATTCAATTCATCCACACGCAGTACATGGACATTTGTTATTAGCTCATTTCTCTCCATAGGGTTGATTACTTTCGTTTCATGCACAATTCAGTACGATGCTAATTCTAGCCGGTACACAACAAAAGTAAATACAGTAGATACATAGATATTTTAGAATAGGCTCCTTTCTTGTTAGTTATTCATAAACTAGTGTTATGCTGTTATTATTCCCCCTTTGTGTAGCTAAAACTACTACTACTGCTGTCAGTGATAACTTTTATCATTATCTGTACGCATTCAAGCTACTTTCAGGTAGTTCCAATACTAATGAGCCTTGAGGCTACCCACGTGAGTATATTAATTCTTAATTTCAGTAATAAACTAAGAATTTTACAAGTCTCTCTACTGAAAGCATCTCCTCCCATCTCAACAAATTTGTTGATTTAGTTAGTTAGCAAGAACAAAGTAAACTATAAGTAAGTAAGTATACCTAACTAATTATGCAGGATTGGAGTGGATGATTAGATTCCGAAAAAATTAGGATTTTTTTTCGTCTTCATCAGAGTTCAAACTACTAACTAACTAACTAACTATAGCTAACTATAAAGCCGACTAACTTCACAAAAGTTGATAGCTCTGTGTGTCTGAATCCATTTGAATTCTATATGAGTGAAATGAACTAGCATAATTTTCTCAGTCCGTCAGTCCCAGTCCCATTCGGCTTCCTATCAAGATATTCTGTGGACGTAATTCACATTGGTGAACAAAGGGAAAACACGACACATTCTCACTAAAAGCGATGCATAATGAATGTACAGTGAACATGGCATGACGTATGGCATCATATCAGATTTCTTGGGGCACTATGTGTCCATGTATTGTGGCTACTAAAACTAGCTACTAAATATTTATCCTTTTAGATTTATGTGACTAGTAATTTAGTCAACAGCAACATTGGGGTCCAATAAATGCCAAATTCTCAAATATACTACTATTGGTTACTAACTAACATACATGGCTCGAAAAAGGTAGAAAAAAACCACTATGTTTGACTTGGTAACTAACTAACTTACAAAAAGTGTACACAAAGGGTGATTCTATTATAACTCCATGTTGAGCCATAGTGATATACTAGAATTGTAGTACTCAATTCCAGAGGATTGTTCACTCAGGAATGTTTGGGCAATAAAATGATCATAAAAGTTGCCCGGAAAAGGTAAGCTAGTCCTATTATTACTTGCCTAAGTAAGAACCAACCATTGATGGTTTTAAAAGGTGTACCTTAAGTGCAGCCAAATTCACCACTATATATGAAATGTATAGCTATTGTGCCTGAGAAAAGATGCAGCTGCCGGTAGGCTATAAATGACTATATAATAACTCAAGCCACTGAGCCGGTACTAAAATCCACATATACCTAGGTTTGCTCTGTAACTAAAGTGGTTGCACAAAATGAGACGCTAAATACAAGCCAAAAGTCTTGGCCATTTATTTTATGTTGCAACTAACAAACTCTGTTTTATTCAGTCATTTGCATTAAGTGACCACGACCACACAACGGTGCCGGTGTAATAAAATTGATTTAGAAATTATAAAACCGACATCATTTGCCTTTCACGAGCTCATAACAAAACTCTCATGCCAGTCGTCTCATTAATGTCAACTTTTTGAAACAAAAAAGTAAATCCTAATCTACGAATCACTCACAGTCAAACCTAACTAACTACTGGTTGAGTAAATCAAGTGACCGCGCTGTCCGTACTAACTACACACACATTATGCAAATCCCAGCAATAAAAAACAAAGTTAGATAGTTAGTACTGGTGGCTAGTTAGCGTTAGCGTCAAAATTGTGACATTATTGAGTTCAATGGATTTGCTTTGCCAAATTGAGGTCTGTGGTTTTATTCGCAGACCTGTGAAATCACTTCTGTGAACACAAAATGAGGTGATTTGTACATGAAAATGAAGTAGAAAAAAGAGAATTTTCACATCAGTCTCAAAATGATTGATTCATTAAGGTTAGTTTAAGTGTGTCAACAATTATTTGCGCTCCTTCACATTCCGCTCACTTTGGTTAATGTGGTAGATTGATGGACACATTCATTATTATAATATACGACTGCAATATGTATAATATTAAGTGCACTTTGTCAACTCTGGGGAAAAATCAGAGTATGATATCATATCGCTTCCTAGAAACTAAAATATAGCCTTGTGTCCCAAGACTATACAATACACATTTCAATTTACAGCTAACTAACTAACTACGGTAAAACTACAGCTTTTATGACTCCAAATTATGCCATCATTCAAAATTCAAGAAACTAACTGATAAGATGAAAACTTTTTCAACCTACAACTTTAGAACTATTCCAAGGGATGAAGAAAAGTTTGTCGAGTGGAGGCCATAAAACGATTAAACGCATTTAGGACCCAAATATATATCTTATTATTATGATTTCTAACTCATGCCTCCTGCCTACTCGCTCACTATCCAATACATGCCTAACAATATTGCAGTAAGCAACTACCACTATTTAGCGTATTCATTTCTTGTCGGACGGTTTTATGAACCTTATAGCAATTCAATTCCCTTTATCTGTAATAACTACAGGAATTATTATACCTAGAATCCATTTTATGATGGGGATCCACTTCATATATATGCACATAAAAGTGTCCCTTAAAAACTAAAGTAAGTCATTTCCCTCAACAACACAATCTTTCTTTTCTCATAGTTATATTTTTTTTATCTCGTACGGAATTTTCAGGACCATATGTCCATTTAGTGTAATAAAGTTAATCTCCAAGGGAAAAAAACGAGCTCCTTCTCCCATGTATTACAACAAATCTTTTTATTTATTTCGTTTCATAAGAGACAATACTACCTATAACTAACTACCGATTCAAGAATCCATAACGGCACCTCCGCACATTTTTCCACAGCTGAAAATAATCCTCTCTGTACAATAATACACCTATTACGAATGACAGATTGTCCCTTGCAGATAGCTATTACAACTCTTTGCATTCCCAACGTCATAACATTATTAGCTCACTCACATCCCATACATTGTACACTGTGCTTAAAAATTTGACATGCAACTGCAGTTTACAACATACGGAAGCTATTTTTGCACCTGCTCTATGATTGACCATTCAATTAGGGACTGAAATGCGTACTTTTCGGGAACTCTGCGAACTAACTAACTAACTAACCATAGTTATCAAGGCAAACTAACTGTGCTGTCAACTACACAACGTTATGGAATGAATGCCAAAATAATATGAACCTTTTATCCACCAGGGAGAGCGGAAAACTATATCTATCCATCTATATCTGTCTCGTTATTCAACAAAATTCTCATCTCTCCACATTAGCCCAATACCAGAAGTATATGTGTGTACAACATATAGTACATTCCAAAGAAGAATAACTAAATGATGATGTATTCATCTCCACTCTAAATATGCTTATCTGAAAAAAAAACTAGGAGTGTACTAGGCAGCATCAAAGAGAAGCTTATTTAGTTCCCTGATTATTTTTTCACTCACTGTGAGTACCAACCAGCAACAACTTGTGTAGTGGTGCTATGCACAGCCTATATACACTTGTAATTGGAAATGCAAGCTAAACGCACCCACATGTGCACAACAATAATAATGCATACTGACTGGTTCGTAAATATTATGCATGCCAAGATTGGAATTTAAGTGGTACACCAATACACAACTCATTCATCCCAAATAATAGCTTGAGCCATACATGTGGTGTAAATAACATATACACTATAAAACCACAAATGTCCATGTAACTAAACTAACTGTTCTGAATCAATGATTGTATTCAACTGTTCAATAATTCAAACCGGTGGTTAAACAAGAACGCGATATGAGAACAAGAAAGAAAAAATCATACAGTCACCTAAGCAATTGACTTGGCCAAAAAAATAATGACAGCAACAATAGTTGTGAGCGACTAACACCAATATATTTCATCCTATATATTTGGTCATTATGTCAAACCGTTAGTTGGTTAAAACTCAATCAGTTTGATTTCAAAACAACGTTACTCATGCTCCGTACGTTTTCCCTCTATACTAATTTCCCCATATACACTCGGGCATTCAAAATCCCCTATAAATAGCCCCTGCATTCTCACTCGTTACCTTTTTATGTAGCGTTAGCATTACATCTCGCATACGGAACAATAGAGTAATTCCTATTATACACACGCAAACTAAATTCTCTTTTATCACTGCAAGGATGACAAAACAGAAAGCTGACGGGCTATTCACCGCTCCGTTAAATCATGCACACTTACTTACTCACTCACTAAACCATACTAACTTTAAACAAAGGGGAAAAGACACAACAAAATAACCGAGCAGATCACAATGGACACATTTTCCGTTTCAACTCACTAATCCTATAGATGCCCAATGTCAGGTAACAAATATACACATTCATTTCAATTAGGATTTTACCGGAAATTAAACTCCGTATGCGTGACATTGCACCATTTTTATTAAATCCTCATTATAAGCTAACTAACTACATAAAGAAGTAATGAGCCAACCCAGTAAAACATTTTGCCCAGTCAACACTACAATGTATATATGTACTGCACACTTAAGTATAGTTAGTTAGTTGGGACATTGAACTTTGATTGAAACTTGGAAAACATACGACAATCAAAATGGCCAGCTGAGAGTTGGTCTCTTGCATGCAAAAAAATGTGGCTACTACTACTACTATATAAGTCCTTTCTTAATTTGACAGCTACAGTCACTTTTTTGGACTTGTTCAGTACAACAACGAGTAAATTTTTTACACAAGAACAAGTGCACGCACACCTTAGTAAGTATGCTTGTACACAGAGCAACTTGGTTTGGCTACAAAACAAAAGATAGACACCCAGTGTGGAATGCACACTCAAGAATTTCGTGCTCAATACATTTTTGCAGGTGGGAAAACTAACTGGGGAACCAAACCACACACATACTAACTAACTACAGAGCATACACGCAATGCAAAATGAGGGAAACAAACGAGTTGAGCCATTAAAGGTAAAGAACGGCAACAGTTTTCAGAGATAACATGTTTTCCCTATCCCATAGGCTCGTCAGTATGACGATTATTAGTGTCATTCCGGGATTCAACTTATTTTTTTAAATAGCTTTACCTACCTGTGGTTTGTACATAAGGATCCTGAACAAAATCTAATATGCACACAGTATGGGAGCACTGGTTAAAATGATTATGATTATGTGTGTTTTTACTGAGCTCTCTTTACCTGTTCTTTTTTTATTCCTGTACAGTTGTTTGGATACTAAAAAATCATATTTATATTTACGATCCATCATGACTATTAGTATTATAATGTGTATGAGAAAAGAAAGAATGTTATTCTACTTTTGGCTATAGTTAGTAAATATTATTATATTCTATCTAGTCCATTTCTAACTATATTCTTCAAGCCGTAACTCTTTTTACAAACTTAAGAAGGCACTATATTTGCATAGGTATGCATACTGAGCAAGTAAGTTGCTTTACTAAAACTTTATGTTAGCATAATCTGAATCTGCATATGTTTAGTGAGTCTATTTGAGCTCAATATGAGCAGTTGAGGGTGTACAAAAATGCATTCTGCTTGAATGAAACACATTAGAAATTCTAGAATGTCACATATAAGGTTTGTTATGGCTCTTGGATGCAAAAATTGTAGTTTTCAATCTTATTCAGGTACACATACTTACTTATACTTTTAATATCAACTACCAACCATGCTCATGGAGAATTTTTTCCACCTCTTAAAAACTTAGACAGTGTTTATTTACTTTGACTTGAAACATAATATAATTTGCTCCCTTACATGCAGTTAAATCAATGAGCCAACAGAAAATGTCTGCACAGCTCGTGAAAACCTTCTACATTTTTTTCGTACTTTTACACCCGCTGCAACTTACACAATCCATATATACACATTTTACTTGGTTTCGTTCATTTTGTTGGAATAAGCATTTCACTCTGTGTCTGCGGCTTCTCGTTTCACATGAGCAAACAAACGGACTCACTTCTCTACCCATAGTATTTCTTTTACTACTGCTGCCATTTAATAAGGATAAAACAACAAATCTCACGAACAGAGAAAGGAACCACAAAGAGATACATAAATTCCTCACTCATTATTATTATTACGGCATGCCTTGGCAAACAATAATAATAATAATGCTGGTTTATATCATCATGCATGTTGTAACATTTATGACACACATAAACCCTCGTACAGAGTACAACGTTGAAAAAATAGTGAGAAAGCTGACATGTTTGCTTACTGCATGCAATATTTGCTTCGGCCATTGTTAATTCAAGTGTATAGTTACGAGTAGTTTGTGAATCCTTCTTCACTCAGTTACTTAAAACACGAAGATTCTAACTAACTAACTAACTACACATACTAAAAAAATCTTCCAAATCAAATAAACACGCACACGCACATAGTTTATCAACAAACCATTTGGATTGACCATTCTCAAAGAACAAGTAAATAAAGTAATTTACTATTATACACTGTACACAACAATAAAAATTCATATCAATCTTTCAGGAACATTCTCCTGTACCCTTATTGTTCCCCAAGACATGTGGATGGACAACTGTCAGACAAAATTTGTTCGAACGCTCATTGCATTGAAATTAGTAAGAATCCCTGGTGATAGAAACTTTGGATCGATCTGTAATGTATGCATGAATGGCTCTACCCTTCTATATTTGTAGCTAGACAAAGGTTTCAGTCCGGTTACTAACTAAACTATGCTGAACAATGCATAAAGTAAAAGTTTTGTACCATCAGTAGTAAGTAAGTTAGTTAGTACTTAGTTAGTTAGTACTGTATAGAGAAATATATCCTGACCCTTATAACTAACTAACGAACTATGCTCACCTATTTCATGGGATCAAAAAAAGAAAAGTTTTAATAAAACCGGTAGGTTTATACTAAACCAAGACAATACAAAATTCTGTGCTCCTTACTTAACTCACTCTATTTTACTTTTAGGATTTAGCCTCAGGTTACGAACGCATGAGTGTAATAATGTGTTGTGGCCTCGTCTATGCTTTATTATTATGCTTGCTTGGTAAAGGGTTATCACAAGCCTTCATCAGAGATGGGCAAGCACAAGTAATCACAAGATAAATATTACACTGACTAAAAAAATGGAGTAGTAGTAGTAAGATAGTTATTCCTACTTTCTACGGAATGAGAAGAGGGGAGACTTTGAGAAATGATCACTTCCTGCCAAAGGGCTAATATAAAGGTAAGGTGCTTATTTCCATGTTCCAAGGGTTTGATAGGAAACCTAGATTAGCTGTTTTTAATTTCTAATTTTCAACCTGTTGCCGTAAAAAACAGGGAAACCAAGGAAAAACATGAATGGTGTACTACTTGTTTCAAAAGGGGAGCATCAAAAATTTTCCCCGACAATTAGGAATAGCATTTAGAAAAGATGTGGTTCATCGATATGAATAATAATAATAATACAATTATTACTCTTTGTACCTGTATGTCTATACATATGTACCTACTGCTAAAATACATTGAGAGTATTTTTATACAAACCAACTGACTGACTGTACCACCGTTATAGTGAGTTAAGTAGCATCAAATAAGAATGATAATTACAATCATTAAACTTTTGAGATAGTTCGATCAAGCGTAAAAAAATGCAGCCCGTTCTGGGTTATTACTTACAAACTAAACTACACAAAGGATGCACACCCAGACCAGTATAGATATTAAGTTGAGGCCAAGACCTATAAAACCACATTGATAACAGTGGATCAAAAATTAAATTTAATAACACATGCACCTTTTTCTTTCATGGCTTTAGAGTTCATTTCATTCCCTGTACGCTCTGTAATTACAGCGTCACTAACTAACTAACTATCTACCAATACTTATTAGATCCAAAAAACCATAAGGAAACTACTACTCGCATATGAACTCATATGATGGAAAATTGAGTTAGTTTGTGTATCTAATAAAAATTATCATCAGACCGTAAGATCATTGGCCATT
>Ga0210040_10005895_pt1 | contig 15456 bp, 13 predicted proteins | sample CryGeyCG12114_NA_FD_185462 | JGI IMG/M metagenome (GOLD analysis project Ga0210040, IMG submission 185462) | Groundwater microbial communities from aquifer - Crystal Geyser CG19_WC_8/21/14_NA (SPAdes) (version 2) | ecosystem: Environmental > Aquatic > Deep subsurface > Groundwater | place: USA... | reverse complement strand
GAAGAAATAAATAGAATAGGGATCCCAATTCTTCAGAAAAATAATTTTTAGACCCAGTAAATTTTTTTGAAGAAGCAAAACTCAATTAAAAATGAAAAAATACGACCTGAAAAAATTCATTCTTCAATAAAATAAAGACAAGTCCATTAATTGCACATATGAATAGTGTCAACAGTGTGAGTGAAGTCTTAAAAATGTTGTAATATAAAACTTTAAACTAAATTCAAATTTCTCAATCATTGCTTCACACTGAAAAAAGGTGATTGAGTACCACACAAGCACCTTTCTTCAAACATTATTGGGGAGTTGAGTTACAAAAAGTATTTGAAAAATAGGAAAAATATTACTTACCCATACCTCGTTCTGTGTCCCGCCCCCGTTCGGGGGCAGGACACACATAAAAATTTGATTCGGTAAATTTCAATTGAAGTCACTCGTGTCCCTAAAACTTACCTGCCATACTCATTGACCAAATGTCTGTTTTTACAGTTATCTAACTATTAATTCGGTGGAGTGAAATTATTTTGGCCATTAATACCATGGCTAAAATATTGATCACAATTGACAGTGAGTACATGAAAAAACAGACAAAATTGCACAATTCGCATACTGCGTGCGTAGAATAGACAACCTACCTCTGCTACGAATAATCCAGCCCAGTTGACAATAGAGTACACGTAAATCCACACGAAGGCACAATTCGTCCGTGTATATAGGCAGGCAGAACAGTGGAAGTAGAGTTTGCTTCTATTGAGTAGTTGGCTAGTTGGTTGGTAGAAGTTGAGTGAGTACAAGGGTAAAATGAGAATGGCAGCTCAAGCCTATGTACTGCAGACTATGGCGTCTGCACACTATGTTGGGGCACCGTGAGACTACGAAAATTGGAAATGAAAACCAAAAATTTTCAAATTGGGCAGGGGTTCCCACTGCAACAAGGTAGAGCACTGAATGAAGTCCTAAGTGAGCTCTGACGCCTTTTATAGATCGATGCGCCGCCTTGAATCAGGAAACTAACGTTAGAAAACGAGAAACACAATAGTTTCAGTGGGGTGAGGAGCGTGTAAAGCTGTTGTGAAATCTTTAGTTAATATTCACATCCCTCTCCCTCAAGCATTTTTTTTATTTGAATCTAATTCCTATTGGTAGATGGGCTGGGTCTAACTGCATTTTTGTACTCCCATTAGTTTCAGGTACTTTTTATCATGTGCTATGTAAGCATCCCCTCTTACACCACTACATGTGTCGAAATCACTGGCATAAACCTGTTTTTGTGATGAAAATTGCCTTGTTTATGACTAGGGGTGTTATCGTGACCGTATTTGAAGAAATAAAACCCTCAGTAATTCATAAAGCTTCTCGTTCAGATATGAGTGGAGATGTCACCGGGAAGGCGGCGTGCTTGTTTTACCGGGTATATGGTAAAGTTTCAATAGTACAAAGGTACAAAATAAAAAATTATTAAAAATTCGTGAAAAGATCTAAAAGTATACCTATACTAGAAGAAATACTAAAAAATCATAGACATTTCACAAAATTTATGCTTAAAAATCAAGCACACTTGGTTGATTCATTGTTTAATTTGCAGCAAAAAAGGTAGAGTAGGATATTTTTTGTGTGACGATAAACTATTCTGCTCTGCAATGTTAAATTAATTTATTCTCTTGAATTTAAATTCCTATATACTTTTATGATCTACATCATAGGTAATGATTTATTAGTGCACTTTGCCTAAACGTTAAGCTACAAATATTAACTTTACGGATGAAAAAATGTAGAGAGCTAGTCAATGTGGTTAAGAGCGTGGGTTATCTCATATCCATACTGCATATGTTGAAAACCAAAAACTGTAAGTCCACAGTGCCTCTTCAACAAACGTATACAAAACGAATGAGCTAGTTCTGTAAATAAGAAAGTATTGAAACTTACATTGCATTTTGGGACAAGGGAAACATACGTTCTCAAAACGTTTCAGCCCTCGATTTTTTCTACTTTAGTAAGTGTATGGATTCTTCTCTCGAAATAAACGGAGTTATACAAATATATGGAAGTAGCAGAAATTATTCTAAAATCGGTTTTTGTATTCAATTCTAATTTTTAAAATAGAGATAGTAGATCAACTCAACCTATAAATCTTGAATAAATCATTTTAATAGCCTACTCATGGAAATGTGTTAAATAATTTGCTGGTCTCAATGTTCGTTAGTTTTTAAGTCATGCATAATTTTGTGTCTATTATTGTGTTTACTTAAGTCTTGCCGCTGAATAGTCAATTATTTGGGGAATAAAAAAATTAGTTAATAAATTTAAGTAAGCTAGAGTAAAAAGTTTCCGGATCAAGACATATGTAATAAATCAGACGAACTTTAATGCGTGCGTAATATTTTTTTTTAACTTTTACACGCTAAAGGTGTGTTTATTCTATTGAAAACAGTAACGAAAATCGGCTGAAAAGGCTAGCTACAGAAGGTGGCGAACTCAATATTCCATCCATGGAGTCCATCGATACTGCATTGTGAGCCCGGTACAGGGCTTATGTACCTATGCTATTTTTTTATGCTAGCAAGCTCGCTCTTTCTGGCTTATATACTCCATTTTTCTAGGCCTATTGGCGTCAAGTCCCTTCAAGGAATTAATTTATTATATAGTTTGCTGGTTAGTTTTTACTATCCATAAAAAGTGAATAGCGAAGGGACTTGGGGACGCTAGCGAGTTCTGGAAAGATATTTTTTTCTTGGATACTGGGAATTTTTGGTCATCTGTGGACCTTGTACTCTTTCGTCTCTCGTTTAGTGTCACCATGCAGGGTCCCTTCAAACTTCAAGAGGTTAATTTATTAGCTGGTTAGGGACACTAAAGGACTTTTTTCCTTATGTGTAGACAATTCTCAGAATTCTTGTGTTTAATATATTGTCTTTGTTCGTTTTGGGCTGTAGTAGCAGTAGCACTAAACCTAACCTACCATATAGTCGTAATCTTGGTAACCTCAGATGGACTTCCCAAATGGACTTATGGACTACACTCACTAGACAAAAGTGATTGAAACAGCATTCGTAGTAGCGTCACTTTAGTGAAACTTGCTACTTATTACTGATAAAAAATGCTGAAAGTGTAAAACCAATCTTCCAATGCAGATTTGTTTCACTAAATAGAAAAATTCTATTTATCACTAACCAAAAATGTTGAAAGTGTAAAGCTAATCTTAAAATGCGTTCCAAACTTATATATTTCTTTCAATATGCACCCGTATCGGGCTCAGCCAAATTGTACCAGAAGTTTTAGGTTGGACTGGTTTAGTCCTCACTATTTCATTCTGTCTGTTGTAATTACTACTATGGTTTCATCTTAATATTTTTGTAAATTGTAGCAATAGAAATAGGCCAAAGAATCGACATCCTCAATAAGTGTTTAGCAGGTAATAAAAGATGGTAGGGTAAGCCAACTGCATCATCAAGCATAAGCTCGTATAATGATGGTATGATATGATGTTATGGTGGTAATGTTACACATATCATTTTCATTTCGTGAACTATCTACTCTACTGCTGGTATACAAATACAAGGTTCCAAGTTCCAATCCAAGCGTTGTATGATGGACAGAAGAAATCTTAGGTTACTTCAATGTGGTTGTGGTAGAATAGAAGTAAAAACCTTGAGATTATAGTTAGTTAGAGATGCAAGCAACAAGAAAACTTATTCCGGATGCCCTTGAATGAAATGAATGATTTGGTTTGGTTGGTTAGTTAACGCAGTAAAACATTTCTTGAACGAAATCTAAGCAAAAAAACAAAATACAGAAGCATTACTCTGCGGGAAAGAAACTGAACTTTTCAAGAACCCCTGTCCTGCAATATCATTTAACCCAAAGATGTCTCTGTGTGTACCAAAATGGTAAAACGTAGCTGTTCCTGTCGTAGCTGAGAATTATTGACCATCGAGTTAGGCCTTTGATACAGGTGAAAATATTAGTAGGCACGATGATTTGAATTGAAAGAATTTGTTGTTTTTCATATTTCATTAGATATTCGATTTTATAAGGAAAGGCAGGAAGTAAAATTTTTTCGTAGAATAATAATAATTGAAAAATTGAATAGTACAATTACTTTTAAAACATTTTTAATTTACACTTTAGGAACTGAAATCAGTTTGCATTCTGTGGTTACTGGGGATCATACAGTAAGATAGGTTATCACTATTATTGTGAACAGTTACTTCTTTTAATTGTTCGACTTATCTGCCGTTTCATGAAGATTAATAAATTAATCATTTGTATTGGGCATTTTAGAAACAAGAAAAATTTACTGGACATACGATATCTTTTTGATGCTAATTGCTGGAATTAACCTACCGATCAGATTTGGCTCAGAAACGAATTGGATATATTACATGAGATTGAAGTCCTAAGTCAACAATCAATTAAGCTAGCTTTAATTGATTGAACTGACCCCAAACAATCACGTCGTTTAGTTGTACAAGAGGTCAAGCTCTCAACAAAGAGGATTTCGAGTGTCTTGTAGTTTGGATTTAAATTTTCATAGTAATCATGGCTTCAGTGGAAACAGATTGCAGTATGACTGATGATAAAATGTTGCCAGATGAGATCAAGACAGAGTTAAATGATGATTCCAATAGAAGCTTGGATATTACACTAAATAATGTTGTCTGTAGCTTCAGTGTTAGGTGTCATCTTAATTTGAAGCAGATTGCAATGAACGGCTTCAATGTCGAGTTTCACAAAGAAATGGCTGTAAGTACAAAACACATCTTTTCTTACTTACTGTGCTCTAGTTATGATTATTTATTTAAAATTCTGCCCGTTCTGTACCTGTTGGGTTGCAAATACCACGATATTCTAATTTAAAAAATTAACTCTTATTTGTTTTTATATCGTTATCGTTCATTATTTTTGGGGTTTTCAGATGCTCTTAATGAAGCTAAGAAAGCCAAGGGTGACTGCCTCCATCTGGTCTTCAGGGAAAATCACGTTGACTGGCGCTTCTAGCGAAGAAGATGCCAAAGTTGGCGCTAGGCGTTGTGCCCGTGTTCTCCAAAAATTGGGTTTCAATGTAGGGTTTACGAATTATCGCATTACGAATGTTCTTGCCACTTGTACCTTGCCGTTTGCTGTAAAAATAGCTGATTTTGCTCAAGCTCATCCGAGAATTGCTAGGTAAGGCAAAGTTTTACAGTCTGAGATTTTTCTGCTTTGGTCTTTGTATGTGTGGAATGTCTGAATTTTAGAGTTTTTACCTTCCTTGCTCAAGTCAACGAATGGTGAAACGGGTATAATTGTAATGCATTTTAATGTGTTTTAGTTATGAGCCTGAACTTCATCCTGGTGTTACTTACAAAATTCAAGATATTGGAGCAACATTAAAGATATTTTCCACTGGAAGTATTACAATCACTGCACCAAGCGTTAAAAGTATTCAGACTGCTGTGGAAGAAGTGTACAATCTAGTCCTACCATACAAAAATGAGCGCAGACTTGAAGAAACAGAAAAGTTTCCACTATCAGAACGTCAAAAACGTAAACGAGATTGGATCGATGCTCAAAAAGCGGAGGAAGACGAAGGAGATGAGTATGAGTACGTTTATGAATGAAATTACGTAAATTAACATTCTAATACTATGCCGTTCTATTCGAGCATTCATTTTTCCCAAACCAAAAAGAACTACGTGCATGGGGGACGGGAAGTACTGAACATTGTACAACGTCATCATTGTACATTATATTTCGCTTCTTATACCATTCGTATTCGTATGTATGAGCGCCAGTTGAATCTGCAGAGTCAAACACTTGTGTATGAAAATGATGTATTTATTATTCAATGATAGGGTTCATCCACCTCCTATCTCAATAGTCCGGCGGCCTTCTTGTCATTCATCGTAACCTAATGATTATTATTACTATTTATATTGTTTAGTCTGTGTGTAGTTATCTAACATTTGTATCCCGCTCGTGTTATGATTAATTAGTTTTTTTGTTCAGTGTGAGCCTTTAGATCCCCTGAAAACACACATACTTAACTTACCGAAAATCATATGGAGTCTGCTACACCAATCTCTGTACATGTGAATATAGTTCATTGTTTTTATTGAATAGACGTAACGTATGATACAAAACAATACGGTGTACCTTTAAATTAAATTATTCTCCTATTTGCGCAACTGTAATGTTTTAAATCCTCATGGGTCATTATTATTATTAAAATTAAGCTACAGTACGAGTGGACGAAAGTATGAGAAATGTGTAAAAAGTATTGGAATCTAAGTGTCGGAATCTCTCTCTCTATCTGCCTTTTCTGTGTGCGAACAATAATGGTGAGTAATATAATCACTCACAATGTAAATCCAAGGTATGTTCGCAAGTACTGTTCTTGAAATGGGCATAAAATCTTTCTTACATCGTTACATCCTGTAGTATAATACACGCTCAACATACTATAGTATCTGGTGTGGCTGTGTAGCTTCACCTTAGCGAAATCCCTAAAAAGAATAGCATATAGGATGACGGAAGAAATAAATTAGTAAGGTAGTGTGTTTCACTAAATTTTTGCGTGTTATTTTCCGTATTCTCGTTTTCGGATCCAATTTTTCCGGAATCCTTGTTCAACTGTAGCTCATGAACCATGAACGGTTAGGCTTCTGATCCGGATGATAGTATTCTGGATGGATATTTGTAAGGAAGATTTTGATATTACGCCTATTTTTAAGGAAATTCCTCGCAAACACATTGCAGACGTTAAGTTGGCAGTACAGTGATTTGGCTGAGTTTTATATAAATTGCAGCTGGGTCCTGTCCTGAAATACTATTCTATATACCTTGTCCTGAATGAAGCTTATTCTTCTGAGGTAATTTGTGGTTGATAATTGTATTGCATTAAATGGTTATTCTGGGCTCGTTTGAGTGCTGAGCATCAATAAACTTGTCAGAGATGTGATGCAGTACGCAATACTTACTTGAGTAATTATTGTCATATTATTGAAAGTATTGACTAGTTAGTCTAAATGTTTGCGGCAAAGGCTTTTATACTATGTTTCAATTTTGTATCTTTCAACTCACTCATTATAAAGTCTGACTTATTAAACTACAAATTCGTGAATCTTGTATTCTACGACACCTTTGTTCATAAAATATTCATTATTGATAATTGATGATATGATTAGCTATGTTTTAATTTTTCGAATATGATTCCCTGCAATAGTTGTGTACGTTTGGTTCACTGGAAATGAAACAATAATTGTGTTTGTGAATTACACTAGTTAACATAGTCTACTTACTTAGTGTTGTTTCATTGTATTCACTCATTTATCAAAACAATATGCCATGTAATATGTAATTTAATTGTCTGCTTATTTTTATCTAATAAATGTCGAAACATTTTTAAAGAGGCACGTAATGCGGTGCATTTTTATTTGGAATATTTGGATGCATATTCGTCAAGATCTAAGAAATCATACATTGTTACAATATAGGTTACATTTCGGATACATAAATTATTCACATTTACACTTTACTATTGTCTTTACCGAAAATATACCGTAGTATACTCACGCTATAGCTTTAAGGATTAGGAATATAAACGGACGACGTGAGCATACCTCTAAGTTCTAAACCCACTGTCTACTGTCAAATATTTTTTTTCAGTTTGTGGTCATTTCTCAAGAACTCAAATTCACAACTTTCTTTTTACTTTCACTCATTGCCAGAAAGGCTTCATTTCTCACACTTTTATCATAGCTAGGTTTAGAGGCTTGTAGAGTACAATACACTAAACCAAGGTAATATTATGCACTATCCAGCAATCAAATAATATACAAAGGTCTATTGCATTAGTGTTGGCAGATTGAATTTTCGGATATTGCGATGAGCAGGGTACAGGAATAAAGTACCTGGCATCGCCTGGTTATATTCCTGTACCCTGACGATGAGTAGAGGGAAATGTGTATATATTTAACTATTGCTAACCAAAACTTCTAGCGCACATCACTTCCACAATCTGTAAAACAGTTGGGACGAATAAAAGTATACTGACAGCAACAGGAAAACATCGATTAATTCATATAGCTTTTAGTAATTAATTTGCTACATATTGCAATAGATTTATCTTTATAAAAACAGGTCATTTTTCAGAGTCTTTCAAGTTGCGAAAATAATGCATATGTTACTATTATTATTCACTTCTGCTCATAACTCTACTGTTTGCTTCCCAGTTCACCACAACCAATGTTGTTCATTTATTCCTATGATAGATCCCTATACTATTCCATATTCATGTTCAGTTAAATGTTGATTAAAAATGCTAAAACGCTTCCACATTTTATTCCAATAATGCAGCAAGACTATATACTCCTTATTTTACTTCCTACATTCAATATTCATAAAATGATTCCTGATAAAAGAAAATAAAGGTGTAGTAGTGAACATGAAGTGAACAAAGTCACACGAAAAGTATTTACAAAGGCATTCGTTTCACATGTAATTTAAAAATTCATTCAAATCTAAACTCTCATAATATTCAGTTCAGCCAAATAAGTAAAGAGTATCATGTTCATACAAAATCTTATGAAACACACTAAATTGAGCATCATCAATTTGTTCGAGAAACTACAAAAAGCAGATCAAAATTAGTTATCATTTCCTCAACATAGCTGATAACTCCAGTTGCTCCAAACCATGTAAATAACAATATACAAATAAGTGAATCCAAAAACGAAGATACTAAGCCAGTAGTAGTAGTAGTGTACACATAAAAAAACAATATCACAAAGCAAGTAGTGAAGTAATGAAAAGTTTCCATACAAAATGAACTAAACTGCATTTATGATCATCGTAACATATATAGTCTTGTACAAATAGATAATCTCCTCGCATCACATATGATGCATTGACTGAGGATTTGAACAACTACAAAAAACACGATAGTAGATTCATTCAAACGGAATCTGATTGCACTTGATAAATAACTAATGCAGAGCTCGATATAAACTTGATACAAATAAATAGTCAATCATTTTAGCATCCTATTATACAAATTTCATAAAAACCTAGGTCACAACATCCTTACTACGGCCTATGAAATCGAATGAGATGTCTACTCTCCTGGTGAACCTCCATTTCAGTACTTTTGAATTCATTCAGTTCCTTACGAATAGCTGCCTTGTCTTTGGGTGTCAACCGCGTCCAGGGTTTGTCAGCTTTCCTATCGTAGTCTTGTGCTTGCGTCACCTCGATGTAGTCATTAAACCGAATAATCTGAAATCACATCATCAATGTCACAAGTTGAAAAACATTTAGGTCGCTACATATACTATAGTTATACTTAAGACTTGGGATGGGACGTATATGCTAAACACTGAAACCCAGTATGCAAACCAAACCACTGACTAAATAACATTTGCATATCACACAAGTATTGACTCAAAAACTTTGGTTTACACGTACATATACATTTTTTTCATCAAAATAGTATAGTTTTCGAGATTTGAAAGAAGTCCAGTGAAGACGATAAGACATTTATAAAATCACAAGTGCTTTGGTTTGTGAGCTGTAATACAGCAATGTTGAAAATTTTAGACATCATTTGATCTGAATTATGCCCATTGCATGTATCAATTTAACTATATAGAAATAAAGATGCAAAACACACAAACATCTTACCTTCTTTTCCTTTAATTCATCTATGGTAGGCCTAAAGCTCAATTTTCTAAGTAGCATTCGCTTTTTCTCCTCTCTCAGAATCTTGGCTTCCTCAGCCGTTTGTTCTAAAAAATATAGGAAAACAACCGTCAGGAAATCCAAAACTCTCTCAATACACTCGAAAGCCACAAAAACAAAAACATGATCACATATTATATGCTTTTTAAAACTCACTTTTGAGTATATTCCGTTCCTCAAGCTCCTCCTGGGAAGGTCGCATACTCAGTCGTCTATGAAACAAAATGGGAGCAGGTGAGTGTAAGTACAAAAAATCCATTTTGAAATTCAACCGCACCATGAATGTTCTCAGCGAGAACTTCTTATCAAAATACAACTGCACTTTTTTCCCCATCGTGACACAATTCAGCAATGTGCCCAATGTAAATTCACTATACACAACTTTATCCAGCACGCACCATTAAAAATCTTTAAAATATATACTTCAGCAACAAAAACAAAGAATGTGTGTTCAACAGGAGACGAGCAATCCTTGTTTCTTCAGCGTCAACTCACAAGTAACTAACCAGCTAACTGACTCAAACAACGCATTGGCTCGCTCACATGCATAAACTAACTAAGGCAGTGAGAGTGAATTGAAGTTTCGCATACGCTGCAAAGCCCTTTGGATTCTCTATCACCCCGTCCACATCATCATAAAAACACAGCATGGGAATGATCAGTAGACGAGAGTTTGTTTGTCTTACGCCATTCCTAATGCTTTAAATACCATAAATCTTTCCATCCAGATCTTAAAAACGCAATTATTGTCCCAAAATAACCCCCCTTACGAAACATGACGGTTGACTAGCATTGATCAACCCAAAAGATATAGATAGATATGGATATTACTATTTATTTGTTAATTCCCACAGATTTATTACTTTTTACATCCACACGCAACTGTAGGAATTTTGAGGAATTGATACAAGGCCAGGCCAGGAGCAAATGCAGTTTATCGGTGCATGCATCACTCGCAAATGTATTAATAATTTTTAGGAAACAAATCGGGAATCAGGGAATCACTGTCATACCTAATTAATTTGGCACCGATGGCTTCCTTCGTTTCCTGTTGCTCTTGTTCAGTTACAACCCGAATGATATTCCTTGCAATCAACTCATCTCGATCCGGTCTCATCGACAATTTTAATGCGAGACTATCCTTTCTTGCTATTTTGGCAGCAAGTCGACCTACGGAATCAACACAAACACATTACATCCATGGATTATACAGAATCGTATTCACAAGAAGAAACTAGATTCATTCGGTTTCACCAGGTCGAAAACAATCCAACATCCGGCCCTGTTATGTAAACTACTTGAGCATCCTTCCCAAACATACGATTCCTTTGATGCCATACTAAAACAGCCGATAAAACGCAGACAACTGGGCTCACCATCAGATTCAACTAGCTCAATCTAGCGTACGCAGGTTATGAATCCATTTCGCATTTAATTAGCCATAAAAAATACTCTGAAAGTCAAATCTCTCTACCTGAGCAGCCAGCAATATAAAGTCTTTTGTTCATCCTGTCAACTTTTCCAGTCACAACATCAAATATGTTTTACACGCCTGTCCTAATATTTGGATCCAAAACTCCTAACGAACTACATGAACCAACATTATCTCATCTTTAGATGAGCGTTGACCAAAAAACTGGATCATTACTAATATGCAAGAATCTATAATGCAATCATGTTGGTAATTAATGACAAAAGGAAACTATTATGTAGCTTCTAGTATTATGAGCAACAAAATTGCATGCGTTCCAAAACCATGTGGAATACCTGAGCAATAAATTGATATGCTTGCTGTTCATCACATTATATTTTATGGTCCACCCTTTCGCCAAATGCGTATTGCACAAAAACTCATTTCGCATCGCTTTTTTAGGATCCCAGAAATTTGCATACCCACAACATGTGTGACTACGAACAATCGCTCACTCACATAACATAGGATTACTAATCCATATGAAAGAATAAATTGCATGATATAGTGACAGGACGAATGAAAACAAGAGCTAAACCATCCCACACACTATTTCCATACAACTTTTTTTGTCATCATCCTTGCACATTATTATTATACCAACACTTGTGTATTGTGTTAACTTCAAGAGGGTCGATTTATAGAACAAAAACGTATGCTAATACTACAGGAATGTAGGAACAGCTAACAGATGAAGATGGTATGGTTATAAGTGACTTAAGTTATGCATTCCACTTATGTCTTTTTGGGCGACAGAAATAAATAAGAAGCAATCGGACAGTAGTAGTCAGTATAAGTGGTTTAAACAACTAAAAAATTTAGTAACATCCAGACTTGGCCAAGCCAAAAAAAATGACAGGGAAAATAAAAAACTACATTTTTGTCTCCCAACAAGCAAAACTGCATTTTTGTCTCCCAACAGGCAAAACTGGAGACGACTGAAATGTAGGACAATGTGAAGGTGGGCATAAAAAATAGAATCTAGTAAAACTTTATCACTGCTTTAAAAACAAACGAACGCAGTTAGTTACAGAATTCAACCTTGATCTTCCTCTTTAGACTTGACACATTTATGTATGTTTGTTGACTATACGAAACAAAGCCACAAAGTTATGCCATGTTTCAGTACACAAATATATTAAGATCCTGTGGATGTGATATAATTATGATAAATCCCCTATCCGCATCTACAACATGAGGAAAAAAAGCACTACCAATTGGTAAGGACAAGACTTTGGTTGGATCAAATACGAGCCATGCCATAATTAGTCAAATACCTCTAGGAGTAAATACAAAGATCTTTCAAATACAATACTTCACATGCGTGTACACATTATGAATTGATTAAGTGGCTTTAAAGATCATGATTATTATCTGTGACCACATTTGTACTTTTCAAGTTCAAGTGAATCGTAAAGTCTTTTCTTTGCCCAATAAAATAAATTGCTTTGCTTACAAGCACATTCTAATCACACAATCTTATGCAGCATGGGTGTAGTTGTCATCTCACTCAATCGTATATATGAATTTTTATCTCTCAAATTAATTTCCTACATTGTACTTTTCTGTAGCTGACTAACAATATCTAAACTAACAAACGTCTAGCGGAAAATATATCCAATATCTCACTGCAACATGTTGGGTGCTCCATACCTTGACAAGGGCTAGATTTTATTGGCACGCGACGAAACAAATAAAGGAACAACAACGAAAGGAAATGAAGTTATGAATGATATAGCGATTGGATGCCATATCCTGATTGCATAAATGAATGTATGAATTCCCATATTCTATGATTGCATGTATTGAACTTGACACGGCAAAAAAAATAATTCACTTACTCTCTTCATCTGCAGGGTCCTCGTCTTCCTCATCTTTGTACAACACAGGACCATCAGCATCATCCGAATCAGAGTCATTATTTATAGCATTTACAGGATGAGGATGCGAATTTTCTTTGTTTTCTCCACGTTCTCTGAACGGTAAAGAGACACCGAAACGAATAGGCCTTGAGCTGTTTAAATGAAAACGGAAACAGTTTGAGGCATGGAGAAGAAAAATAAATCAAGCGGGCAAGTAGATAAATCATAAATGAGACAATCAAGCAAATGAATCTAACACAATGTTTAGAATTGATAGTGTGAGCGATATAGTAGTGAGAAAGTATTTTTAGTAAATATTATTGACAAACAGTTAAGCGTTATAGAAGTGGGCCTACGATTTACGAAACACAGTTTAGGAAATGGATAGTAGTCGTAAAAGTATGTGCAAACCAAATATCAATGTGCTAGCACAAATGAGAAAAATTATAATCAAACCACAGTATATAAAAAAACCGTTGACAAAATATAAAAGTAATGAGAAAATTACATTAAAAAAAGTTAAAGGATGGCATTGTATTCAATTTAATTGGTTTTCACATATTGGTTACCTAAAAATGATCTTGAGTGAGCGCCGTCTTTTTCGTCACATAGGTATAGTGAGTAGTACAAAGTAAGAGAAGGTATAAGGAATATATTAATTAAATAGGCCCATTGGGTGATTAGTTAAATTTGATAATTTAAGTGTTAAATTATGAACTTTGTTTTTAAGTTGAGCGCATCCAAACCCCAGTTACAATATAGCACATGTAGTAAGTAAGTAGTAGTGATTAGTGATATAAACAATCACAACTGAAATATTCAAAACTAAAATTACCTGGAATGTTGTTCATGTTTGGCAATTAAAGATTTCGTATTATTTTCTTGTACTCCAACTTGACTTGACTCAGAAGAGACCGAACCAGGGATCGGAGGTTGATGCTTCTTCTTCAATGCAGACTTTGTAGGGAACGCATTGTACTTTGGCTCTTTAGCAGGAATCGTTTCTACAGTATTTGTATCTACCCCATTACGAACATAATTCATATTCGCTTCTACAAGCTCTTCATCGTCTTCCTCTTCATCCGAATCTTCTTCGTCCACATTAGCTTCTACACAAACAAAAATTAACATAATAAGCATCTTTCTTCAAAAAGAACATGAATCTACAAATTAACTCCCCTTATTACCTCTAGTAAGAGGACGAAAATGTTTCGCATCCACATTTCTTGCATTCTGAACCACCATAGCAATAGCAGCCGCCATATTCTCATTTCGTTCCCGTTGCTGCAACTGCTCCACCTGGGGCTGATGCTGAACATGCTGCTGATGTCGAACATACAAAGATCTGGGCTGAGGCACCGGAGACGGAGTACTAAACATGGGTGGTGGAGGAATCGGACCAATCTCAGACACAGGAACAGGAGGCTCTGGTAAATCCAATAGGTTTAGACGTAATCCTATGGACTCCACTTCATTTAGTTCACTGCTACTCAGATTACTACTATTCGCACAGTTAGCCAAGTATGGAAGTGACTCGGGGTACGACGGTGGAGGATGAAGCGGAATATTACTGCTACTACTGCCATTATCATGAGAATAATATATTCTACCGGGACCACCTGAGAACAACACAATTGGTATTATAATCAATCTGTACATAAGGGTCACACTAAAGGAAAAATGTCTAAGATATTCAAAAGCTGTGACATAAACTACTAAACCACATTTCCATGTAATTTACCATTATTGACAGGGAATGAGTGAATGGACACAACAGGTCGCTGCTGCTGCTCCATTCGATCCTTTGACACTAAATTGGATGATTGGATATGGTTCACATTGGAGTTGATGTGGTTTGCAAAAGAGACAGTAGTTGTAGAGGACGACGACGACGAAAATGTGGTCAGGGGTGGCTGACTGACTGGAATATTATTCCCTTGATACACAGAAGAGCTCACAGAGTGCACAGTCTCGCCTGAGCTAAGATAACCGTTCTTCACAGGGGCTGGTGAACATGGGTCGTTGTTCATCAAATGGTCGCCAGAGGCCGTGGACGACGCAACCGAAGAGGAGGTTGGTGGATGATGACCATGGTGATGATGATGATGAAGGTGGTGATGAGATCCAAAAGTGGTCATCATCGGCTTCTCATTGTTCAAAAGCACTCGGTCCCCATCGTTATTCCAATGATTACTACCGTCTGCAAAGTATCAAAAATTTACAATCATTATAATATTCGTTAGTTATAAACTCACATTAGGAAAAAAATACGATCAATTTCATCAGCCATTAATTTATGAGCATGACTATTTCTACAAGCCGATGTTAGCAAAAATGAACATAATACTGAAATTAATATAAAACAACAAACAACGATCACTATAATGAGTCAAGACATGGAGCCAG
>Ga0210040_10005894_pt1 | contig 15458 bp, 14 predicted proteins | sample CryGeyCG12114_NA_FD_185462 | JGI IMG/M metagenome (GOLD analysis project Ga0210040, IMG submission 185462) | Groundwater microbial communities from aquifer - Crystal Geyser CG19_WC_8/21/14_NA (SPAdes) (version 2) | ecosystem: Environmental > Aquatic > Deep subsurface > Groundwater | place: USA... | reverse complement strand
CGACGCCGTGCAGGCGGCCGCGGGCGTCACCTGGCACGCGGGGCTCGGCGACGAGGTCCGCGAGGGCGACCCGCTGCTGACCCTGCACACCGACACCCCGGAACGCTTCGAGCGCGCCTTCGCCGCGCTGGAGGGCGCCTGCGACGTCGAGGCCGGGGCGACGTACGCGGCACCCCCGCTCGTCATCGACCGCATCGCCTGACCCGACGAACGAGCCGCACGGGGAAACGGCGTCGACAGACGTCGGTGCGGTGGGCCAGGCTCGGGCGATGACCAGCCCCAGCGACCTCTGGCCTCCCGCCGGCCTCGTCGTCCGCAGCGGCGACCTGACCCTGACGCCGGTCACCGACGACGACCTGCCGGGGCTCGTCGACCTGGTGCTGTCCGGCGTGCACGAGCCCGACCGGCAGCCGTTCGCGAGGCCGTGGACGCGGACACCGGCCGCGCAGCTGCCGGCCGCGTTCGCCGGCCACCACTGGTCGGAGCGGGCCGCCTTCGCGCCCGACCACGTCTCCGTCGACCTGGCCGTCCGCCGCAGCGGCGAGCTCGTTGGCACGCAGGGCTTCGCCGGGGGCGCGTACGCGATCACCCGCACCGCGGAGACCGGGTCGTGGCTGGCGCAGCGGTTCCAGGGCCAGGGCATCGGGACCCGGATGCGGCAGGCGGTCTGCGCCCTCCTCTTCGACCACCTCGACGCCGCCGAGGTGACGTCGGCGGCCTGGGCGGACAACCCGGCCTCCCTGGCCGTCAGCCGCAAGGTGGGCTACCGGCCGGGCGACCTCTCCCGGAAGGCGCGCGAGGGGCAGCTCGCGCTCGAGCGCCGCCTGGTGCTGGCCCCGGAGGACCTCGTCCGCGGGGACCCGGTGGAGGTCACCGGAGCGGAGCCCCTGCGCGCGTTCCTCGGCCTCGACGCGGGCTAGCTCGGGCTAGGTCCGGACCTCGTCCCCGGCGAGGCGGCGCAGGTCGGCGGGGTCGAGCCGCTGCGCGTGCGTCTGCGTCACGCCGGGCTCGACGTCGGCGTGCAGGAGGCCGAAGAGGTAGGCCTCGCTGAGCGCCTCCCACGAGGCCTCGACGACGTTCTGCCCGACCCCGACGGTCGTCCAGAGCCGCCGGCCGTCGGTGGTCTGGATGAGGACCCGGACCGTGGCGTCGGTGCCGTGACCCTGGTCGAGGATCCGGACGCGGTAGTCGGTGAGCTCGAACTCCTCGACGACGGGGTAGGCCGGCAGCAGCGCGTTGCGGAGCGCCTGGTCGAACGCGTTCACCGGTCCGTTGCCCTCGCCCACCACGCGCTGGCTGACGCCCTTGGCCGTGAGCCGGACCGTGCACTCGGTGTCGCTCTCGTGCTCGCCGGCCGGGCCCGGGTAGCCCTGGGTGAACACCCGCCAGGAGTGCACCGAGAAGTACTCGGGCAGCTGGTCGAGCTCGCGGCGCAGCATCAGCTCGAAGCTGGCGTCCGCCGACTCGTACGTGTAGCCCGCCGCCTCGCGCTCCTTGACGATGCCGGTGATCCGCGCCGCGAGGTCGCGGTCGGACAGGTCGAAGCCGAGCTCGGAGCCCTTGATCTGGATGTTCGCGCGGCCGGCCATGTCGGAGACGAGCATGCGCATGTCGTTGCCGACGACCGCCGGGTCGATGTGCTGGTAGAGGTTCGGGTCGACCTTGATCGCGCTGGCGTGCAGGCCGGCCTTGTGCGCGAACGAGCTCAGCCCGACGTACGGCTGCCGCCCGCTCGACGGCACGTTCGTCACCTCGGCGATCGCGTGGGCCAGCCGCGTCGCCTCGCGGAGCGAACCCTCGGGAAGCAGCGACCAGCCGTACTTCAGCTCGAGGTTGGCGACGACGGAGATCAGCTCGGCGTTCCCGGTGCGCTCGCCGTAGCCGTTCACGGTGCCCTGCACGTGGGTCGCGCCGGCGTCGACCGCCGCGAGCGTGTTGGCGATGGCGCAGCCGGTGTCGTTGTGCGCGTGGATGCCGATCCGGACGCCGAGGTCGGCGGTGGCCGCCACGGTGTCAGCGACGATCTCGCCGACCCACGGCGGCAGCATCCCGCCGTTGGTGTCGCAGAGGATGACGACCTCCGCACCCGCCTCGGCGGCCGTGCGGACGACCTCGAGCGCGTACGCCCGGTTCTCCCGGTAGCCGTCGAAGAAGTGCTCGCAGTCGACGAAGACGCGCTGCCCGCCGGTGCGGAGGTGGGACACGGTGTCGTGGACCATCGCGAGGTTCTCCTCGAGCGTGGTCCGCAGCGCGTGCTGGACGTGCCGGTCGTGGCTCTTGGCCACGAGGCAGACGACCGGCGCGCGCGAGTCGCGCAGGGCGGCGGTCAACGGGTCGTCGGCCGCGCGCATGCCGACGCGGCGGGTGAAGCCGAAGGCGACGAGCTCGGCGTTCCGCAGCCGTACGGCCCCCTCGGCCATGGCCGCGAAGTAGGCGGTGTCCCCCGGGTTGGCGCCGGGCCAGCCGCCCTCGATGAAGCCGACGCCGAGCTCGTCGAGCAGGCCGGTGATGGCCAGCTTGTCGGCGACGGACAGGTTCAGTCCCTCCTGCTGCGAACCGTCGCGGAGCGTGGTGTCGAAGACCTGGAAGTCGGCCGGCGCTGGCCTGAGCTGGGCGTACATCGTGTTCCTCCGGAAGCCGGGACTGGCTGTGGGCAGAAAAAAACCTCCTGGTGGGGCAGGAGGTCTGCGCGCAGAGCGGGAGCCCTGCGCGCTAGCGAATCATCACCACGGGCAGCACCGCCCCATCCTCGCGCGGATCGCCCGAGAAGACCAGCACCGGCGGGACGGGGTCATGCCGACGGCCGGCCGAGCGGGGTGCCGTCGAGCCCCGCACACAGCTCGGAAGAGGTCGAGGACGTGCTCGACGTGCTCGTCGTGCTTCTTCTTGCCCGAGCTCGCCAGCACCACGCGGTCCGCCACCGTGGCCCTCTACCCGGACCGGGTGCCGCGAGACAGGCCGGGTCGCCCCCTGCGGAATTCCGACCGCTCGTCGGCCGGGCTCGCCCCCGCCCCTGTGCCGCACGCCGCGTACTCGTCGGAGGGCCACGACGCCCCCTGAGCCTGTCGAAGGGCCCCGAAGGGGTTGGCGCTCGTCCCACCTTCGAAGACGCCGACCTCTTCGAGGCCCTTCGACAAGCGCAGGGGGCGTTGTTGCGCCCTTGCGGCACGCTCAGGAGCTCGGACCCTCAGAGGATGCGGCGCATCCAGCCGTGGGGGTCCTCCGCGCGGCCGTACTGGACGTCCAGCAGGTTCTTGCGGATGGCGGCGGTGACCTCGCCGGTGACGCCGGCCGAGACCTTGTGCTCGCCCGCGTCGTCGGCCAGCAGCCCGATCGGCGTGATGACGGCCGCGGTGCCGCACGCGAAGACCTCCGAGACGAGGCCGGAGTCGACGCCCTCGAGCAGCTCCTCCAGCGAGATCTGCCGCTCGACCGGGGTCAGCCCGAACTCGCGTGCCAGCGTCAGGATCGAGTCGCGGGTGACGCCCTCGAGGATGGTCCCGCTGAGCGCCGGGGTGATCAGCTCGCCGTCGGTCGTCACCAGGTAGACGTTCATGCCGCCCAGCTCCTCGACCCAGCGCTGCTCCACGGCGTCGGTGAACATCACCTGGTCGAAGCCCTTCTGCGCGGCCTCCGCCTGGGCCACGAGGCTCGACGCGTAGTTGCCGCCGGTCTTGGCCGCGCCGGTGCCGCCGGGACCCGAGCGGTTGTAGGTCGTGGAGACCCAGATGCGGACCGGGTGCACGCCGCTGGCGAAGTACGGGCCGGCGGGGCTGGCGATGCAGCAGTAGGTCACGCGACGCGCCGCGCGCACGCCCAGGAACGCCTCCGAGGCGAACATGAACGGCCGCAGGTAGAGGCTCTGCTCGGCGTTCTGCGTCGGCTCGCCCGTGCCGCTGAGCCCCGAGGGCACCCAGGCCTCGTCGGCGGCCACGAGCGCGTCGATGCTCGCCAGGAAGTCGCCCTCCGACAGCTCCGGCAGCGCCATCCGACGCGCGGACCGGTTGAGGCGCGCCGAGTTCTGGTCGGGACGGAAGAGCCAGACGCTGCCGTCCGCGTGCCGATAGGCCTTGAGCCCCTCGAAGATCTCCTGCGCGTAGTGCAGGACCGCGGTCGCGGGGTCGAGGGTGAAGGGACCGTAGGGGACGACGCCGGAGTCCTGCCACCCGTCCGTCGACGTCCAGGTCGCGACGGCCATGTGGTCGGTGAAGTGCACGCCGAAGCCGGGGTCGGCGAGGATCGCGGCGCGCTCCTCGGCGGAGCGGGGGTGCGGGTTCGGGCGGAGGTCGAAGGGCAGGCTCACGAGTTCGCTCTCTGAGGTGTGGGGCGGTGGTGGGATTCGAAGCGGGTGGGCGGAGGGCTCAGGGCCCGGGTCCGGACGGGTGGACGACGGCACCGGTGCGCGGGTCGTGCCCCGCTACGATGCGCCGGTGACGCAGAAGAAGCTGGCCGTGATCGGGGGCGACGGCATCGGCCCCGAGGTCGTCGCCGAGGGCGTGAAGGTGCTGGAGGCCGTCGCCGGCCCGGACGCCTTCGAGACCACACCGTACGACCTGGGTGCCGCCCACTGGCAGCGCACGGGCGAGGTGCTCTCCGACGAGACCATGGCCGAGCTCGCCGCCGCCGACGTGATCCTGCTCGGCGCGGTCGGCGCGACCCCGGGAGCGACCGACGTGCCGAGCGGGCTGCTGGAGCGCGGCCTGCTGCTCAAGCTGCGGTTCGCCTTCGACCACTACGTGAACCTGCGTCCGAGCCGGCTCTTCCCCGGTGTGCCGACGCCGCTGGCCGACTCCGTCGTCGCCGGCCGAGAGGTCGACTTCGTCGTCGTCCGCGAGGGCACCGAGGGCCTCTACTGCGGCAACGGCGGGACCTTCCGCGGCGGTACGCCGCACGAGATCGGCACCGAGGTCAGCATCAACACCGCGTACGGCGTCGAGCGCGTCGTCCGGGACGCGTTCGAGCGGGCGACCCGCCGACGCAACAAGCTCACGCTCGTCCACAAGCACAACGTGCTCGTCTACGCGGGCGGGCTGTGGCGCCGGATCTTCGAGTCCGTCGCGAAGGAGTACCCGCAGGTCAGCACCGACTACCTGCACGTGGACGCCGCGACGATCTTCCTCGCCACCGACCCGGCCCGCTTCGACGTGATCGTCACGGACAACCTGTTCGGCGACATCCTCACCGACCTGGCGGCGGCGGTCACGGGCGGCATCGGCCTCGCGGCCAGCGGGAACATCAACCCGGCGGGCACCTTCCCGTCGATGTTCGAGCCGGTGCACGGCTCCGCGCCGGACATCGCCGGTCAGGGCATCGCCGACCCGACGGCCACGATCCTGTCGGTCGCGCTGCTGCTCGAGCACGTGGGTCTCCTCGATGAGGCGGCGCGCGTGGAGAAGGCCGTGCTGGCCGACATCACGGCGCGCACGCCGGGGACGAAGCGCTCGACCACCGAGATCGGCGACGCGATCGCCGCGGGGGTCTGAGCGAGGACTGGCCGCCCGTAAGCCCCCGCGCCTCGTCTGTGGACGGGGGCTGGGGCCGGGCTGACCGAGGTGGGTCAGGCGTTCGGACGCGTACGGTCCGCGGTGATCGGCGCTACGAGGACGGTGGGGACGACCGGGTGCTCCTTGCGGGCGCGGCGGCGGGGCCGACCTGCGGTGTCGTGGTGTCCGTCGTCGGCGACGTGCCACGTGTCCGGGTACATCTCGTACATGCCGTGTCCTGCGCTCGTGGGGGCCTGCTTCGTACCAAGATGCTAGGACATCCGACTATCGGGCTACCGAGCATCTGCGGGGGTTCCCACATGCTGGACGCGGTGTCCACGGAGCAGACGTGCCGCGGCCACACTGCTGAGATGAGTGCACCGCCCGAGCTGCCCGAGCTCGTGCTCCGCGCGCTGCGGATGTCGCTGCAGCGCGGCTACGTGCAGGCGTCGCGCACCGAGACCGGTCGCCTGCTGGCCACCCTCGCGGCGACGCGGACGGGGACCATCGCCGAGTGCGGCACCGGCTGCGGCGTGGGCGCGGCCTGGCTGCGCAGCGGAGCGCCGAAGGCCACCCGCGTCGTCACCGCCGAGGTCGACCCCGGCCTGGCCCACGGCGTGATGGACATGTTCGCCGACGACGACATCGACGTGATCCACGCCGACTGGCGCACCCTCGCTGCGCACGCCCCCTTTTCCCTGATCTTCATGGACGCCGCGAGCGCTCGCGACTGGCCGCGCGAGGAGGTCACCGCGCTGCTCGACGAGGGCGGGATGCTCGTGCTGGACGACTTCGTGCCCTGCGCGAGCTGGCCCCCGCTGCGCGGCGGACGGGTCGACGACCTGCGGGTCGCGTGGCTCTCGGACGACCGGTTCACCAGCGTGGACGTCATGGTCGCCGAGGACACGTCGGTCCTCATCGCCGTCCGGCGCTGAAGGCGCGCGGGCCGTACCGCACGTTCGCGTCCCCGTGCCCGCGTCGGGCATCCTGGGGCGCGTGTCAGCGCTGTCCCCCGCCCTGCGTCGTCGGGCCAAGGCGCGCAAGGCGCTCCACGTCGCCCTCTTCTGCGTCACCCTCGTGCTGGCCGTCGTTGTGGCGCTCCTCGTCCTGGCCCGCTTCGCCGGCGCCTGGGGCGTCCCGTACTTCTCCACGACCACCGAGCGCGGCTCGCGCTGCGTGAACACCTTCACCGGCTTCGAGTGCCCCTCGGTCACCCTCGGCGACATCGGCTACTTCGGCGACGTGGAGCTGCCGCCCGCCACGCGGGTCGTCAGCTCGCACTACCGCTCCACCCACGACTACCAGCTCGAGGCCGTCCTCGAGGTCCCGCCCGCCGACGCCGCCGACGGGCTGACCGCGCTGCAGGAGTCGTACGGCACGTGCGTGAAGAACCACTCGTCGCCGCTCAGCGAGCCCGGCCTCAAGTCGCTCTGCATCCTGGCCAACGACCAGGACACCACCGCGACCGGCACCCCCGACAGCCGCGTCTACGTCGTCGCCACCGCCCTGCGCCCCGACAAGACCCGCGTCGTCAACCTGTCCGTCCGCTCCCGCTGAGGATCGCCCCCGTCCTCGAGGCGTACCTTCCGCGTCGAGGCGCACCCTGCAGGGTGCGCGCGGTCGCAGAAGGTACGCGTCGTCAGCCACCAGCGCGACGGAACGCGCGCCGCAGGCGGTCCGCGATGACGTCGGGGTGCTCGAGGTCGGCCCAGGTCCACCGGACGACCTGCCACCCGAGGTCGCGCAGGAGGTCCTCGCGGACCTTCTCCCGGTAGACGACCTGGACGATGTCCTCGCCCTTGCGCAGCAGCCGCCCGTACTTCAGCCGCCCGTCGAACTCGCCGATCGTCCGGTGCTCCGGCCAGGCGAAGTCGACGCGGCCCACCACCCGCACCCCGTCCACGACCGCGAGCTGCAGGTCCTCCGGCATCAGACCGAGCCGGGCCAGCACGACGCGGCTCACCGACTCCCCCGCCGACTCCGCACGTCCGTCCGCGAAGTCGGCGACGCGGCGGGCACGACCGGCACCGGGCCAGCCGGCCTCCCGCTCGAGCGCCGCCTGCAGCAGGACCGGGTCGAGGCCCAGCGCGAGGGCACGGTCGGCGGCGGCCACGCCCTGCTCGAACGGTACGGACCGCGCGTGGTCGACCACCGTGCGGGCCAGAGCCGTCACGGGCCAGCCGTCCACCTCCCCGACCTCGTCCGGATCGAGCGGGCTCGTGTGCCGGCGCAGGACCGTCCGGCGACCACCGCCTCCTCGACGCGGCCGCGTGACGTGGACCGAGCCCAGCGCCTCGCGCCAGACCGGCAGGTCGCGCAGCACGGCCCCCGAGGCATGACTCAGAACGGCACCGGAGCCGAGCTGGGGCATCGTCGCGGCGATCAGCACCCGGTGCTGCTCCTCGGGTGATCGCTCGACGTCGTCCGGCCGGACGTACGCGCCGCGGCGCACGCGCTCGAGGTCGCCGGCGCGTCGCAGTCGCGCCAGATCGCCGTCGACCAGCCCCCGGGCGGCGAGGTCGGTTCGGAGCAGGACGTCTTCCATGCGGCCAGCGGACCAGGGGCCGGGGGCCCACACCAGACCATCGACCAGTGGCGGTGGACAACCCGGCCGTCGTAGCTCGTCCTGTGGACGACCAGACGCACAGCGAGGCGTACCTTGTCGCGTCGCGCGCACCCTGCAAGGTGCGCGCGACAGCGGAAGGTACGCCTCGCGGTTACGAGGCGTACGGAAGGTACGCCTCGCGGGTGGAGCGGGTGTCGCCGCGTCAGCGGGCGGCGGAACCCTCGACGTAGTCGTCGTCGTGGCTCTTGACCCACGACATCAGGTTACGGAGCTCGTGGCCGACGGCCTCGATCGGCCGCTTCTCCTCTTCCTCACGACGCGCCTTGAACTCGGGCGCCCCGGCGTCCTGGTCGTCGATGAAGCGCTTGGCGAAGGTGCCGTCCTGGATGTCGGTGAGGACGGCCTTCATGTTCTCGCGGACGTGCGCGTCGATGACGCGCGGGCCGGAGACGTAGTCGCCGTACTCGGCGGTGTCGGAGACGCTCCAGCGCTGCTTGGCGATGCCGCCCTCGTACATGAGGTCGACGATGAGCTTGAGCTCGTGCAGGCACTCGAAGTAGGCGATCTCGGGCTGGTAGCCCGCCGCGGTCAGGGTCTCGAACCCGGCCTGCACCAGCTCGGAGGCACCGCCGCAGAGGACGGCCTGCTCACCGAACAGGTCGGTCTCGGTCTCCTCGGTGAAGGTGGTCTTGATGCCGCCGGCACGCAGGCCGCCGATGCCCTTCGCGTACGCGAGCCCGAGGTCCCACGCCTTGCCGGTCGCGTCCTGCTCGACGGCGACGAGCACGGGGACGCCGCGACCCTCGCTGTACTCGCGGCGCACCAGGTGCCCGGGGCCCTTCGGCGCGACCATGACGACGTCGACGCCCTCGGGCGGGGTGATGTAGCCGTAGCGGATGTTGAAGCCGTGGCTGAAGAACAGCGCGTCGCCCGGGACCAGGTTGGGCTCGATGGCCTCCTTGTAGAGCTTGCGCTGCGACGGGTCCGGGGTGAGGACCATGATCAGGTCCGCCTCCTCGCACGCCTCGTACGGCGTCAGGACGCGGAGGCCCTGGGCCTCGGCCTTGGCGCGGCTCTTGCTGCCCTCGGGCAGGCCGACGCGGACGTCGACGCCGGAGTCGCGCAGCGAGAGGGCGTGCGCGTGGCCCTGGCTGCCGAAGCCGAGGACGGCGACGTTGCGTCCCTGGATCAGGGACAGGTCGGCGTCGGTGTCGTAGAACATCGTGGCGGGCACGGGCAGGTATCTCCTGGTCGGTCGGTCGTACGGGTGGGTGGTGCTCGGACGGGAGGGGTGGTTCAGGGGACGAGGCGGATGGACTTGTGCCGCTCCGCCGAACGGCCGCCGCGGTCGGTGATCGACCGCGGGCCACGGCCCATGGCCACGACCCCGGACTGGACGAGCTCGCGGATGCCGAAGGGCTCGAGCAGCTGCATCAGCGCGGCCAGCTTCTCCGGGCTGCCGACGGCCTCGATGGTGATCGTCTCCGGGGAGATGTCGACGGCCTTGGCGCCCATGAAGAGCTGCAGGATCTCCAGGACGCGCCCGCGGTGGTCGATGTCGGCACCGACCTTGATCAGGATCAGCTCGCGGTGCACGGCCGACGTCTCGAGCTCGACGATCTTGAGGACCTCGATCAGCTTGTTGAGCTGCTTGGTCATCTGCTCGAGGACGAGGTCGTCGACGTCGACCGACAGCGTGATCCGCGAGATCTCGGGGCTCTCGGTCGGTCCGACGGCCAGCGACTCGATGTTGAAGCCGCGGCGGCTGACCAGCCCGGAGACCCGGGCCAGGACGCCGGGGACGTTCTGGACCAGGACGGACAGGGTGTGCGCGCTCACAGGTCCTCCTGCGCCCAGCTCGGGGCCATGTCCCGGGCGATCTTGATGTCGTCGTTGCTGGCGCCGGCGGCCACCATCGGCCAGATCATGGCGTCCTTGTGCACGACGAACTCGACCACCACGGGGGCGTCGTTGATCGACAGCGCCTTGTCGATCACGGCGTCGACGTCGTTCGGGTGCTCGGCGCGGAGACCGACGCAGCCCATGGCCTCGGCCAGCTTGGGGAAGTCCGGGATGCGGTTGGTCTTGAGGTCGGTGTTGGAGTAGCGGCCCTCGTAGAACAGGGTCTGCCACTGGCGCACCATGCCGAGGCTCTGGTTGTTGATCACGGCGATCTTGACCGGGATGCCCTCGAGCGCGCAGGTCACGAGCTCCTGGTTGGTCATCTGGAAGCAGCCGTCGCCGTCGATGCCCCACACCACCGAGTCGGGCCGCCCGACCTTGGCGCCCATGGCCGCGGGCACGCAGTAGCCCATCGTCCCGAGGCCGCCGGAGTTCAGCCAGCGTCCGGGGAGCTCCCACGGCAGGAAGTGCGCGGCCCACATCTGGTGCTGGCCGACGCCCGACGCGTAGTAGGCGTCCGGGCCGGTCAGCTCGCCGATCCGCTTGATCACGTGCTGCGGCGACAGCGTGCCGTCGTCGGGCAGGTCGAACGAGGTCGGGTAGCGCTTCTTGAGGTCGTACAGGCTCTTGATCCAGGCGCCGATCTCCGGCAGCGGGTGGTCGTCGGCGCGCAGCAGGGACACGAGCTCGCCGATGACCTCCTTGCTGTCGCCGACGATCGGGACGTCCGCCGTGCGGTTCTTGGAGATCTCCGCCGGGTCGATGTCGGCGTGGATGACCTTGGCGTCCGGGGCGAAGGAGGAGAGCTTGCCGGTCACGCGGTCGTCGAAGCGCGTGCCGAGCGCAATCAGCAGGTCGGCGCGCTGCAGGGCGCCCACCGCGGCCACGGTCCCGTGCATGCCGGGCATGCCCATGTTCTGCGGGTGGCTGTCGGGGAAGACGCCGCGCGCCATCAGGGTGGTCACGACCGGGATGCCGGTCAGCTCGGCGAGGTCCTTGAGCTCGTCCCAGGCGCGGCCCTTGACCACGCCGCCGCCCACGTAGAGCACCGGGCGCTTCGACGCGCTGATCAGCCGCGCGGCCTCGCGCACCTGCTTCGCGTGCGGCTTGACCACGGGGTGGTAGCCGGGCAGGTCGATCTTCGGCGGCCAGGCGAACGCGCCGGTCGCCTGGAGCGCGTCCTTGGTGATGTCCACGAGGACGGGGCCCGGCCGGCCGGTCGAGGCGATGTGGAACGCCGACGCCACGGCGCTCGCGATGTCCTCGGGGTGCGTGACCAGGAAGCTGTGCTTGGTGATCGGCATCGTGATGCCGCGGATGTCCGCCTCCTGGAAGGCGTCCGTCCCGATCGAGGGGGCCGCCACCTGGCCGGTGATGGCCACCATCGGCACCGAGTCCATGTACGCGTCGGCGATCGGCGTCACGAGGTTGGTGGCACCCGGGCCGGAGGTCGCCATGCAGACGCCGACCTTGCCGGTCGCGACGGCGTAGCCCTCGGCCGCGTGGCCCGCGCCCTGCTCGTGGCGCACCAGGATGTGGCGCACGGTGGAGTCGAAGAGCGGGTCGTACGCCGGGAGGATCGCGCCGCCCGGAATGCCGAAGACGACCTCGGCCCCGACGTTCTCGAGCGACGAGACGAGAGCCTCGGCGCCGGTCTGCACGGCTGCGGCGGAGTCGGTCCTGGACATCGCGGGTGTTCTCCCTCAGGCTCAGCGGGCCTCACGGTGCGGTCGGGAGGCCCTGGTGGATGTTACGCCGGTGCAACGGACGCCTCTGCTGCCCGACGCGGCGTGAACCGGGGCCGGGCAACAAAAAACCCCCGCCGCCCGGAGGCAGACGAGGGAGCGTCGACGAGCGAGGTGGGCTCAGCCGACGCGGGTGCGTACGAGGAGGCGCTGCATGGGTTCAAGAATCCGCGCCGCGCAAGTCCTCGTCAATTCGTGAGACGAGTTGTCCCGACATCCGGAAGGACCCTCGGACACCCTAGGAAATCACGGCTCCACGCGGGCGCCCCGCGAGCACCTCCGCCGACCGCAGGAACGGCCCGCCGACGCGGGGCGCGCCGAAGGACGTCACGTAGAGACCGGTCGAGACGCGCGTCAGGAACGCCCACGCCCAGACGCGGTCCGGGTCGGTCCCGCTCGGCGCCGCCACGGTCCGGCACCAGGACCGCAGCCGGTGCTCTGCTGTCGCCGGGTCCGCCAGGAGCGTGGCGGAGAAGTCGCGGACGGCGACCCCGAGGTCGTACGCCCGGTCGGCGACGCACGGGTCCGGGTCGACGAAGCACCAGCCGGTCTCGGCTCCGGCCCGCGCGTACGGGACCCGGAGCAGGTTCCCGGGGTGCGGGTCGCCGTGCACGACCACCAGCTCGCCCGGGTCCGGGTCGGACAGCGCCGCGGCGTACGACAGCGCCTGCTCGACGACGTCCGGGCGCACGAGGTCGGGCGTACGCACCCGGTAGCCCCGGACGTCCGCGGCCAGCGCGGCCGCCCGGTCCGACGCCGGCCGGTCCGGAGCGCGCCAGGCCCGGACCAGCGTGGTGGCCAGAGCGTCCAGCCGGGTCTCGACGCCGAGCCCCGCGTGGTCCAGCGACGGCCCGAGGCGTTCGAGCAGCAGCGCGCCCAGCTCGGGCGCCGCCTCGAGGACCCGCACGTAGCCCTGTCCGTCGGCCGCTCGCAGGGCCGCGTGGTGCCCGGCGACGTCCTCGTCGGGCAGCGCCACCTTGAGCACGGCGTCCGTGCCGTCGGCCCGCCGGACCGTCGTCAGGTAGGACGCCGACCCTCCGGGCACCGCCCGGCCGAGCCGGAGAGACCAGCGGGCGCAGAGGGTGGCGAGCACGCGCGGCAGGGCGTCCGCCCAGGCCCGGCCGTCGTCGCCGAGCGTGGCGACCCGGGCCCGGACGAGGGGCTGGAGCCGGACGGTTCCGCCGGGCTCGGGCACGGACGGAGGCTATCCGGCCGGTCCCTCCCGACGGGCGCCCACGCCAGGGCGTCGAGCGGCTAGAGGATGCCCTCCCGGGCGGCCTGCTGGACGCTCGCCACCTCCGGGCGGAAGCCGAGGTCCCGCAGGAGGGTCGAGTCCATCCGGCCCGACCACGGGTTCACGAGCGGCTCGCCGGACCCGTCGAGCTCGGTGCCGGCCAACCGAGCCATCTCGAGCACGGTGACCGGGGCGTCGTCGGTCAGGTTGACCGCCCTGCCGTCCAGAGTCCCGGCCAGCGCGAGGCGGACGACCGCCGCCACGTCGCGGTGGTGGGCGACCGAGTAGGTGTGCGCGGGGTGCAGCCCGAAGCGGGCCACCAGCGGAGGCATCGAGGCCAGGTGCCCGTCACCCTCGCCGTAGACGAAGGGCAGCCGGAGCACCGCCCAGGTCAGCCCGCTGGCGCGCACCAGCTCCTCCGCGGCCAGCTTGCTCGCCGGGTACGCGGCGGTGGGCGTGCACGCGTCGGTCTCGCGGCCCGGGCGGGTCTGGTCGGCGTCGTAGACGTTCCCGGTGCTCGTCATCACGAAGCGTGCGTGCGGTGCACGGTCCCGGACGGCGGCCAGAAGGTTCCGGGTGCCATCGAGGTTCGCGCGCCAGATCGCGTCCTCGTCCCCGGTGCGGAAGAGGGCGGCCAGGTGCACGACCACATCGACTCCCTCCACCGCAGGGACGAGCGAGGCCGGGTCGGCCAGGTCGCCACGAACCGCCGTCGCCCCCGGGGGCAGGGTCACGTCGCCCCGCACGAGTGCGCGGCAGTCGAGGCCCTCGGAGGCGAGGCGCGGCAGGAGTCGCGAGCCGACGAGCCCGGAAGCGCCGGTCAGCAGCACTGTGGTCATGTTCCTTCTTCCTGATCGTCAGTAGTACTGACGATCAGGCTAGCAGTATCTTGAGGCGATGAGCAGCAGCGAGGACGAGCTCGGGCCGCAGCTCAGCGTCCGGTTGACCTACCTGCTGAAGCGCGCCCTGCTCGAGCTCGAGGACCTGCACGGCGAGCACCTCGCGCCGACCGGCGTGAACGTCCGGGAGCTGGCCGTCCTGCTCCTCCTCGACGGCCACGGACCCGAGTCCCAGCAGCAGGCCGCCGTGCGGCTGGGCGTCGACCGCACGACGATGGTCGGGCTGCTCGACGGGCTGGAGAGCCGGGGCCTGCTGGCCCGGCAGGCGGACGCAGCCGACCGTCGGCGCAACGTCGTCGTGCTCACCGACGCCGGGCGTGGCGCGCTCGCCGAGGCGCGGCAGGCGAGCGACGCGGCCGAGCGGCAGCTGCTCGGTGGGCTCGATGCTTCGGAGGCGGGCCAGCTCCGCGCGCTGCTCGCCCGCGTCGCTCCAGGTCGGACTCGGCGCTAGACCCCTCCTGGACCCCAGACCGCGGCGTGCACCCGGCCGGGGAAGCGGACCGTCCAGCGCGTCTCCCCCACCGCCGAGGCGAACGACGCCAGGCGCTCGTCCAGCTCACCCGTCGCGGAGCCGCGACCCGCTCGAAGTAGTGCGTGAGCGTCCGGCCGTCGGCGGCCTGGGCCCAGGCGCTCACCCCCCGGCCGTCGACCCACAGCGTCGGCCCGACGTTGCCGTTCCGGTCGAACGCGTCGGCCGCGGCCTCCGGCAGGTACCAGCCGCGCCGCTTCCAGCCCATCGTCGTCGGGTCCAGGCTCGGCAGCGCCGCCACCCACGGGTCCGGGTCCGCCACGGTTCCGTGGTCGCCCGGCGCCACCCAGGCCGGGCCGTCGTCGAGGTCGACCGGCTCCGCGTGCGCGTCGGCCAGGGCGATCCGGGTTGCGGCCACCGTCCAGCCCGCCCACCAGCGCAGGTCCTCGGTGGTGACCGGCCCGAAGCGCTCGAGGTAGCGTCCGGCCAGCTCGGCGCGGGCGGTCCGCGGGTCGAGCTCGCCGAACCCACCGGGCAGCCAGTCCTCCGCGACGGCGTACCGGTAGGCCCCGCTCACCCAGGTCCCGAGCGGGCGGGTGCGGACGATCGCGCCGGCGAGGCCGAGGCCCAGCAGCACGCAGGTGTGCGCCGACTGGGTGGAGCCCCAGCGCGGCCCGCCGACCAGGATCGGCTGCCGGAGGGCCTCGATCCGCTGCCCGAGCTCACGCGCCGTGCTCGGCCCGTGCTCGCGCAGGTCGGCCAGGACCCGGGCGTCGGCGTCGTCGAGCCAGGCGTCGGGGTCAGCTACGCCGCTCGCGGCCAGGTAGCCCGCGGTGCGCCGCCGGTCCGGCCCGACCAGGGCGCGGGTCGCGGCCGCGTGCAGAACCCGGGCGACGTCGGGCGTCGCGACCCACAACGTCCGTCGCATGGCGTGGTGGCGCACCAGCGCGCGGTCCTCGTACAGGGCCGCGTCGACGTCGCCGGGGGTCGTCGCGACCGTGCGGGCCAGGACGGACAGGTAGACGGTGACCGGGTCCGAGGAGTGCAGCGCCACGACGGCGTCCGCGACCGCCGCGACGTCGTCGGTCCGGGTCCCGGCAGCAGCAGGTGCCGCCGCGCGAGCCGGGCGCGGCGCTCCTCGACCGCGACCCGCGTCACGG
>Ga0210040_10005893_pt1 | contig 15458 bp, 15 predicted proteins | sample CryGeyCG12114_NA_FD_185462 | JGI IMG/M metagenome (GOLD analysis project Ga0210040, IMG submission 185462) | Groundwater microbial communities from aquifer - Crystal Geyser CG19_WC_8/21/14_NA (SPAdes) (version 2) | ecosystem: Environmental > Aquatic > Deep subsurface > Groundwater | place: USA... | reverse complement strand
CGCCCCGGACATCTTGGCGACCTGAAGCACGGCCGTGTTGTTCTCAAAGAACGCCAAGCCGAAGACCCCGACGCCATCGGGATTGGCTTGGAGTCGGGCGAGCGTCTCGTTGTAGTCGCCGTCGATGTCGTTGGAGAGGCCGTCGGTGCGCAGGTCCAGGCACGCCTCCTCCGCCGCGTCCTCGTCGCCGTCGAAACGCTCGACAAACGCCCGCAAGGCCCCGGATGTCTCGCACCCTTCGAGGATCACCTTCTCTTCGAACACCTCGCGCGTCCCATGCTTCGTGCCCGGGATGAAGGCCAGGATGTCCTGGTCAGGAAGCGCGGGATCGACTTCGGCCCATGTCCTGTTGGGGTTGCCAATGAGTTCGCCACCGTCCAGCACCTGGGCCGCGAGAGCATTGTACCAATGCTCGGGCGTGAAGGCGAAGGCGGGCCCACCTCGGGGCGAGGCGAAGACGATGCCGTCGTAGCCGATACGGACTTCGATGATCTCGCTGACGCCGTTGGCTTCGCACTCGTCCCATTCGCTTCGCCGCATCGGGCGTGAGGAATTCACGATATCGAGTTGGTCCTCGCCCACCCCGTCGCAGAAGCGGGCCAACCCGGCCGATGACCCTCCGCCCTCCACGACCGGCGTGCGGAAGTCAAAGTTGTCCGCGAAGGCCTCCGCCGCAATCGAGGCATAGGGCAGCACCGTCGACGAACCTGCGACCTGCACGTTCTCGCGGGCGAACGCCGGCGCGGCCGCAATCAGCAGGATGAGCGCATGGGCCAAATGGGCATGGATGGGCATGTAGAACCCCTTGCGATGGCCTCGTCCAATCGAGGCAAGATGCTTCTAACCTCCAACGACCTAGTCCGTCCATTCGGACAGGCTCATGGCGGTCCATAAGCATTCGCTCCACGGTGGTCCTTCGCCCAACCGAGGCCGAGCCGGCCTGTCGCCTGGAGCTAGTCGCTGTCGGAGGGGCGGGACGCCCGGGTGCTGGTGAGCAGCCAGACTGCCCCTGGCCCGGGGAGCAGGGCAGATAGGGCGACCCCGAGCAGCGAGCCTTGCAGCGCGCAATAGATAATTCCGAAGCCGGCGCAGGCGATCAGAACGATTTCCAAGGCAATGAGCAATCTGGTCCGGTAGGGTTCGGCCAGGAATGTCGCTCGCTGCATGTCTGGTGCTCCCATGACGATGCTGTTCCGCCGGCGGCAGATCCTGTCCCGCGTTCTGGGCCAGAGGTAGGTCGGCGATTCCTGCTGACGCCCCGAAAAGGTTGGAGGCTGGCCGCTCTACGCAAGGATCTGCCTGGCGGTGGGCAGTTGCTGGCCGACGTGGTTGCATGGGAAATGCTGGCACTGACATTGGACGAAGTATCTGGCCCGCATAAAGGTCGTCTCAGCAGTCCATCTCCGATATTGGGGCAAAGCAGCCGCGGAGTGGACCTGATAATCGACTCCCCGCAGCCTTCGGTGCCATTGCTCGCCGTGGCTACCGTGATTCCGTTGAGGTTCAGCCGGCTCCTCTGCGCGTCGAGGGTTCAACTACCATGTGGGTCGCGCCCTCTTCTGCGAAGAGAACTGGGACCTGCTGCACTCGTTAAGCCAAAAACCGCTACTGCATCCGCGTAAACAGGCGCTTTTCGACCGCTTTTTGGGACTTGGAATGTCCGGCCTAGTTGGCACGGAGCGATGCAGATAGTTTGAAATGACAGCACCGAGGCGAGACGCTTCGGGCAAGGGCCGAATAGAAGGACGTAGCGATGCTGCTGGGCTATCTGCTTTACGGGCTCCTGTTCGGGACCTTCGTTGCAGCGATGGGGCTCTGGTTCGGCCTATCTATCCTCAGCGCCTTGGTTGCCTTGGTTATTGGCTCCAATCTCGGTCTCGCAGCCGGACTTCAGACAGGCTCGAAAGCTTAGATGATCTGCAGCGACTTCAGGATGAGATGACGCACTCTCCACGTAGAGAGTAATCGACGCTAGCTGCGCCAATCAGGAACGCCCGCCGTTTCCATTTCCCTGCCCCCCAGCATTGCCGTTGCTTCGGCCATTTCCGCCGCTGCCATGGCCTCGGCCGGGATTGCCGCTATCGCTACCGTCCGCGTCGTTCCCGTGCCCATTGTTGCCGTCGGAGGCACCGGGGCTTACCGCCGAGCCACCTTGGGGCCCGGCGCTACCGGCGCCGTTCGAGGATGCGACGGAGCCCTGTCCGGACGGTGCGGTGCCAGTGCCATTGGCACCCGATGCGTCCGGCGGATCGTCTTTCGCGTATTGACGGGAGGTGCGGAGTTCCTCGCGAGTCACCATGCCGTCGCCGCTCAAGTCCCGACTCAGCACGTTCAGGCCCGCGGCGTCGAACGCCGCCATCAACTCGGCGGCGTCGAGAAAGCCGTCACCGTTGATGTCCACCTGCGCGAACGGGATCCCTCCGACCACTTGGGCAGAGGCCTCGCGGCCGATCAGGACCAGACCCGTGGCCAACAGCGCAGACGAGACCGACTTGGCGAATTTCATGCAGTACCCCGGAAGGCCGGCCATCGTCTGCTGTGGCCAGCCCTTGAGAGGAATAGCGTGGACGTGAGATCAATCTAGGTTAGCTTGCCGGAAATGACACAATCTGAAGCTGTGGAATGCGCACAGGCGGGAGCAGGTTCGCCCTCATGCTCCACGAAGCGGTCCTCGTCGGATAGCATAAGGGCAGGACCTCCAGTGGTCCGGGATCAGCCCAGTAGCTCAGCCGAAGAGCGCGTCGGCGCACCGGGTTGGGTCGACCGGCTTGTCACATAGGGGAACGTCGGCATACCGCTCCGGGATGGCATCCCGATCGTAGCCGCTCGCGAACACGACGGGTACTCCTCGCGCCCGCAGTGCGTCGGCGAGCGCATAGACCATCTCGCCCTGGAGGTTGATGTCGAGAACGGCCCCGTCGAGATGCTCGGCCCGCTCGACGAGGGCCAAGCCGGCAGGCAAGGTGGCGACCGGCCCCACGACCACGGCCCCCACGGCTTCGAAGGCGGCGGCGAAGTCGTCGGCGATGAAGTAGTCGTCTTCCACGAGGAGAATGCGGCGCCCGGCGAGGGACTTCGGCGTCATCATTCGGCGGAGCTCCTGTCTTAATTGGGCCGGTGAAGAGGCAGGTCGATGGTGCAACGAGACCGTGTCGGCTCCAGCTCGTAGGTGGTCTCTACCGGGAGCGCATAGGGCAACGCTCGTCGGATGAGCCTGCGCCCGTTGCCGGCGCCACGCTCCAGGGCGGGAATTGCTGCATCGGTCGGAGCCAGTTCCCCCTCGCGCCATTCGACGAATGGCCGTCGCTCACTGTCGCGCAGATGCCATTCCATCCGAAGCCGACCGCCTGTCTCCGACAGCGCCCCATGCGTGCAGGCGTGGGTGACCGGCTCGTGCAGCACCAAGGACAGGGTCTGCACCATGGTCAGGCGGATGCGGACAGTCGGGGCCGTCAGGCACTCCCGGTTCTCGGGATGGACAGCCTCGAGCCAGCGGTGGACCTGCTTGCTGCACAGCGCATCTTTGCGCGCGCCGTCGCTCAGGGCGCGGACAGAGCCCTCGATGATCACGCGCGATCCGTTCTTGCCCAGGTGCCAGCGCACGACGGGAGCGATGCCGTCGCGTCGTGCAGTCTCTCGCTCATTGCTGTCTTCGCCTTTCGCCCGGTCCTCCGGGGTGAATAGCATAGACGAGGGTTGTCCTACCGCCTCCTCCGTGCTCCGGTCGAAGACAGCGACCGGTCCTGGAAGCCATTCAGCGACGCGGGTACGGGCATCCCTGGTCAAGATCGCAAAGTCCCTCGCCTTCTCGACCGTGTGACGGAAACACTCCCGGCAAGTGCAGAGCTCCCGGAGCATGAGAAGCCGGACGATGACCGGGCCCAGAATGCTGTCGTAGGTCTGCAACAAAAGCGTGAAGATGTCGTCAAAGTCGCGCGGCTTCGTGTCGTCTACCTGAAGGGCGCCGTAGACCCACCCACCCAGCCGGAAGGCGGGCACGTCCGCCAAGCCCGCGACCCCCGCTTTCCTCAGGGGGGCCGAGACAACGAAGCAGTTCACCGTCCGGATGTCCCGTATGAAGACGGGTTCCCCTATCCTCATCGAGTAGGAGTCGGAGGATCGCCCTCGCATCGTGACGTGCGCCCGGCCCACCACCTGTGGCGACGGACAAAGAAACTGCCCCAGCGCTCCTTGAGGAACGGATTTCCTCAGCAAAACGAATGCTGCCAGCCGGCAAGCTGCCAATGTCGCCGCCGGGTTACGGGGAAAGTCTCGTGCCTCATGGTGAAGGCGCGGAATGCAAGAAGGGCCCCCCTTCCGAGGAGCCCTTCTCTCTCGGGGACGTCCCGACCGTGTCGGCCGGCGCTTCAGATCATGCGTGCGTCCGCAGGTGGGACGAGTTCGCCCTTCTCGTCGGGGGATCCCGGCGGACAGACCTTCGCCAGGTCTGCCTGCCGGAGTCGCACGGCGCTGAGGCCGGTCCGGAGCCTTGACCAAGAAAGACGCCCCACCTGGCTCTCGAGGCTTCGGGCGACCAGTTCGCCGAAGGACAGGCCCGTCCGTTCGGCAGCCTCCTCCAGCTCGACCATGCCTGCGGTGTCCTGGACACGGACGGACATGGTCCTGAGCCGTGTCAGAAGCCCGATCACCTCTTCGCTGGAGTACTTGGTCGTGCAGGTCCGTCCGGTAGGCCCATGATCCAGGATGGGCTCGATCACGCCCGCCTTGGCCAGGCTTTCGAGCTGCTCGCCCGAGCACCCCAGCAGCCGTGCCGCGATCTGCGGCACCACGCAGGTGACAATGGCCGCGCACTTGCGCTCGGCCTCCATGGCGGGGAAGGCCAGCCTTCCGGCAGCGACCGGGCCGAGGTCAGGCGCCATCCAGCCCACACGGACGAGTCTCCGGACGACGTCGGACTGTGGCAGCCCCAATGTCTCGCTCAAGGACGTGATCGAGTGCATCTGCCGCTCGCGGACAGGCTCGCCCAGCACCCGCTCGCCGGGTGCCACGGCGGTGTACTGGAGCATGTGCTCGCGCACGAGGTGGCGGATGGGGCCGGGATCCACGATCGGCGACGACTGGTCGAGCCACGAGTATAGCATGCCGTAGACGCCGTCGCCGCCCGCCTGCACCGCCGCGCCACGAGCCCGCGCGCGCAGGTCGTCCAGAGCGGACCGGATCGCATTGGGCCCTCCTTGGGCGATCTCGAGGCCGCAGGCGCCCGCCTCCTCCCACTGCCCGACCGACAAGTCGCGACCCTCGCGAGCGTTGCGCCGCCCGCCGAAGAGCATCTGCGCGCCCAGCATCTCGCAGGCGCGGGCACCCTGTTCGATCGTCTGTGCTGCTAGCCAAGGCCCACCGGCGTCCCTATGGTCCTCCAGGCGGGCCTGGACCCAGAGCTGAAGTGGACCTGGCACGTGCGGCAGAGCATGGGCGAGGAGAGCCCTAGGACTCCCGGCCGCGTCGATGACCCGGCGCACCTCGACCGTGTCGCGCCCCTTGCCGGGCCGGGCGAGGAGGACGAGCGCTACCTCGTGACGGGGGCAACAGGTCACGGGCCGGAAGCGCCAGGCGATCCGCAGCCGCCAGGCTGCGTCCGGCGGCAGCCCCGGATGGGCCTCCTCGTCGTCCGCCAGACACAAGGGGCAGACTCGTAGGTCCGAGCCCGCAACGAAGTTGTGGGAGAATGGCTCGCCCCGGAAGGTGTAGCTCCGCCCGTCGGAACTCCGGAGGGTTGCCCGGAGCAACGCCTCGGGAGCGATCCCGGCCGCCTCAGCGAGGCGCAGCACCTCGTCGGTCCGGCCCATGCGAATGGCAGCGGGGTCGAGGCCGAGATCGCCGAGGAAGCGCCACAAGGAGCCGCCGATGTGGAAGGCGGCGAGACGGCAGGCGAAGGACCAGAGCGTCTCGACCACGTCAAGCGCCAGATGGGGACGCAGCCGGGTCATGCCGTACCTCCCGCATTCGGGTGAACGCGGGCAAAGATCTCCCAGTCGCGGACTAGGAAGGGGTTGAGCGCCTCAGGCTCGGCCTGCCGGTCGAACACCCGCGCGAAGTCCTCGATCGTGAGCGCCGTGCGGCCGCCGAGAAGCGCCAGCCGGATGGCTGCCACCGTCATCTCCATGCAGCCACCGAAGCCGCCCTTCGCGGCAAGAAGAAGCCTGTCGACCAGGAACGGGTCCGCGACAGGCGCAAGCTCAGCTTGGCGGCAGTAGGCTTCGACCGAGCGCGCCACGAACGCGCGCCCTTCGGTCCCGACCACCGGCTCGACCCGGAGCCGGGTGTAGCGCCGGTCCGTCTCGCGCTCTTTCCGCAGCATGCCGTCGAGAGCGCAGATGCCGGAGGCGATCACCGCCACCCTGGGCTCCTGCTGCAAGAACGACTTGAGCATGCGCAGGACGTCAGCCGGCGCGTCGCCGCCCCGGCGGGGAACGAACAGGTGATGCACCTCGTCGATCCAGAGGACGCCCACGCCAGAGATGCCGAAGCGGTGCCGCACCGTCTTGAGAAGCTCCCACTTGGTCGTGGTCCGCCGCGCGCCGGTGTAGCCGGTGGCTTCGCAAAGCTCATGGGCCAGGCTCTTGATGGTGGCCTCCTCCCCAGCCGTGACGGCAAGTACGCCCGAGGGCAGCCCCTTCGGGCCGAGGGTGCCGCGGAGGCGCGCGAGGTTGCGCTGGATCAGGGTGGACTTGCCAAAGCCGGACGGGGCCGTCACGAGAAGGCCGCGAGTTTCCCGGGTGAGGCCGTGGCGAAGGGGGACCGGCGTCAGCCTGCCCCCATCGAGGTGGACGATCTCTGCAAGGGCGTCCGTCAAGGCCCCGTCGCGGTCGTTCTGGATGTAGCGGCGGCCCAGCCATTCGCAGACGGCCGAGACATCGGCCCGGGCAGGGCGGGGATCGGAGGAAAAGGCGGCCTGCGCGGCGGCCTCCGTCATGAACTGGTCAGCCATGGGTCACTCCATCAGATCGGAGGCGTCGGAGGAGCCGCTGGTGGACGGCGTGGTCCGACTCTCGGATGCAGCCGGATCCTCGTCCGACCCGGGCAGGGGCTTGACCGTGTCGCCGAGGAGAGGACGGGCGGCGCCCAGGCGCTCCGTGCGCTCGGCCGTGACCAAATGGCGGAGGAGCTTTTCCTCGAACCTGGCGATCCGCTCGGGGGTCCAGGTCGCCTCGAAGAGCTGGCGCAAGGCCGCGGCTTCGGGGTCCTGCTCATCGATGTACTCGTAAGCTTCACGCTGGACACGCTGCAGCTCGGGATCGAGCGGCCCCGACTGAAGCAAGGGACGCACCTCCTCGAAGGTCTTGCCGATGAAGCGCTCCTCGAGCGCCATCACCGTCATCCATTCCTCCGGGCCGATCTGGACCTCGATGGCGCCCACATCGTGGGGCCACCAGCGGATCCGGTAGTCGCGAGCGGGGCGGCGCAAGTAGAGGCGCGCGAGGTCGTCGGTCTGGTAAGTGATACCCGCCACCTGCAGCCCCTTCGCGGTGAGACGCCGCTCCACCAACGTGCCGAACACCATGCGCATCTCGTGCGTGTCCGGCGGCAGGCGTACGGCGAACCCGTCCTCCATATGGGCGTTCCACGCCTGCAGCGGGGTGCGGCCGTCGAGCGCCGGATGCGGCGTGTTGTTGTGGATGTCGATGATGAAGCGCAAGAGAGCCTTGATGAGCCGCTCGGGCGTCAGGCGCGCCTTGGCATCGTCGTCGTAGTCTCCCTTGAAGTACGGGTTGGAGAAGGTCCGGCCTCCCAGGCGCGAGAGAACCTTGTTGTGGGCAGTGAGGAAGAAGCGCTCGATGATCCCCTTGAGGTGGGGCATCTCGGCCACGCAACCCAGGTAGTTGATCCGCAGGGCCGCCAGGATCGCGTAGACAGAAGCGTTGTTGTAGCTCGGTCCCCGGTCCATGACGATGCTCTCGGGCAGGCCCTGCATGGGCCAGGGCAGCGCGCTGTGTACGGCGCCCGCCCAGGCGGACTTGTCCATCATCATCATCTCAATGGCCCGGGCGGTGAGGTTGGCCGACGGGGTGAAGGCAAACTGCACGCTCAAGATGGCGTTGGTGGCAAGGTCGATGGCCCCGGACAGCACGATGCGCTTGGGCTTGGCATCCTTGAGGAGGACCGCGCGCTCGTCGTCCGTCAGGTGGTCCCAGAGCTTGACGCCCTCAAAAAGCGTCTTCGTGTCGGTCGTCCACTCATCCATGACGGCCGTCTGGAGCGCACGGTCTGCCTTGGGTCCCTGACCCACCGGGCGAGCGGCCCGCTCGGCGCCGGCACGGCCCCGCGTGCGCAGCGCGTATTCCATCAGCCCGGTATCGAGGAGCGCGCGACGGATGGCATCGCGCTTGGGTATCTCGAGCCGGGGCTCGCGCCAGCCTTCTGCCTTCCGGCGCTCGTTCTCCCGCTCGAAGTCTGAGGTGACGCGCTGGTTGATAACAGTGATAGGCGGGCGCTCCTCCCGGGTCGCCGCCCGCACCGCTCCGGCAAGGAATGCCCTCACCTCGGCGCTGTAGGGCCCAAGGTGGTTGCCGCACTTGTGGTAGTTGTCCACAAGGCCGGCTGCGCCGTGCGTCTGGAAGGTCTTCCAGTAATGAACCAGCGTAGCGCTGGCAGGGGGGGTGAGCGGCAGCCGGATCTCAAGCTTCGCAGCCGCATGCGGCCTAAGGCCCTGCTGCTCCCGCTTCTCGCGCCCCGCTTCAGCTTCGATCGCGATGGCGGTGCCATGGATCAGGGGGCGGTTCCCGGTGATGCTGTCATCATCGGAGACGTTGAGCAGTCCCTTGTCGATGAGACGCTGCATCGCCTGAACGTAGACCAGCTTCTGAGACAGACGCTTCGCGGCCTTGGGCGGGCAGACAGCGAGGACCTCCTCGGGCGAGCGGACGGAGGGCAGGTTCGGCCGGGTCTGGTCAAGGACGACGAGGCGGCCCTTCCGCCAGGCCTCCAAGACTTCGGCCCAGGTCAGCCAGATCCCGCCCTCTCCCAGACTGGAGACCATCGCGCCTCCAAAGGGCGCAGGACGGGGCGTCTCGGCAGCGTTGGCCGCAACGTTCTCTTCCGTCATCAGTTCCAACAGGAGCATGACAGCCTCGGAGGTCACGAACGCGACCTGGGCGTTCTGCTTGTCGAAGATCACGCGGCCGCCCTCACGGAGCGGGAGCTTAATGGCGGCGCGCTTGAAGATGCGGTTCATACGGAGATCCTCCGGACAAGGGTGGTGGGCTGGATGCGCTCGTGCCGGACAGGCTCGAGGACGCGGCGAGCGATGAGGCGGACGGCCGCGCGATTGGCGCGGCCGCCGAGTCCGGCGGGCCGGACAAGATCGAGAATGCGGGTGGGCTCCTGCATAATCGCGACGAGCTGTGCGACGGCCTGGTCGGCCTCCTGGTCACGGTCGCAGCAGCTGTGGAGGAGTTCGGCGTTGTGGAGCGCGACGGGGTCGATGTTGCGCTCGGTCACCGTGACGAGCTCATCGAAGTGCTCGGGCACGGCCCCGACGCGGATGTGGGCCATGCGCTCGAGGTACTCGTCGGTATTCGCGATTGCCTCCGGCTTGACCGACACGCCGACCCGCTTGCCGCAGGCGAGCTGCAGGCCGATGTCGATGTGGGTGGTGGTCCAGCGGCCCTTGCCGACCTTGTAGCGGATCGGGCCCACCTGCTCCTGCAGCGCAACAACTCCCGGGAAGTTGCGGGCGACGAGCTGGGTCCGGAACTCGAGAAGCCCCTCGGGCCGCTTGATCTCGCCCGGGCCCTCGCCAGCGACATACTGGATGGACCAGCGGCCCTTGGAGGACATGGCAACCGAACGCCTGGTCTGGACCGGCGTCGGATCACGCCACCGGAAGGTGGCGCCGTTGAGGTGGATGATCACAATGGATCCTTTCGGCACGTGTTGATCGGGTCCGTGCCCGGCGAGGGGACGGAATGTTGTCGATCTGCCGGAGAATCCTCTTGCGCCTTTCATGGCGCGGCCTACTATGGCCTTGACAGTACGTCGGATTTCCCGGCGAGACCTTTAGCCCGGCCCTTGCGGTCGGCCTCTTTATTGCGGTCTCTCCCGCAGGGAATCAGGTCCAGGTCATGGCGTCCTCCAGAGCAAGCCAAGCGCGTCCCGGGCACCATCGCCGTAGTCCTTGAAAATCGTCATACCCCTCGTGCAGGGATGGACTCGTGGACGTGGACGGCGGCTTGAAGCCCTTCACGCTCATCACGAGCGGGCGCTCTGGCGCCGTCTAGACTCCCTTCTCCATGCCGTTCCGCAGCGTGGCCGGCCTGTTCGGAATCTTCGCAGCTGTGCCCGAGGGCTGAGAACTGGGGGCGTCGCCCAGCAGGGCTGCACGTGGGGGTCTCGGAAACCGCGAAGCGCCCCTGTTTTCACATTGACGTGATCACAGGCGGGGCAGGCCTAATGTGTGGAGCAGGCATTTTCGAGTCGCTCTGCGGCACCGCAAGCACGGTCGGTTTCCCCTTCGTAGACCCAGATCAGCGTCGGTGCGGTCTCATCGGGGTGGCGCAGTGTTGCATGGCGAATCAGCATAGGAGCTGGTTCGCTCCGATCGTGGGATAGCGGCTAAGCTCGTGAGCGGGCCGCCGACGAGGAGTCTCGCATCAAGCCGAGCGCATCTGAGCCCGCAGACCCTTCAACTGATCGACCGTCCTTCTCGACGGGGTGACCGAAGAATGAGGCTTTCACACGAGGATGGCACATGACTCTGTGCCGTGTGCCTGCTCTGACAAACGTCGCCACATGTGGCTGGCATTGGACAGTTGGTCAGGTCCATCCTTGATCTCACAACGCCGGTCAGCTACCCCTAGGTCATGCGCTCCTTCGCTCCTCTCCGTTCGCGTCGAATACCTCTGGCTCACTGAGTCGGACGACGGAACGGGAGTGTAACTCAGCCAGTCAGAGCAGGCGCCTTCTTATAGGCGGCGGGTCGCAGGGGCAGGTCAGGTCACTCCTACCATTCTCTCAAGGAGGACGGCATGGAGCAGATCCTGCAGCGGGTTGAGCACATCACCGGCTCCCCGATCACCGCACTAATCTGGTCGTTTCGCTGCCGCCTGCCAGGGCTGGGCAAGACGGCTATGGAGCTTGCGCGCGAGGGCCGGCCGGACGAGGTCCTGCAGCTGCTCGATCGGCTTGAGTATGGAGACGGCGCATGACGGACAAGCTGGATGTGCCGCCAAGGTGGCGAGCGCTCGTCGATCTGGTGCAGGACAAGCTGCGAGATCTGTCCGAACTTCAGGGAGAGCCGATCGAGCTCACCGGATTTGAGATCAAAGAGGGCACGCTATGGCTCACGCCGTCTCGTTCCGAGCAGTCTATCGACAGCTTCCTTGTCATCATTGCCCTGGCCTCTGCTGTGCGCTGCGAAGTCTGCGGCACGAAGGGCGCGCGCATGTCTCGAGAGGGCGATGAGCACTGGTTACCGGCCCGTTGCGGGGAGCATCCCCATGACTGAGCCGCGCAACATCGCCCGAGCCTATCCTGACCTCTTTGTCGACGCTTGGGCTCGCGAGCCGCAGGAGTGGCCCTTCGCGTGCGGGGAAGGCTGGAGCGAGATCTTGGACGATCTCTTCTCGGACCTCAGGCGGATCTACCGCGAAGAGCGAGTGACGCTCCTGGTCACATCAGTCAAGGAGAAGCTCGGCGTCCTCCGCGTCCGCGTGGACAACCCTCATCCACGGATTGCGGCCCGCATTCAGGAAGCCCTGGAGGCCTCGTCTCGGACCTGCGACGGGTGCGGGCGGCCAAGTGCCGTCCGGAGCGTGGGCGGGTGGATCACCACGCGCTGCGACGAATGCCTCGCGAAGCGCAAAGCGGAGATCATCGGATGAACGTCAAACAGGAGGACGCGGACGAGGCGGCCAAGCTCGAGGATCTCGCGGCCGTGGTCTATCAGCGGCTCGAGGCGCATCTGATGAAGTTGCGCAGGCGCCGGCGCGAGGACGCCATCTGGATCAGCAAGGAGCACCTCGTCCTAGAGGACGGCAAGCTCCGGCTTCCCATCCGCGGGAAGGATCCGATGCCGCCCCCGTCACCTGTGACCGAGCGCGACTATCCGATGCTGCGGTGGCAGGACCAGCTCGACCTGACTCGGCGCGTGAAGGCGCTCTTGGAGCGCTGCCTAGAGAAGTCATTGCCGCCCACCCGTGTGGGCCGGCTTAGCTTTGCCTCCCGGCGGTTCAGCCAGTCGGAGGCGGATCCCGTCATCTATGCGGATGACGTCGAGTTCCGGCCCGGCGTCCCGCCTTTCGTCTCGTTTTTCACGTGGGATGGCGGGCGGCACGTAACCGCCGTGCTCTTGGGCGCTCGGGCTCCGGATCTCATCCTCTGCGAGTATGGCTGGCTGCACGTGCCCACGCCCGACCCGGACCTGATCAGTCGGGCCGAGACGTTTGGGGGCCCCTTTCGACGGGTTCTGCTGAGCGGATGATGGCTAGCAAGACATCCATCAGGGTCACAGATGGATACCAAAGCGAGCATTTGGAGGTCGGCATGGATGAGGTCGCGACTGTAGAGCCGCATCCAACTATGACCCCCAGCCCAGGGCATCCAAGTATTTGTACATAGAGGCAAATTCTGTTGTGCCAGAGCATTACCGTCGGCGCCGATCGTGACCCCCTGAGAATGGCCACACTATCAACTCACATCAGAAAGTTGCGATGCCTCGAGCTAGGGTCACGCTTCGACGCCGATCTACAGACCCGAGTCAGCGTGAGGCATGCCCGCTCGACGGATGTAGCGGTCAACTCGTGAGGCGCGCAGGTCGGTTCGGAGGCTTCTTAGGATGCCCCAAATTTCCTGGCTGCAGGTACACGCGGACTGCATGACCTCTGGGGCACGCACCCGCCTCCGGAAATCCGACTGGCCATCGTTCTGGAGGCCGAAGCCCGGGTCGAGGCGGCCCAGACGGCTCAGTGGCCTCTGGTCAGGCGCCGCCGCAACAGCGGTGTCCCGGCCCGCGGTCGCGAAACTTTCTTTCGCGATACCAAGCCGAGCGCTGTCCATCCAATTCAATGTAACGAAGCTCGAAGCAGCGTGACTCGTGCAGCACCTGCCGCCAACTGCTGCACCCGTACTTCGACGGTAGCTGTTCGGGATAGCGCCCGGCGATCCACTTGGCGGCCTCGCCGACAGGGGCCCACCCATCGACAGCCAACGCCAGGAGCGCTTCCCGTAAGGCGCGCACGATACCTGTGGCAGACCAGCCTACCGTGTCATCCGGCGAAACGCCGTTGACCACCCATCCACGGAACTCATCCGACTGCAAAAGTTCAGCCATCAGTCGCTGGACTTCCAGCATATGTTCCGCCCATCCGCGGAGCGTCCCCAGGTGCTGATCGATGCGGCTGGAGGCAGCTTGCAGGGCTTCTTGAGCGCCACGGCATCCTTGCAGACTCCCGAGGTCGTGCTGATCGAAGAAGTGGTGGACTAGGTTGTTCCGCAGGAGCACGAGTTCCTTCATCTCACTTTCTGCTTTGGCGAGATCCGCGTCGGACAGGCTCAGTCCCGACCGATAGCTGCATGAGGCGAGGTCCTCAGGGTCGTCGATAAAGGTGTCGGCGGATTTGTGGTTCGTCTCGGCGACGACATAGGAACCGAGGAGTTCACCAACCAGCATACCCAAAGCAACGGACGGGCGGTCGACGAGCGCTGGCACCAGCGCAAGGACGGCACCCGGTTCTGGGGCTCGGGCTTGATGATGCGGATGGACCAGCTCGGGGGAGGCTTTCTCAAGATCTTCCGCGACCGCACGGCCGAGCATGAGGCGGACGCCGCCTTGCGCGACAGCGAGGAACGCTACCGCACCCTCTTCACCTCGATCGAGGCCGGCTTCTGCGTGCTCGAGGTCATCTTCGACGAGGCGCAGCGTCCGGTCGATTACCGGTTCATTGAGGCCAACCCCGGCTTCGAGCGCCAAACGGGGCTGGTGAACGCCGTGGGTCGCACGGCGCGCGAGCTCGTGCCCGACCTCGAGCAGCACTGGTTCGACATCTATGGCCAGGTGGCACTGACCGGTGTGCCAGTGCGCTTCGAGAACTGCGTCGAGCCCCTGGGCCGGTGGTTTGATGTGCGAGCGCTACGGGTCGGCAAACCGGAAGCCCGACGTGTGGCTTTGCCCTTCAACGACGTCACCGAGCGGAGACAAAGAGACGAGCGTCTTCGCGAACTGAACGAGACCTTGGAAGAGCGAGTAAAGCAAGCGGTGGCCGAGCGTCAGGTGCTCGCGGATGTGGTTGAAAGCACCAAGGCCGCTATCCTGGCCTGCGACCTCGATTGCCGCATCCTGGCCATTAACAAGTCCAACGCCGTCGAGTTTGAGCGCGTCTACGGCAGACGGCCCAGGCTCGGGGACCACCTTCTCGAACTCATCGCCGACGTGCCGGAGCATCAGGCTCAGGTTGCCCGGAACTGGGGCCGTGCGCTGGCCGGCGAGGAGTTCATGATCGTCGAGGAGTTCGGCGATGCGGCCCACGAGCGGGTGAGCTACGAGGTCCGCTTCAACGTGTTGCGCGACCGGGAGGGCAATCGGACTGGTGCGTTCCAGACGGCCTACGATGTCTCCGACCGGGTCAGGGCGCAGGCCGAGCTTGAGATGGCCCAGGACGCGCTGCGCCAAGCTCAGAAGATGGAAGCCGTGGGCCAGCTCACGGGTGGCGTGGCCCACGACTTCAACAATCTCCTGACCATCATCCGCTCGTCCGCTGGCCTGCTGCGCCGGCCCAACCTCGCGGAGGAGCGGCGGCGGGTCTACATGGATGCGATCACCGACACCGTGGACCGCGCTGCCCGGCTCACAGGGCAGCTTCTGGCCTTTGCCCGCCGGCAGGCCCTCAAGCCCGAGGTGTTCGATGTGGCCGAGCGGGTGCGGACACTAGACGAGATGCTGCGCACGATCCTGGGCGGACGCATCGAGGTGGTGACCGACATCGCCTGCGACCCCTGTCCGGTGGAGGCGGACGTCAGCCAGTTCGAGACGGCGGTGGTCAACATGGCCGTGAACGCCCGCGACGCCATGGACGGCGGGGGCCGACTCACGGTGCATGTCGAGATGGTATCTCGCGCTCCGTCCGGTCGGAGAGCGAAGGGCGGCTCGCGCCCGTTCATTGCCCTGTCACTGACTGACACCGGAGCGGGGATCCCTCCCGAACATCTGGCTCGCATCTTCGAGCCGTTCTTCACGACGAAGGACGTGGGCAAGGGCACGGGCCTTGGCCTGTCGCAGGTCTATGGCTTTGCCAAGCAGTCGGGCGGGGACTTAAGCGTGGAGAGCACGGTAGGGCACGGCACCACCTTCACGTTCTACCTGCCGCATGTGGACGAGGCCCGGATCCCGGCTGCGGTCGAGGATCGCGAGCCCGCCCCGGCTGCAGATGGGGAGGGGCGTCGGGTTCTCGTGGTCGAGGATAACGTCGAGGTGGGCACCTTCTCTACACAGGTCCTCAACGATC
>Ga0210040_10005892_pt1 | contig 15458 bp, 13 predicted proteins | sample CryGeyCG12114_NA_FD_185462 | JGI IMG/M metagenome (GOLD analysis project Ga0210040, IMG submission 185462) | Groundwater microbial communities from aquifer - Crystal Geyser CG19_WC_8/21/14_NA (SPAdes) (version 2) | ecosystem: Environmental > Aquatic > Deep subsurface > Groundwater | place: USA... | reverse complement strand
AGGTGTACACGGACGAGATCTTCGGCCCTGTAATCAGTGTGCGGACGTTCAAGACGGAGGAGGAGGCGATCCAGCTGGCGAATGACACGCAGTATGGACTTGGGTCCACGGTGTATACGTCGGACATTGGCCGTGCATTACGCGTTGCGAGTCAGATCGAGGCCGGAACTGTAGGGATCAACAGCGCGTTCAACGTGAGTGGCAGTTCCTTTCATGATGTTTTGATCGTACCTAACTAACGTGTGTTTGCAGACAAGCCCCCAGACGCCGTTCGGAGGCTTCAAGCAGTCCGGTTATGGGAGGGAGAGTGGGGTCGAGGGCATCAAGAATTATCTCCAGCCCAAGACGATTCATGTCAATATGAATCTGCCGGTGGGGAAGAAGATGCCTGGGACCACTTGAGGTACGATCCGATGACGGTGGGGAGGGGTCGTGGTTGTTAGTTAGTGTCAGTATGCAGTTATCGGTGTGCTGGGTGGTAACAATGTGAGTAGTCGGAACACCAGGCGAGAAATAAGTTAGCTGCCGACATCTGTATTGTTGCATGCGAACGCTCTATGGGATTCTAGTCGTCGATCCTTTTGTATATATTGCTAAATATAGGCAACATTCGACGTCCCCATTGACGTCCCCACCCAAGCTGCAGTGCGAACCACGTCCCGCAAGAAACCCAGTCCGAACACGAAATGAAACAATAAGAAATTCTTGATCCTGAATGAATGCGATATTATTTCTTCGTCTACCATTATTCTTGGGGCCATGTATGCTCCAACCAAGCAGCCTATGCAAGGTCAGCACCACATTCCCTCATCTTCACCAAGAACGCACATTTCGCCAAATACCCGACCTTCCGCTTCACAGTCTGCTCCGCATCGGTGAAGCGAGTCTTGAGCACGGCGATGTCCCTAACCTCCTCAACCACCACATCGTTCACAACCCAGTTGATGAACTCCTTGATGCACGTCTGCCTGTTCGGATCCGCGTTCATCTCGTTCAGATACTCGAAGCCCTGCTCGACGCGGCGCGGCGTGACCCACCGCGCCGCAGCGTCTCCGATTGTCAGGTTCCGAGCTGCGTCCGCTTTGATCTTCGCGGGGTCGATGCGGTTCTCCTTCCCGAAGATCGGGCCTTTGGTCTTAAACCAGTACTTTGCGTCGGCTCGGGCTGAGGGGACACCGGGTTTCCAGACCACGCCCTCGCCTCTTGAGTTTTGGACGCCGAAAGCAGCGGCAAAGGGGCAGGATAGCTCGACTGCGTCCGCCAACCGCTGCATCTCGAAGAGCGCGGGGTTGTCGTCTGTGATATTCGATGTGTCGAATTTAAGTTTTGTCTGCTGCGCGCGGAAGACGGAGTAGATGCCTGCGTTCGCTGCTTCGATGTCCCCGTAATCCTCGTCTTTCTGCCAGAGCCCGTTGATTTGAATCGATAAGATGACGAAGCGGTTGGAGAGCTGTGCGAGGCCAACGTCCTTCTGGACGCGGCCGCCGATCCATTCGCCGGCGATGATCAGGGGGAACGCTCGGTTGACGGTTTTGTCGGGATTTTTCTCCGCGAAACGCGCGAGGATCCGGGTTTGCAGGTAGATCAAGGCATCTGGGAACTGGGCGACGTCTCTGGGCCATCCTTGCTGGTTTTCGTCGGGCTCGCAGATCCGGTTTCGTGATTGGAAGAAAATTGGTTGCTTTGATGCTGCCGAATCTGTTCGAGGTTCATGCAGGTCGTAGACGATGTCGGCGTGCATCCCGTGCAGCTTTGTTGTCCCTTCGAGATCGAGTATGGGCGGCAGTTTGCCCTCGGACTTCAGCTTTTGTAGACTGGCTAGGAAGTCTTGGTGCTTGCCTGATATCTTGGGGAAGAGGTTGTCGTTCTGGCTGGCGGCGCCGGTTTGAGGGGTTCTGGAAGATGACATAGTTACTCGGGCTTATCAAGCTGTTGATGTGAGCTTAGATTATGTCGGTTGTCGATCAATAAGTTCTCCAGGAACTGTGGTCAGCGACAATGTCAATGAAGGAGTTGCAAGAAGCTGGGATGCTGCGCATGCCGAGATATATGTCTTTCTCTGTCGCTTTATCCATTCAGCGCGTTTGTAAATCAGTTCAAATGTGACAAAGGAGTGACATTGGGCATTGTGCTGTTAGTCACCATCGTTGTTTTGAAAGCCAGTGCTCACTGTCAGCCGATGCTGAGATGACTCTGACATGACTGGCTGGCCGGGGCCTGAACACAGCACGCGTGTCTTTCGACCGCTTTGCAAAGAAGCAGGCGGAAGCGGGCGATGCTCTACTACTCTACCACGATGGATTGAATTTGACCATGATCAGAGAATATACAGATGTGAAGGAAGGAGAGGTCTTGGCAGGGCAAGGGAGTTAAATCTGCTTCGAGCACGCGCATGCCGCCGCTTTTGCCGTTGCCCCATCCTCACCTTCTACTCACCAGGCCCAGAGGTTGAGCCACAGGGTCTTACAAGCATCGCGCTCGTCGAGTAATGTTTACACGTTCGCGGAGCTCACGTTTACTGCAGCCTGAGCGTCTGAAGCATCATACTGGACTGCAAAGTTGTGAGTGTCGGACTTCTGAAGGCGGGCGGACAAGTCGTTATAGACGTATGCGACGTCGAGATCATGTAAAAAGGTGTGTTCGTTACCCATGGCTTGTACACATTCGTTCTGTGAGCGCGATGCTTCCTGAGTCAGAGGAGCAGAGGAGCATCAAGCAAACAACATGATATATAGACGTTCCAGGTCCAATAAGGTCAAAGGATCTCACTGTCATGACGGCTTTGCTGTGTTGATGCCGAGTACCATCGTGTCTCAGCTCGAGGCGCTCATGCGAAGTCATAATCTACGACAAGGCTATGCGGTCTGTCGTAACGCAAACCAAAGGGCAAAAAAGAAACAGAAGTGGCTGACCTTTTTGGCTCGACGAGGATGCAAGAGTATGCGCCTTGATCTAGTGCCCGCGAGGTGCATTTACTCCGCCGTGTTCGGGGCCGAGTCATAAGTCGGGGCTACTAACTTCAAAGGTAGGCTAGGGATGTGGGGTACACATAGCGCTTGGAATGCGACCTCCGAAGTTTCATCACACCAAGCTGCTCACTCACTGGTTGGAAAGGACATCGCGAACGAGAACGGTCTCAAAAAGTCTTTGCATAAGTGTTCCAGCCGTGCCGCTGGCTTCGAAAAATTGTGGACAGCTTGAAAGGAGCCGTAACACAGCCAGAAATCGCATGGTGTGATACGGACAGTTGCCAAGTCTAGCTCATGGCAGGCGTTTTGTTGCTGCAACGGCAATTTTGACGCACTCGTACTCGTATATGGTCGAGTGACCAGATCGGAGTACTGATGAAAATTGGAGTAGTGATGAGCTAGAATCATTGGATCTATTTGACCCGCGAGGCTACCTAGTAATATAGCAGCTCCATGCATGTAGTTGAAGAACTCCGGTATATGAAAGGCACACAGACATCGAGGACGAGCCTCCCCTCTGAATCGCCAAAGATAGCGTCATCGAAATGAGTACAGTATTGTCACCCATGGTAAGCTCAAGCCAAAGTTGTGGCCCTTTTCATAGAAGTCTGCTCAAACTAATGGCCAGTGACGAGTGACGAGGACCATTCGAGGCTGCGTTCAGTTTCCACGCGCTCAATATTCCACCCAGCAACAGCAAGGACAGCGAATTGATGGCTCACTCCCAACACATCGCAGACAATGCCTCGACTGAGGCATGCCCCCAGTTGAATCAGCCTGTATCTCCCACCCCATATACGGTGTATACACGAAACCAAAAGCGACGATTACGACTCCTCCTAGGTTTTGCTACCATCACCTCGCCCCTTACAGCAACAATCTACTTTCCCTTATTGCCTCTGCTGCGAGTACACTTCAACACCTCCGCACAAGCTATCAACCTCACTATAACAATATACATCATCTTTCAAGCCCTGTCGCCAGCTGTGTTTGCGCCCATTTCCGACACTCTCGGTCGAAGGTTAGTATATTTGGTTACACTAGCTTTATACACGGTCGGCAACCTGGGGCTCGCCTTGAACAAGTCTAGCTACGTCGCTCTGCTAACCTTACGAGCGATCCAGAGTCTTGGTGCTAGCGCAGCTTTGGCAATAAGCTATGGAGTCGTCGCAGACATCTGTATACCAAGTGAGCGAGGCAGTATGCTGGGACCTGTGAGCATGGCCTTGAACCTAGGTGCTTGCGTCGGCCCTGTTATTGGAGGTGCGGTCGCATGGACCAGTGGTAGCTACGAATGGGTCTTCTGGTCCTTGGTGATTGTGGGCGTGATGTTGTGGTTTAGTGTGGGACTATTTCTGCCAGAAACCGCTAGGGTGCTGGTCGGTAACGGAAGCCCCGACGCGGAGAGGCGTTGCTGGGAAGAGAGCTGGTTCATTCTTATCAAGCGTTCGTTATTCGACAGGAACGGAAAGATTGAGACAAAAGAGCGAGAGAGCGAGCATCGAGGACACGGTCTCATGTCATCAGAGTCCTCGCGGAAGGATATCAGTATTCTGCGGCAATGTCGCTTTGTCAACCCGTTAGCATGTCTCCGGGTTATGTTTCATCGGGACACCTTCTTCATCTTGTGGCTGCAAGGGTCTTTCTATGTGGTCGATTACTCAGTTGTTGCCGCAATGCCCGACATTTACAAAGACATCTACCACTTCAACGAGCTCCAGATCGGCCTCACATATATCCCGAGGGGTGCGGGTATTATCGCCGCTGGGTATTGCATTGGGAAACTTATGGACTACAACTATAAAACAGTCGCGACACAGATCGGATGGAATATTGACGAGGTGGCAGGTGACGATCTGCAACATTTTCCAATCGAGCGTGCAAGAACAAGATTCAGCTATCTCCTTTTGATGTTATCGACCGTCGTTTTGATAGGCTATGGCTGGGCGGTCACAAAGCATGCACACCTTGCTGTTATGCTCGTACTGCAGTTCCTACAAGGGTCGATGGGTACCAGTTTCTACAACACCTACAACGCTCTTCTGGTGGACGTCTTCCCTGAGAGTCCAAGTACTGCGGCAGCGGCGGCGAGTATCGTTCGTTGTATGATGGCTGCGGCTGGGGTGGCGATCTTGCAGCCCCTGTTGGATGCACTGAACCGAGGATGGTATTTTACCATACTAGGCCTCTGGAGCGGTATTTGTGGAGCACTGGCTGTGTTGATGATCGAGAGGAAGGGGATGCGTTGGAGGACACAACGCATAGAAAGGAGAAATGCACCTAGGTCTGCGCATAGCGCTGGAAGTGGAGGCAGTCGGACGGCTTGATAGGTGTCTGTTCGGTCTATGTGTTTATAACTCTCCGTAGAGAGCGCTTTCGTACGACCGACAGATGATGGCTCGGCCCTCATGTACAATGTTTGCTATGCACAACCCTCACCTACACCGTCGGATGAGCGAGAGCACAATAGTCGGTACAGTCTTGAGAGCACGAATGAGCTGCACGTGTCTTTGCTCAGTACCTGCTGATGACCTACTTAGTTGTTTCCGGCACCTTCCCTCATCTTTGCCGCGTATGCAGAAGATTCTGCCGACCCAAACTTGGTCGCCGTGTGATCTGCCTCGGATGGAAAAGCCACACGCTGAGACTGCTCGAGTCTGGGAGGTCCTTGTCCTTCCTCGAAAGGGGCGAACTTGTCAACGAGGTAGTACATATCATCGAATGCCCTAGCGCAATGTCAGCTCACAACTATTCCGCTGTCTCGTTCAAACATACACTTGGCGGATCGACGTTCCCTGGCTGCCGTGATTGACCGAATAAAGTATGTTGTAGTAAACGGAGTACATTCGATTCCTGTCATCCCACTCTTCCTTGGGCTCACTCGGCGCGTAGTTCTTCAGGTAGGTCTTGGTGTAGACCTTGTTATGGATGTTGTTGTAGAAGCATCTCCAGTCTCCGATTTCCATTTCGTTATGCGCGTAGAAAGATGCGGCATCGAAGGTGTAAATGTTTCCTGTGTCAAATGTGGTTCCGGTATTCCCCTCCCATAGGTCGCCATGAATTAGACACGGCTTGATGCTTCGACCGTGACTCTCAACAGCTCCGATCAAACGGGGTATGACATGCGAGAAAGTTCTGGCCTCAACCTTATCTAGCGCCTCCCAGAATCCGTTCGTTTTGTTGTCCTCCTTAACAACGTGCTTAAGCATTTTGGCAAAAAGAGCAGTCCAGCTACTTTCCCATTCCAGCGACTGCTGTGTCTTGCCCTGACACGTATTGATATGGAATCCGAATTTCCCTGTTGGTGAGATGCTGTTCCGGTGCAATTGAGCCAGTCTCCTGCACAATTGATTCGGATCCGGGAATCGATCGCTCATATCGATGTATTGTAGCAGGAAGAAGTATACCTCCGGACCAGGTACAGTGCGCTTGCCCCAAGAATGGGGTTTCGGGGCGAAAAGATTGTCGGCATCATGTAAAGCAGAGATGGCATGAAATTCACCTTCCATGAGTCGTCTACCGACTTCGCCTTTAGCAGTCTTTAGGAAGTATCTATTGATTTGACCGTCTGGAAACTTCAGATATACTCGAGCTGTTACTGTCCATTGCGATAGTCCGTACCGATTGGCAGAGATGACTTGAGTGCCAGGTGGGAATTTGGCAAGAATCCCATCGTCGATCGGAAAGTCTCCAACATCAGGCAAAGGCTCAGCCTCGGCCATGTTCGAGTGTTTACGAGTATCGTCGTTCGTTTCAGAACACCAGCTCGGTAGTCGTTGATGGTAGTGCAGCGAGCCAAATCTGCCAGACTTTGCCTCGCAAAAGTACAGACATTCCAGACTCGAGCGAGTCCAGAGTTTATCACCTTCCCGTGTGACCCGAGCCACTAACACAGGTCCACCACGCTTCGGTGAGGAGTGCTTCACTCTAATGGATAGGTCAAGCAACCGTTCTGATGTGATCTTGACGTTGCCATTTAGGCCTAGGGTACTCTACCCTTTGAGAATAGCTGCTTACTATAGCGTGTTATTCTCGTGATAAAATGACCCTGCTAAAAGTAAAAATCTGCATAGATAGAAGGTGGGCTAGAAGCGACGCGTCTTAATAGCTCGCCTCTTCTATACTATACCCAAACGGCAGCCCTAGGCCTAAAGGGCAACCTCATCGTTGTTCTAATGTCCTTAGAACAACAATAAGGTGGATCAGACTCGCTCTGCCCTTTGGGTTAGCTACCACGGAGTTCTTGCCCAAAGGGCAACGTCAAGATCACATCAGAACGGTTGCTTAACCTACCGAATGTATCACACTCGTCACAGTGTCACAAAATGTGACTAGGCTGACAGCCAGCATACGTAGTATCTGTGAGCTCAAACCGGTCAAGAGTACGAGTTTCGTTGGAGGAATGTAGCTGTGTGCTGTGCGCGGTGTTGCTGTTATTAGATCAGCCTTGCACTTTCGCTTTTTGGAAATAGCAGTAGCGCATGCAGCTGGTCGGAGATGGAGCGGCTAGGTCTGCTCGAGTGTTAGCTCCAAGCCCCACCCTCACCATTCAGGATTCCGGGCGTCAGGCTAGATGCAAGAAAATGTCGACCGCTAAAGTTTTATGGCCAAGCAAACCCCTAGGGACAATATTTAGCCTCGAAGAAATGTCCTTAGTTAGCCAAAAAGGACCACTAGCTAAAATCGAGCCCTAGCTTATTTGCAGCGAGTGTTTTAAGGTCCACGGTTTTGTTGCACCTAGCTCAGCGTCTAACTACTTGAGTACCAAGCTCCATATGTTGCAGACGAATGTCACTGGGATCCTTTTGGATCAGCTGATAGTCACCTACGAATGTCTGTGCTGCATATAGGCTACATGAAACCTGTGACAAGCCGGCTCTGCGCCAGTAGATATTACATTAGCTACGCTTGGCCACATGCTCGTTCTCCAGCGTTCCATTGAGCAGGGTTAACTCATCATGCCGTGACCCTTCCTGGCTCGTGCATGTTGCGTTATATGTACGCCACTCTGTCCCCGTCGCTCGCTGTAGGCGAGGCCCCGAGCCATGGCAACTAACAGCATGAGCCAAAGATGCAGCTGCAGCTTGATGAGTTGCATGTGACCCATCGCGCGGTCGCCACGACACTATCATCGTCTTGTTTGACACGGTTCGCCTTCAAGTCGATATGCCGCACTCAGACTGTCTCACTGTGTCAAATGCTTGGTGAGTGATAGCAGAGCATGGTGAGTGATCGCTCATAGATGCTATGTTTCATAGCCTAACGGACAAAAAGCGCAGGCTATTCCATCGGCACAGGTCTCAAGGCCCTGAGAATGCCATCGAGGACAAGTCTCTACCAACATCGCCCGAGCCTGTAGCTGAGGATCGGAGGCAGTCTGCTGGGTCCGAGTTTGTCTTTGATAAAGCCAGCCCCTCAGCGTTGGAACCGACCTCCTTCCTGCCTATCGATCGCAGAACGAGCAACTCAATCCGGTCGCCCTCGCCCGGCCGGAGATCGACTCTAGGCCTCCATCTAGTCCACCAACCATCAGAAACGCCATGTTTGGACATTGTCTTCATACATGGCCTGGGAGGAGACAGCCTCAAGACTTGGTCGAAAGACCACAACCCTGAATTATTCTGGCCAGGACTGTGGCTCCCGCTTGAGACAGACTTAGAGCGAGCTCGGAGCTTCACGTTCGGCTACAATGCGAACTTCCGGCCTAATGAAGCCAAAAGTGTGTCCAACATCACCGACTTCGCAAAGGAGTTACTTTTCGAGCTTCGATTTGGCAAGACGCATGACGGTGACACATTTGGCATAGGGAAGACGCCTCTGATATTCGTTGCGCACTCGATGGGCGGTCTAGTTGCAAAGAAGGCCTGCCTGCTAGGACAAAATGACGAGCACTATAAGGCTTTAGTGCGCTCGATATCTGCCATCATATTTCTTTCCACTCCTCACAGAGGTTCGAATCTAGCTGAAGTCCTGAACAGAGTCCTCGCCGCATCCTTCCAATCCGCCAGGAATTACATCAAAGACCTGAACAAAGGCTCCACGGCCTTGGAGGAAATCAATGAACAATTCAGACACATTGCACCGAGACTATCAATTTGGTCGTTCTACGAGACGCTGCCAACATTAGTTGGGCCGAGGAAGATGATGGTATTGGAGAAGGAATCTGCCATTCTCGGCTATTCGAAAGAGATTTCGAGGCCACTGTACGCCGATCATCATGGAGTATGCAAATACTCTAGTCCAGAAGATGTGAACTATGTCAGCGTACGCAATGCTCTAGGAACACTCGTGGAAGAAATCGCTCATAAGGTGGGTGTCTCCACTGATCAGGCTATCGATGAGTTCCAGACATTACAAGGTCTATTTCCTTCTTCTCTCGACTATGACGATGACCTCGACAAGTACAGCAGACTTCGGATCGATGGGACCTGCGAATGGATCATGAACGAAGATGGTATGTCTGACTGGACAAACGCATCGGATGGTTGCCATTTTGTTTGGCTCGGTGCAGCACCTGCAAGCGGAAAATCTGTCATGTCTGCGCACGTTGCGACGTCTCTGCAACAACAGGGTCTTGCACCACAGTATTTCTTTTTCAATTTTGCAGATCAACAAAAGCGTTCCGTTTCCAGTCTTCTTCGCTCAATCGCATGCCAAATCGCCAAGGAGAATCGTCGCTTTCGTCGGGGTCTCCTAGATTTGTCGAAGCAAGGATTGCGAGTGGATAAAGCTGACGCTTTCGTATTATGGCATAAGGTGTACGAGAATCTCCTCTTCAAACTTGACCACCAACAACCATTTTTCTGGATCATTGATGCTTTAGACGAATGCGATTCGCCAAAACTTCTGCTTGATCTCATTCGAACCTGCCCCGGATCGAACGTGCCTCTGCGAATCTTTATTGCAAGTCGGCAGACGGAACCTATACAGATGGGTGTTGCCAAAACCTCAAGGTCCATGCGATTGACTAAGCTGGAAAAGCACAGCTCGGATCACAACGCACAAGACATCCAACGCCTAGTCGAGCAAGAGGTAAGCCACATGCGCGGCAGCGAAAAGATCAAAAGCCGCGTGGTTCAGGAAATCCTTGCTCGTGCCGACGGTAACTTTCTATGGACACGGCTCGTCCTGGAGGAGATCATTCATTGTCAAACTAGATCAGGTATCGAAGAGATCCTTGATGAGCTCCCAAGTGATATGCACGAACTGTACGAACGCATGGAGCACGCCATTCTCGAACTCCCCCGCAAGTCAAGTCGATTGCTAGCAAAGGCCTTGCTTCGATGGACAGTTGGCGCTCGACGACCTATGAGTCTTCGAGAGCTTTCTCAAGCACTGGAGACCGATTTCCCCGAAATTCTGGACTTGAAAATGACAATTTTCGACGTCTGTGGTCAGTTTGTGAGGGTAGATGCGTCCGACCACGTTGCACTGATTCATCAGACAGCGCGCGAATATCTCACTCAACCACGTGAGACCGAGCTGTTCATTGATGTTCGCATGAATCACGAAGCTCTCTGTATCAAGACAGCTTCTGCTCTACTTAACTCGAGCATCACACTCGACATGATCGACGATGCTGGTCCCCATTCGTATCTACTTTATGCCGCAACTTCGTGGCCATACCACCTGAAATCGAGCAAAAGCACATCAAGCAAAGTATTCGACATATTACTAAGATTCTTCAACAGCAGAGCTTTCCCTTCGTGGGTCCATCTGTTGGCCATAACAAATCATCTGGATGTCCTCGTGAAAACTTCCAAAAGTCTTGCGTTGTTTACCGCTTCAATACGAAAAGCCGACGAGTTGAAGAATCCAATGCAACGTCGACTATCTGACTTGCAGTTCCTAGACCAATGGGCTATCGATCTGATGAGAATCATTGCCAAATTCAGTACATCTTTGCTCAAGTACCCTCGAGCCATCTACAGCCTTGTTTCGGCTTTTAGTCCAGAGACTTCGGCCTTACAGCAACAGCCATACTGCAAGAATGAGAGGAGTCCTCGCGTAGTCGGCGGCTTGGACTCTGCGTGGACAGACCGCCTGGCTAGGATATCTTTACCAGAAGGATTCGAAGCTTACAAGCTGGCATGTGCGGGTCGATTCGTCGCTGCCCTCGGTGCTAAAGGACTTGTCTCTCTTTGGAATTCTCAGAGTTTTGCAAACGTCCATGTCATCGAGCACAATGAACCTGTCACGAGCATTGCGCTGAATGCTCAAGGCGATAAGCTTGTCACTTATGGCTTGCAGACCACTAAGATTTGGGCCGTCCCATCTGGCGAGGTTCTATCTTCAGTAGACAACATCAACGAAGTCAAAGCCATGACACTTTCATTTTCTAAGGATGACACAAGGGTTGTTGCTGGATTTGACGACAGAGCTATCCGCTACTTCGACACCGAAGGTATTGAGAACGAATGGCATTTAGTACATCCGAGGCTGTTCAAAGAGCCGTTAAGTGCGGAGGCTGCTGCAAACTCGCCTACATGTGTTGGCTTCAGCAAAAGTGGTTTGTATGCCGGAGTCGCGTATCGTGGCTTTCCCCTCTCCGTTTGGTCAATGGGTTCCGGTGAATGTATCAACAGATGCAATCGAGCTCAAGGAATCAACTTCTCCGCTGATCAATATAGCGCGGGCTGGTATGTTGTTTGGCGATTTGTCTGGAACCCCGTCACAGACCATGTCATCGGCTTCTATACAGATGGCTTCGTATTCAAATGGCACCCTCTGACAGGTCACCACCACGAAGCTCAGGCCTCCGCCAATGACGTGGCTGCAAGCTCGGATGGCAAACTTTTCCTGTCCAGCACCAGCACTGGCATCATCAAAGTTTGGGATTTTGACGACTTCTCTGTCATCTACCAGCTTTCTTCCGACGATCTGTTGGTGGGTATAGCTTTCAGCCCTGATTCCCTACGTTTCTATGACTTACGTTGTGGAATGGTCAACTCGGTCAATGCCTGGGAACCTAACAGTCTCCTCCGTTTCTCAGACGCTGAAGAAATAGTCAGTGATCTAGCCAGTGAGAATGCAGTCTCGATCTCAATTGCGCAGGCCTCTGAGGCATGTCTAGAACAGTTTGAAGCGATTTCTGCCCTTGGGCCTTGTCCAAATGGGAAATGTGTCTGCGTCGGCACCGATGACGGATCGATTGAGCTTCGCAGCACGAATGGACTAGCCACGGTCAAAGTTGGCAAATTCAACAACTTCATGGAAGTTAGCCACTTGGCTTGGAGTCAAGATTCGCAATACTTAGTGGCAGCTGATCTCAGTGGAGACATCATCATCAGACAGATCCAGACGACCGACTACACTCGCCTAGCTGAGACAACCCGCATCGCGTCGCTAAGCGATCCAAAAGTCCGCTTAGATGAGCAAGCCATTCACGAATTCCTGTTCAGTCCAGATGCAAGCGTGCTTCTCATAGTCACGAGTCAGTCTGGTCACCTATGGTCGCTCACGGATATCAACATACAAGCATCGGAGCAAATTCCAGATAGCAAGTCGCGGACCTGGTTGAGGCACCCAACTCAGCATCAATTATTCCTCGGCATTGGATCAAGTGATATACGCGTATTCAGATGGCAGGATTTTCGTGAATGCAGCGAGCCTGTCTCATATCTGCACATAGCTCCTGTGCAACAGCACGTCGACCCGAGTCTTGATGTGAAAGGCGACATCAACACGACTACAAAAGCGCTCGCGAGCGCAAGCATTGCTGCTTCAATTTCGACGTCGGAAAGAGCGCGGGTAATGGTCACGCAAGACCTGAAACATGTCTTGGTGCGAGTGAGCTGTAGCAGCTCCTTCACAGGACTTTGTCAATTTTTTCTTGTCCCATTAGCAGAAATGGACACCATAAAAACTGGCTTCGACCACACCAACACAGACCCTATCATCATACGATCTACACCCATTTCAGACGAAGTCCGATCCCGAGTGCGCATTCCACTAGGCATATTACCAGGCAACCGTTTCGTCTTCCTAGACTGGGAGCTATGGATATGCAGCTATATAATGGATGCTTCTGCAGACCAAGCGGCGTCATCAAGGAAGCTGTCAACAATGTCCAAGCACGTCGACAATGAAGGTCATGATCTCGTCCAGCGACACTACTTTGTGCCAGAAGACTGGGCTATGGGTGGCAGTTTGGATCTGTGCTATATGACAGCAGATGGTACGCTGGTCTACCCCAGGGACGACAAAGTGTCTATGATCAAGGCGGAGCTGAGCAGGCCTGCTTGGCATCGGGGATCTTCTGCTTTCTGAGCTGGTTGCCCATGTGAGCGTGGGGGAAATGAAGGAAGCTTCGAGCAAGGTACATTGTCAACTACGGGAGACGATGCACATCTATCGCACGAGTCCATCAATAGACCAGCGCAAACAGTTAGAGGATTTGAGCCTGGGAAGCATTTGCAACAGAACGATCCAAAGTGGAGATGAACGTGAACATGAAACTACGTACCTAGTTAATCTAATTCGCGCTGAGACGAACATACATAAGGCTATGCTCACATATCCTTCCAACACTCAAATAGCCCTTCCCAACCACAATGAACCCCAAACATCTTCAATCATAGCCCCCGATATCCTCAACCCATAAAAACCCACACACATCCGTATCTCCTAACCTCGCCTTCACATGCCTAGTCATTAACCTCCCTACCCATCCCCAACCAGAAGTACGATGCTCCCTCCCTGTAACCTCCCACATTTACTGCACTTGACGACCTGTATCTGCCAAGCTGACACCATGTCTCAGCCTCGATACTAGCCCCTGTTCTGGTCTAACGCGGTCGTATTCGTGTACGCAACTAGCACAATACCTAGGTCTTATAACGAATCACTTTCACCTGTTCCTGGATTTATGGTAAGTATGAAACGTCTAGATACCTCTGCAAAGATTGGTGTCTCGTACCAGAATATATAGTACCGCCCACCACAAACCACGCCCTCAGATCTTAAAATTATACTCGGATCCACGAACCTCATGTCCTCACTAACTTCCTTGACGTCAAACAACCCCAAAAACGAAGTCTTCACTAAGCAATCGTGCCGAAAGCTGTGAGTTCGGAGTCACGGCTTGGGGGCAACGCCGTGGAGACACCAGGGCTAGAAGAGTGCCAAGCTGCATGATTCTTCCTCGACACAAGAAGACAAAACTTTTCGTCATGACTGATCCGCGATGACGGACCGAAATTCAGGGAAGGTTGAGACACGACAAAAGTACTTGGGAGACTACTTATATAGAGCAAAGTACGACATAGCATCTCTACATGTCCTCGAACTCGGCTCGACATCACTTCCGATCAACAATGACCTGACCAAGTACAGTCAAATCTTTTTTCTCTTCCTTCCAGTCGTCAGGAAGCGGCGTATCCGCGAATAGGCCAATTGCATGCTCCGTTGGCCATCTATCTCCAAACACGGATGCCTTTACCACCAAGTCCCGGATGTGCTGTGACTCTTCAGCGGTAAGCTCGACTTGCATCGCCTCAAAGTTTTCCTGCAGGTACTTATCGGTGATAGTCCTATTCTCGGTATCAGTAATTGTACAACCAAGTAGCTGGAGGTTAGGACACAGCACTTACCCAGGAATCGGAAAAACGTCGTCCCCCTGGCTCAGTAGCCAAGCTAGTGCCGCCTGACCGACAGTCGCGCCTTTCTTGCTTGCAAGCTCTTTGATGGCCCCAATAAGTTCCATGTTCTTGGGGAAGTTCTCCCTCGAGAAGCGGGGATAGAACCTTCGGATGTCACCCTCTTCAAAGTCGTCTGGCCCCTGGACACCCCCACCGAGCAAGCCGCGGGATAGAGGAGAATATGCCACTACGGCTACGCCAAGCTCGCGGCAGGTTGCCAAAACGTTGTACTCGGGAGACTCAATCTCGGTGCTGAACGCGCTGTACTCCATCTGGACACACGCGATCGGGTGTACGGCATGCGCACGCCGAAGGGTTGCCGAAGAGACTTCGGACAGACCAAAGTGCCGAATCTTGTCCTGCCTAAGCATGGTTTCAGTCATTGTGCCCTGATAATTCATGATAATCACATTGCCGATACGCCATGACAACGGGATAAGAGAATTGGACTTACTCCTTTAGCTTGACCATCTCTGCCACAATATGCTCGACCGGAGTGGACCCATCGAGCCGATGAGGGTACCATAGGTCAATGGTCTCCACTCCAAGTCTTTCCAAGCTCAGTCCACAGGCGATGGGTACGTACGCGGCGTCGCCACGAAACCCAAAACCCGACACCAGCTTGACAGCACCGAACTTTGTGGCAAGGAAGATATCCTTGCGCTTCTCGGGGTTCAAGGCTAGCCATTTGCCGATGATGTTCTCGGCGTCACCCTACAAGGATAACTTTGGATCAGCCGTGCGCTATTGTATGATATCAAAGAGTTGTGATTGACAACTTACATAGAAATCGCTGGTGTCCCAGAAAGTGCATCCCAATTCATACGCGCGATCGAGTAGCGCAAGGCGT
>Ga0210040_10005891_pt1 | contig 15461 bp, 21 predicted proteins | sample CryGeyCG12114_NA_FD_185462 | JGI IMG/M metagenome (GOLD analysis project Ga0210040, IMG submission 185462) | Groundwater microbial communities from aquifer - Crystal Geyser CG19_WC_8/21/14_NA (SPAdes) (version 2) | ecosystem: Environmental > Aquatic > Deep subsurface > Groundwater | place: USA... | reverse complement strand
TATCTATCGTTCAGGTCTCTGATCGTACGTTCGTCCACATAAGAGCCGTGACAGGCAGTTTGGCGACGGCGAAACCGATCAGAATCCTGACTTGCAGATTATACCCTTTCCCGAATAGACTCTTGACATTTGCCGCATCATCCGGTTTCAACAATGCGATTGCCTCTGTTTTCTCCAGCAGTAGAAGCGCCATTTCGTGCGACACGATGTTGGTAAGACGGGAGCGAATGTAGGGCGTTGAGACGGACACGACGATAGCGATGCCGACTAGACCTCCGAGAATGCGGAATTGCGAGCTTGCTGCGGACCCGACAGCTATGAAGAGTCAGTGGGAAACCACCATTGCCCAGAAGTGCTTCTTTACCTAGATCCCTCTTCTCCATTATGTACGGCACGAGGATGATGAGGCCAGCGTTTATCATGCCCGTCCCGAAACCCGCTATGATCTGGTATCCGTATTGGGCGCCATCAATCCCATGGCCGGTGCTGATTCGCGACAGGAGAACGACTCCGATAATCTCCAGAATGGCACCAGCAAGCACGAGCCACATTGGCGGAATCTTAGGTTTTCCCATCAACGATCCTGCCACAACACTTCCAAGTGGGATGAAAGCGCCGAATGTGAGTAGTCTGACGGCCGCGGCGAGCGGTGAGAGATCGTTGACGGTGATGAATCGCTGTGGAACCTGCGCTACGAGCACGAGCTGGACTGTACCTGCGAGGAACGTATTTCTGTTACTAATTAGATCCGTGCATCCTCGGCTTCAACTCGAACACTCACAGGATCATGCCAATGCGCCGCCTGTCCTGGCATATTCGCCATGGGAAGACTGGCTCAGGGTTCGTTCGGCGCGTCGTCGCGTACCATTGCCAGGTGAAGAAGGCGACGGCAAGAGGTGCGCAAGTGACGAGCATCCCGAGGACCATTCCAGAATCCCAAGCATAGCCCTGCGCAGCCTGCTGTAGCCCCGTTGCCAGCAACACGAGTGTACCGACCATTAAAAACGCTCCTAATATGTCCAGTCGGCGTAATGAACCCGACGAGAAGAGGCCTCCAATTTGTTGCGCTGCTGGCTCGTTCCACAGTGTCTTTGGCATGGTAAACCACAGACCTATCATCGTCAAAACACCGACCGGCACGCTATCATCCACTGTCAGCGAAATGTATCTTCAAGCACATATGCTAGAATTTACTTTATCAGGAAGATCCATCGCCAGCTCCCATGGAGAGTAATGCCACCCCCCAGCAACGGTCCGACGACCATGGAGATCGAGAGCGCTGCAGTGACCATGGCCATGTACGCCGGAAGCTTCCTGCGTGAGACAAGCTCGAGGAATATGAGCTGAACAAGGGCGTACGCTCCGCATCCTCCAATACCCTGACACCATCGAAACATGATGAGCTGATCCATAGTCTGTGCTGCACCGCATAATCCGGAAAAGAGGGTGAAGATGCCCAAGGTGGTGAGCAGGACGTATTTCCTTCCTGCGATGTCAGATAATTTTGCCCAGATCATCTGAAGTCCTTCGAGGGTGATCAGCTAGTGTTCGCGGTGGGTCGAGTGCTACTCACCACAATAGGTCAGCAGGTACGCTGTGAACAGCCACGAACTTTTCTCGTAGCCTCCCAGCTGATCTGTGATGTCTACGACCGCTGTGCTGATGATCGAGGACTCCATTTGTACGATGAAGATCGAGATTATGAGTCCAGTGTTGATGAGATACAGTTTAGTGCCGTTGATGTATTTCGATTCATCGATCGCTGCAGCGGGCTCATCTTCAGTCGAAAGTGAAGACCCGACTCCTCCTTCTTCGACCTTCAGTGAATCCATCGCGACGCCGTTCTTCGCATCCTCGTGTGGTGGAAGCATGATGCTGCCAGCAGAGCGTGGTGGAATCGATGCAGAGAAACCCCACGGGCAAGTGTTCAAGCTGTTTTATGAACGAGGATTACACGATTGACGAAGGAGCAAGATCGAGAAGAAGGGTTGGAAGGCTGGATCGAGAAATACCGTGCCGCAACAACACTGCGAAACGCATATATAGAAGGCAGCATGTCAGCAACACTGTGCCACAGCATTGCACTGTTCCAGTCGCTGCGGACATTGACCTACATGCGTTATAAATTGATCGACCATGGATTTAGATTGCGCACCTAAGATTGTAGGGTGAGCAGAGCCCGCCCGGGTTACCAAAGTTGTGGTTTCGCTTACGCCTCCAACTCCATGCGGTCCTCCGCTATTCAGCCTGCCGGTTGATATGGTATGGATCGTCCAACGGCAGTGCCGTTGGTGGTTACACAAGCGCGCCATAGGCCTCTTAGTTCCCGGATAAGGCGTCCTAATGACTGCGAGTAGTAAAGCTGGCGCTCTCCACACATTTCATTGAAGTAGATGCCGACCAAAGCCTCAGAGGTACAAAGCTCGAGATGTCGGCCACACCGTGATGGCTCTGTTCGCTCTCGTTGTTGCTTTTCTGTTCTTGTTTCATCGGCTGCTGTGCCACATGACTTACTATCATCGGTGTCTCGGCGGCCATTATGCAAGGAGGTCCGCGCTTGTGACACGATGCGAGACCATCGGGGAATGTATTTTCGTCGGCAGCTGTTGATTTGAGGGCGTTGGCGCATTGACGCGCGGTACGCAGTTTTGAACGCCTTCTCTCAAGCTTTGGTCGAAGGCGCCGATATCAAGGCTGTCTCATGAGAAGTGTGCGTCTGTCTTGAAGTACTTCTGGTTGCCTTCCAAGCGTACCTTGCCCCAACTCATATGCGCGGAAATGTGCCATGAAAGGTCTCCCCGACCTTTTCTGAAGTTATCATTGCAGAGACACCCTATAACCCCGAAGCCGTCTTTCCAGAGCTTCGTCGTTGTTGTAACTCTGCTCCAATCGATCGTCCTCAAGGCCTTCGCGAAGCGCTCGGGCATTAACGATGCTCATCGCCAGATTGGATTTCAACACAACCAGCGGGTCGAGAGGCGCACAACAGCCAGCCTGTGAAGACCAACTACAATGGAGTCTCACATCGACGCAACATCAATGGCGTCTTCACATACTTGCAGCTGTGAGGCGACAAGCAGAGGTCGGCTACTTGAGATACAGAGGATGGTTGTGGCTACCAAGGTTGTCTTTCAAGTTTCAAAAGAAATGTAAATTAAGCAAACAGAGTATTCGAAGCCTTGAAGACAGACAAGATAAGCTATTCGCCTTATAGGGGTCTAGGGACACATGCTTATTTTGTACTTCTTCTGCAACATGAGAGGTTGTGTACACCTGGAACCGGAGGGTAGCAACCCGGGAACAAGAGATGTCGACGGCGTGCGATCAATGTTGATGACATTTAGATCCGATTTAGATGGCCAGTCCTGGCGGGTCGATCTCGGTCTACTGTGATGGCACAAGAGCGGAGAGAGGAAATTATGCGACATGGCGGAAAGATGATGACTCAGCGAAACGCGGCTTGCGAACGTCAATGAGACGCCTAGCCAGTACTCTCCTTTTGAATATGGCCAACCTACCCATCCACATATTCTTCTGACACCAATTCAGTGCAATTGGAACACCTACGATAATGGAACAAGCTGCGTGCTCCGATGCCGTGTGCGATACCTGCCATAACCTCATTGGTCACCACATTTATCCACCACGAAGGAAGTGGCGTCACCATAACCCACGACACGCATTTGCGTTCATCTCATAGGAATCGAACAGCTAAATCGCTATCACGGTCGCTGAAGCACCGCATCACTATTTCCCCACTTGCAAAGCACTGTGCCCAAAAGCTTCGTATCCGCCACCCGCAACGGTCGCCGCAGCTGCCGATCGCCCCAGTCTCCTTCTGCATCAAGCATGGGTCGCGCAGGTAGTACGGGAGCTAGATTATCCACCTTCCGTAAACATGGAGAGATTGTGATACCCTAGATGACCACGACCAGGTTCGCGTATCGACGTCGTCATACCTTTTGGTGCGCATGCGAGACGGTATTTAGTCGTTGGTGTGCCTGTCGTGCTGCGTGGCACCTGTCACTGTTGGAACTTTGGGTACAAGGAACGTCGTGCGCCATCGCCATGCGCTTCTCAACTGCTGTTATAGGATTACTGTTCGGTCTCGAGGCCGCTGCGCTTCGGGCCGGGACAAGAAGCATACCGGAGATCGAGAGAGAGGTATGTGCAAGGATCTCTGTCGGTTGTGATGCCCAGCATCGATGCGACGGGACGCCTGATGCGAAATGTCAGTGGATGCATCTCGCTGCATACAATCTTGGACATTGGAACAGCAACATATTGATCACGCAATACAATTGATTTAGGGCGTCAAACTAATTCTTTTGAAGATTGCGGCGACGAAGAAGCGAGCTCTCACCAAGCGCGCCGATGAAGTGGACCTGGAAGTTCTGTATCCAGAACACAACATCTCAGTCCCCATCGATTTCTTCCACAATGAGACCCGATACGAGCCTCACAGCAACGGATCTTTTAACCTGAGATACTGGTTTGACGACACCTACTACAAGCCTGGAGGCCCCGTCTTTACTCTACTTGGCGGTGAGACTGACGGCGCAGGACGATTGCCTTTCCTGCAAAAGGGCATTGTTCATCAGGTTGCAAAAGCTACAGGTGGACTAGGCGTGATTCTGGAGCACCGATACTATGGAAAGAGCTTCCCGACTGAAGATTTGACGACGAAGAACCTCCGATTTTTGTCCACAGAGCAGGCATTGGCGGAGATTGACTACTTCGCTCGCAATGTGAAATTCGAGGGCATCGACGCGGATCTTACTGCACCAAATACACCCTGGATCGTCTATGGTGGCTCATATGCTGGAGCCCAGGCTGCTTTCCTGCGCGTAGTCTATCCTGAGACCTTTTGGGGAACCATCTCTTCAAGTGGAGTCACAGTCGCCATCTACGACTACTGGCAGTACTTCGAGCCCGCGCGTCTTTACGGACCACCAGATTGCATCAAGAACACTCAGATTCTTATCGATGTAGTCGATAACATCCTCCTGCGCGACAACGACACCGCCAAAGTCCAGTCCCTTAAAAATGTCTTTGGCCTCGGCAATATCACCGACAACCGCGACTTCGCCAACCAACTCACTGGCGTCTACGGCCTCCAAAGCACAAACTGGGATCCCGAGGAAAACTCACCCTCCTTCTTCAATTACTGCACAAACATCACTTCCACCCCCGGATCCTCCACTCTTCGCCCCGCCGTTGCGGCCGTCGTGTCGTCCGCCGACTATGGCAACTCCACGGTCGCCCAAGACATCCTTCTCAACGCCATCGCCTGGCTGAACCAGACGTCCGTATCGCGCTGGCGCCGCACCAACCTGACCCAGGACCAGTACTACACGACACTCAACGCAACGGCACTCCAGCAATACACTTCACTCGAGGACTACGGTGCAACATCCTGGTCCTACCAAGTCTGCACAGAATGGGGCTACATCCAAACCGGCAACACGCCGCCGGACATCATGCCGCTGATCAGCCGCACCCTGGACCTCGATTACCTGACTTTCTTCTGCCGCGCGCAGTTCAACATTACGTCCCCGCCGGACGTCTGGCAGGTCAACAAATACGGCAACTACAGCATCGATTACCCGCGGCTGGCGCAGCTAGGCGGGAACGCGGATCCGTGGCGGCCTGCTACCCCGTTGTGGTATCCGGAGAGCAGGGAGAGTAGCACGGAGCATCCGTGGTTGCTGATTAGCCATGCGGTGCATCATTGGGAGGAGAATGGCGTGTTTGAGAATGAGACGACGCCGCTGATACCGCCGCCGCAGGTTGTGTATGCGCAGCAGTTTTTGAAGAATTTTGTGCTGGAGTGGGTGGATGGTAAGTCAGATTCTGATGTGGGAGATTTTGGGTTGGATGGCTAACGTGATGCAGAATTTAATAAGGAGAAGGGATACTCGCTGGAGCTCAAGTAGAAGAGAATACGATTACCAGTTACCGCGATCGGACCGTTGATAGAGCTGGGTTCATGAGCAGCAACGACAACATCGCGATGGAATGAAACAAAGTTACGTCTATTCCCAGATCTTGGTCATTCTCGCGACATTTTCCCTGTTCTAACATGTATCTTCTCGTGTCCGCGCAACGTTCATCGTCGTGTTCGTACAAATGCATCTACCACCATCGCCACTAGCTCACACCTTACTCCAAATCACACGATGACGTATGCCTCACACCTTGAGCTCACCTCGTCACGCTCGGCACATGCGGCCACTTTCTCCTCGTGTTTCTCCACAGCCGTAGCTCGAAATAGAAGCTTTGAACGGAGGGATCGACTCTGACGAGAATTTTACTTATCTGATTGGCGAGGAAGTATGGCGCCGTGGCTGCGCCGGGAGATCGACATGAGGCTTACCGTCACGCTCTCGTGTTTTTTTGAGCTTGCGAATGCTACCCTGACCCTGACTTGACGCGAGAAAGTGACGATGATAGCAAAGCTTCGTATCGGTCCGTCGAAAGGTGCGGGATATAAGGACGCGATACCGCCAAGTTAGTTGTGCATTTAAACCACCAACACACTTAACTATCCTACACATCACCAGCCCATCATCTCCTAAACACACCCCACCAAACCAAGCACCACCTACCCACGATGCGTTTCTCCACCACCGCCGCCGCAGCGCTTACTTCCCTGTCCGTTGCCTCCGCACGCATAACCGGCTTCTCCGCGCCCTCAACGCTCGCGCCAAACACGACATTCACGTTCAACCTCACGACGGAGAACTACATCCAGAGCGTTGCAGACGTAGCAGTCTCGTGGGGCTTCCAGTTACCGACTGAGGCGAATCCGACTGGGTATGTCTTTCCGTTTCCCTTGCACATTTCAATCCCACATCCCCACACATCTTGCCCGTCATACAACAGCATAAGCTCACTCTGTTCGCAGATACCCCTACACTCTCGGCTCCTACGCCGCCAGCGCATACCTCGGCCCCAGCCGGTCCAACGTCCTTGCTGACGTTGTCGTAAACGGCACGCTGCCCGGGGGCTTGAGCGGCGAGAGTTGGTTCGGCAAAGATGTTGTGCTGAGTGTTGCGGTGACGAGCTTGTATGGTGCGAGCGCGGGGCCGGTGACGCAGGGGTGGAATGTTACGGTTAAGGTGGGTGAGACGACGGGTGAGGAGTATGTAGAGAGTGAAGGGAGTGGGTGGATTGAGAATGGGAGTTGTTAGCGAGAGAGAGAGTTAAAGGGCTTGTAGTCGGGCACGTTGTTGTAATGTCAGATTGATTAGGTCATGTTATAAGAGATGAAACCATTCTAGAACCACTTTCCCACGTTTGATGTCGTCTTCCATGTTGCTTTCGTAGTGCATAAGTCTATTGGTGTGAGCTTCGGTTGTAGTACTGCTGAGTCGCGTTATTGTATTTGTGCAGCCTTTTCTTCTTCCTAGGGTATGTGCGCCGCCCTCACCAGTCCGCCACCCATAGAGCGACAGCCAAAGCCGAGAAACTCTATGCCCCATTAACAGTGCCATTCGACACCGCTTGCTGCGGCAACCGCAAGAGCTTGAACAAAGTATGCATCCGTTCGATCTGGCCAGGAGTGAACTCCGTACGGCAGGCACTAGTGACGCCAAATCAGCTTCATCCATCCTACCATATAATCGTAAAGCCATGCAAACTCACTCATCCGTATAGTCCATATGGTTATGAATCGGATCCAAGCCCGGCGCATCAGGGCACGTATCCCTACCCTCAGGACACCCACCGCTAGTCTCGAGCATCGAAATATCTTCAAGCGGCGTGTCCGCTATGCCGTCGCCCAGCCCCATGCATCCCCACTGGAACGTGTGATACAGGCCGAACCAATGCCCTATCTCGTGGACGGCCACGCGACCCAGGTCGCGCCCCGTGCGATTAGACCCGTAGACGGCCTTGTGGCTGAGTATTGCCGCATCTGCGATGAAACCGGAGGAGAATTCAGGAAGGGATACGGGAGCGCTTGTGTAGCCCATTATCTCGAAGAGCTCGATGCCGAGGTCGTTTCCTAGGTCGATGTGGGTGATGGTGTCGTTGATGCGGTTTGGGTAGTAGAGCTCGTCGACTACGTAGATGTTGATGGCGGTGTAGTCGCCTTTGTAGAGGGTGTTCTTCATGTCTGCTTCCGATTGAGAATAGATGGTGATGTTTGACCAGGCTGGATTAATGGTGTGGTCGAGACCGGCGAGGTGCATCTCGATTCCGTAGGGTAGGAACGTTTCGTGTATGATGTCAAATTGCTTCTGGAGCAGTTCCTCCTGTTGGAATATTAGCAGAGAATTTAAACCCGAGATCAACATCACCAGGGCTTACGGAAACATATCCCTCGTCCCACGTAGCTCCACGGGCAACATTGTGCAGATAAATGTCGATGTTGATATTGTCGCGTGCGATGAGACTGTTCCTCTTGACTGCTTCATACTCGATAGCCCGCTTAATGACGTCCGCGTCTACGCGTGGCGAAGGACAGAACGCGCGAGCAATCGGGGTCGATACCACAAGGGTGGCAATAAAGAACGTAAACCGCATTGCGTTGCTGCAGTGATTCCTCGTAGACTGCAAAGCAAATGGTCTTGCTGCTTTGCATGACCTTTATATATGTTCACGGTACTGAAGGCCCCCATCTTGTGTTGGACTAGCTGCCTGTGCAAGCAATGCACGTAAGATCTTGACTTTCCTATCTCGAAAACACCGATAGGAACTACTATGTCTTTATCAGCTATTTTATTTATGCTTGTGATGTCTCTGCTGCTTACTGTCAGAAGGATGATGCCCGCACCAAGTCCTTTGTCAGCTTGTCCTAACAGAGTAACTTGCCGAGAACATCCCTCGCTGAACACCCCATTCGAGACATTGTAAGAAGCCGCATCTTATCGATATTCTGCTAGCGGCCGACCAGAGACCCCACAGCGTAAACATTACGCAAAGACTAATACTCTGTGATTTCGAACATAATATATGCTACAGGAATTGGTTCTCCAAACGCCACATTTGTGCTCAAAGCTTATAGTTCTTCCCATACACCTCCTTCTGACTCGTCGCAGGCTTCCACTCAAAGTGGTGTTTGCCCTCCATCGGCTTCTTCACATTCTTGTCCTGATCACCCCTTTTGTCAAACATGTGGCTGCCAAAGTAATCTAGCTCCGCCTCGTAGAACGCCGTGGGCAGATCAGTACCCGACGAGACTTTGAAGTACTCCAGCGTCGCGCTAATGGCCGGCGTGACCTGGTCTGTCTCCACAGACTTTGCGACCACACGCCGCAGCGCTGGGAAGCAATTCTTGATGTCTTTGCCAACGCGCGACGAGAAGTTGAGATTGAGGTCCGAGGAGGTGGGATTGGATTTGAGGATGGGAGCGAGAATCTCGTCGGAGATGTAGTCTGCTTGGATGATGCAGCCTGCACGCCAGATCTGCCATACTTGCGCGTAGTCGACGTTCCACTCGTGCGCTTGGTCTGCTCGCGCAATGATATTGAAGCCTTGAATGAAGCTTGCGAGGCATGATATGTAGGTTGCTTTGCGCAAGTCTTCAATGAAAGCGGCCTTGTCTTGGATGTCGAGTTTGCTTGGAGGGAAGCCGCCATCCAGCGCCTTGTTGGCCTTCTCGCGATCGCCACGAAAAGCTGATGCGAGACGGAAGGCGTGAGCAGTGTTGAGGGTGAAGGCTGGGACGTGGAGTTCGATGGCTTCGGTGTTGGACCATATGCCTGTGCCTTCCTCGCCGGTAATGTCTTGAACCACCTTATCGAGGACTTCTGAGATGACTAGAGGGTGTTGCTCCTCTTTCGAGCTCGACTTGTCCCCTGAGCTTGAGTCGTTGCCCGGCTCGCGTTTGTGTGATAGATCGGCACCGATGGATATGAGGAACGTTCCTTCCTGTACACAGATTAGTGTTCTGCTCCCACTCTTCAACCACTTGGACGAGGATCGAGCATACCAGTTCGCCTGACGAGTTCCAGTCCTTGAGAACATTGCCAATCTCCTCATAGCCCATGCCCATCTTGAGCATGATGCCCCAGGCTTCGCAAATGGCACTCATCATGCCATGCTCGATGCCATTGTGTACCATCTTGACATAGTGTCCCGAGCCGCCCTTTCCCACTACCCCGACGCAAGGCTTCTCGTTCTTGTCTTTCGCTGCCACCCTCTCGAGCAATGGCAAGACTTCTTTCAGCGCAGACTCGTCTCCGCCCGGGCACATGGATGGCCCAGCTCTGGCAGCTTGGTAGCCACCGCTGACTCCGCAGCCAATGTAGCGAATGCCGGTGTCCTTGACCTTCTCCTGTCGCCGCTCGGTGTTTGCGAAGTGTTCGTTGCCGCAGTCGAGAATGATGTCGTTGCGTGACAGGTGGGGCATGAGGCCTTCGAGGACCTTGTCGCCGACGCCGCCATGTGGGAGGGAGAAGACAAGAAGTCGTGGTGTTGAGAGGGATTTGCAGAGCGAGTCGTAGTCTGGACTTGGATTAGCATGGAGGACAGAACCAAGGGTGTCTTGATAGTAGTCTACCTTTGTATTTCTTAACCTTGCCATTGTATCCGGACTTCTCTGCCTTCTCAATCACAGCGTCCATTGCCTCTTCAGACGGATCCGATAGGCTGACATGCACACCATCCTCGGCGAACAGCAATGCCATGCCACCGCCCATGCTCCCACACCCGATCATGGCGATCGTCTCGAACTTGGACATGTTCAGCGAGTAGTTTCCTCTTGAGTTTCCTGTCTTGACCGAAAGGCAATTGCCAGTGAAAAGGCTAGTATCACAATATAGAGATAGGTAAGCGAGGAGAAGGAAGGCAGCGTCGGATCAGCGTAGTGCACGAGGTTATCGAGAAACTTAAGCATGACGATGGATGAATGGCGTCTGTCGAAAAAGCTTATACCTTCACAACGAATGGTTCTGCTGGAGACCTCACAGTGACGTCGGCGGGGCGTAGCTCTTAGATGGGAGTGGTTTGCAGCTAGATAAGCTCTAATCGTGCCCTTGAGGTCATCCAGGAAGGAGCGAGGGGGTAGTAGTGCGAAGAAGACACGACATGACGCAGGATTCACTCGACTAGAGCACAAAGACCTAGTGCGTGCGGCAAAAGGGTTGTTGAGTTGGGTGCTTTAGATGGCTGTGCCTCGATGCCGTGAAGGCTCCGCATTACGAAGCTAGCGCGAACCCCAGCTTTTGTGGGCAACTTTTCGCGAAACACCTGCACCATCACTCGCAATAAATCGCCCAGCCGCACACACACCGCATCTCCTTCACCTATACCATACTCTCCGAATTAGACAACAGATGCCGTGAAGGCTCCGCATTACGAAGCTAGCGCGAACCCCAGCTTTTGTGGGCAACTTTTCGCGAAACACCTGCACCATCACTCGCAACAAATCGCCCAGCCGCACACACACCGCATCTCCTTCACCTATACCAACCATACTCTCCGAATTAGACAACATGGCCGACACCGAAATGGACATCGACCAGCCCGAGCAACCCTCCGCCGACCCCAAAGCCAGCGACGCGCGCACCGAGGCCGGCGCAACCGCCGTGCGCTCCATCGAGGGCTGGATTATCATCGTCACGAATGTCCATGAGGAGGCGACCGAAGAGGATCTGCAGGATCTTTTTGGCGAGTTTGGCGCGATCAAGAATTTGCATATGAATTTGGATCGGAGGACGGGCTATGTCAAGGTGCGTACAGGAAGAACCAAATCTGGCAGGAGTGGACCAATGGTGGTGGGCTTGAGATTGCATGTGGTTACTGACTTGGTGTGTGTAGGGCTACGTCCTCATCGAATACCCAACCCTCGACGAGGCAAAGGCTGCTATCAAGGACGCGAACGGCGCTGAGCTGCTGGAGCAGAAGGTCACGGTTGACTTTGCTTTCGTACGACCACCACCGGCGGGCAAGGGACGCGCGCGCGACCATGATAGACGACAAAGCGGACGCGGCGCTGGCCGTGCGAGGAGTCGCAGCCCTGGACGTGATGGCGAGGATATGGAAGACTAGGCGGGCTACGAAAAGCGCCAATCAGGCGCACAAGCTGCTCGAAATTGGCCTGTGGGTGCGAGAGGAAGCCACGAGTTTGGGAGATTTTAGCATGAGAGCATTTAAGGCCTATACTCTGCCATACATGCTACAGGCACCTAGGTAATGAACGCAGCTCCCCGGCTTGCGCTCACTGCGAGGCAAGTCGGGTCTTGACACACAGCGTGTAAGTAGTCCCATCCTCAACAGCGGATGGACAACCCTGACAGCATCGTAGACACTTTTGCTCGCGCAGTGACCCTCTCGATGTTGGACGGCGTGCATTCTGAACCATGCAACCGTAAGTAAGACGAGCACGTGACACAGGTTAATGCATTGCCGTTGTAATCATGGATGCGATGCCGGCTCTTTGACTTGTATGCCGCGAGGCGTGGATGTGGCAGGTGCTACCAGCTCGTAGCGGCTGGAACACTCCAACCCACTCCAGTGGGCACAGCAGTAGACAACATACCAATCATCGCAACGGTACATGTTTATCGCACCACTTTCGTCGTACATAATGCCGTCCAACGCTGTGCAAACTGACAGCGCACCTTCCACTATCAAAGCCTGGATCCCGCACGTTTTGCGTGCTTTTCGCGCTTGTCACCCGGGATAAACCTCGTTCTTTCTCATTCGACTCTTCCCTTTCACACGATCAGTACCTTGCCGACTGCTTTGGATTTCGCGAGATGCCGCCTTACGCCTACCTACCACTACAGAAAGCCTTGCACAGTACCCGAGTACTGCAGATATTACCAGGAGGTAAAGGGTCCGGTATACACTGCCAAATCTTCGACTACACGATCAGGCATGATCGAGCCTCTGGGCCTTACGAGGCTTTATCCTACGCGTGGGGTGACCCCGCCGAGCGTCGACGCATCTACGTCCAAAACCACGAGACCTGGACTGTCGAGCCCTCTTTCCTGGATGTCACAGAGCAACTTCACATTGCACTGCATTACCTTCGCGACCCAGCTTTCCCACGACTGATGTGGATCGACGCCATCTGTATCGACCAGGCAAATCTGCAAGAAAGAGCGGTCCAGGTGCGATTCATGGCAAATACCTATGCTCACGCAAGTCGTGTTATCGTATGGCTAGGTGAAGAAGCTGATGATAGCACGCGCACGTTGGGGAGGATAGAAGAGCTGGCCGCGGAAGCTCGACGAAATGACGCTGACAGTTCCGACCTCCTTTACAGGGACTCTAGTGAACCTTGGCGCAATCTAGCATAAATTTCGAGTCACCGTTTATATGCCTACACTGCAATGTTATCACTACGTCCACCAGCTCACGCGCAACAAGACTCTTCCATAGTTACCTAACCTCCAACCTCAACGCATCATACTGCACATACACGCTCCTCGGCAACAATGCACTCTCATAATCCGTCGCATTAAACGGCAAACTCAGCACCATTTCATTCCTCCCACCCCCCATCAACATCCCCGTCGGAAACACAAACTTGTGCGCAAGTGTATAGCACGTAATCCCGCTTCTTGTCCCGCACGACGACGACTGGTTGTACGGAATGATCCAGGGCTCCAATTCATGCCCGTTCACCACAACGACGAAAGGCAAATCATTCCACGGCTGCGTTGCGTTGAAGGTATCCGTATTTCCAGCCGCAGTTTTCGCGCCAGCGAGTTGCACAGTGAAAGTAGCTTCTTGCGTGTGCCCCAACTGATGTTTGTCAAGATCGAACATGATGGTCCAGTTATTAATCTCGCCAGTGCCCGCGACTTGCTGCGGCCGGCGAGAATTGGCGTACCCGCCAAACACGGACCAGTGGATGTAATTCATGTCTTTGTACGTATCACTTTGACCCACATGGAAGTTCACGCCATTGGGAAAGTCAGACAGGAAATCGTATGCGCCCCAGTAAATGCGGTATTCGGGCGGATGCAGCGGCGTGTCGAGCGGGACGTCGCCGTGGCGCCACTCGCCGCCTGCTTTGTCGGGCGTGCCGATGCGCCAGAGTTCGGTGCCGGCGGACTCGGGGGTCCAGGTGAGTGTACCGCTGGAAGTTGTTTGGCCGGCGCTGATGGTGATGTCGTCTTGGGTGAATTGGCCGAAGATGGTGTCAGCGTAGACGGTTAGGCGGTATGTGCCTGCTGCTACGCGGTCGATTGTTACGGTGCCGTTGAGGTTGATGTCGGCCCAGTATTGGTACTAGAGGGAGGTTAGGATATGTGTCATGGGTGCGCCTATAGAGGGTACGTACCGTCAGAGGATCAATCACGTTGTCCTGGTAGTCGACACCGTTTTGCGAGAGCACCGCAATCGGGTTTTTAGCACCCTCAGGTAGCTTCATGTTAGCTTTCCACGTTCCTCGGTTGGACGTGGGGACATAGTTAGGTATATGTTCCGCGATCGTATCATAGAAGTCGGCGTTCCAGGACGGAGACGCAAACTGCGTAGCTTCATCCCTCAATGTTTTCCACGAGCTACCCGCGGGACCTCTGTTGAAGTGGTAGTACTGGGGTCCGAATGTCCGATCGAAGCCGTCTGTGATGTTGGGAGTACCGGCACCGTGGTGATTCGACACCATGTAATTGTAGATTATGCCGTCGACGACCAGATCTGAGTGCGTGGGCCCGCCATAGTAGGTATCCTTCGTGTTCATAACCAGCCAAGCCCCGAAGGTGGAGTTGTCTTTACTTTGAGATCCGTCTCCGAATAAGCCGTGCACGGTTTGGTCGCGCCAGACTGGTGCGAAGGTGTATTTTGTGAAGTAATCTGCGAATTCGTCGACATATGGATCATCTGTACGGTTGCCGATATACCAGGTCGCGTCCTGCACAGTTGTCGCATTGGTCAAGTTACCGGAGGCGGGATTTGGGACCGGCATCTTTGCTGCAAGTTCATCGTTGGTGATGAGATCAGTCCAGAGCTCCGTACTGGGTCGAAATAGCGTTCGAAACTCCTGCAAGTTGCGCAGAAATGGCGTTGTGGCATTGTGGTACGCGATACGACTAAAGGTATGTAGCCCGGTCTCTCCGTCGCGAAGGAACCAATACTGCTGCAAAATCTGGCCGGTAGGTGGGTAGACCTCGCTCATCATGACTCCGCCGTAAGAAACATTGTGGGCATCAACATCATGGAAGAGCTGGTACGTCGGGTCAATAGATCCGGGCGTGTACGAACCAGAACCCGTGCTCGATGGACCTGTCGCGGGAATGCAGTAGCAGTCGAGGTAAGGACCGATGCCATATTGGCCGTTTCCTGAGGAGCCGCCTGGAGTGTAGGGAATGTATGCGCTTGATCCTAGCAAATCCTGTCCATCGAGGACCAGTGTGTCAATACCGCCGATGGTCTTGTTGACAGAGACGAAAAGTCTATCGTTCTCGAGTTGGAGGTACGCTGACGTTTCGTTGGCGGTGAGATGCGCAGAGTTCAGAGAGATGAAGGGGAGCAGGTACAGCAGACGGCTAACCAAATTG
>Ga0210040_10005890_pt1 | contig 15462 bp, 17 predicted proteins | sample CryGeyCG12114_NA_FD_185462 | JGI IMG/M metagenome (GOLD analysis project Ga0210040, IMG submission 185462) | Groundwater microbial communities from aquifer - Crystal Geyser CG19_WC_8/21/14_NA (SPAdes) (version 2) | ecosystem: Environmental > Aquatic > Deep subsurface > Groundwater | place: USA... | reverse complement strand
CGACGACTACGTCCACGTCACCGAACAGGTCCTGCGACGGCTCGACGAGCTCGAGGCAGCCCGAGGAGCCGCATGACCACCAGCCGACGCTTCGAGTCCATCAGCGGCATCCTCAACAAGACCGCCACTAACCCCACCCCCGAACCAGCCGGACCGCCTGCCCCAGCCGCGGCGGAGGAGCCGGCGTCGACCGGCGTCACCACGCTCCGGCCAACCACCCGCCGGCCACCAGCCGTGGACACGCCCACCCCACCACCGGCCAAGGCCTCCACCAGCGCCGACGGGGGAGTGCGCCGGATCGCGTTCCGGCTCGACCCCGACCTGCACACCGCCCTCACCGCCCGGGCCGCCGATGAGAGGACCAGCCACGGCCAGGTCGTCCTCGACTGCGTCGAAGCCGCCCACCAGGCCGGGGTGCTGACCGACCTGGTCGCCGCCGAGGCCACACCCGCGCAGACCGACGGCCTCTTCCCCCGGCTCAAGAGCCGCAGCACCGCCCAGGCCACTATCCCGGTCGAGATCCGGCTCCACGCCCGAGCCGCCACCGCCCTCGACCAGCTCGTCGACCAGACCGGCGCGGACTCCCGCACCCAGCTCGTCGTCGTCGCCCTCCGCCACCAGCTCACCTGACCCCGCAGCCGGCCACCCCGGTAGGACGTGGCTGGCGGGACGACACCTCTGTCCTTTCCGGACGAACCAAGTCACCAGCCGAGCTCCTTCCCCCCAGCTGGGCGCCGACAGGACCGGGTGGTGGACCCTGGGACGGTGCCGACCACAGGGACCCGCACCCACTGCACCAGCTGCGGGGTCGAGCTCAACGAGGAGACGGCCTACCGCCGGCCACGCAGCACCACCTGGGTCAGCCGATGCCGGGTGTGCACGCGGACCTACCGCCGCGCCTGGCGGGCCGAGGTCCGGGCCGCCCGCTACGTGGCGCCCACCGCGGCCTGCTCGGTCTGCGGCAGCACCGACGTCCTGACCCCACGAGGTCGGGTCCGGCTCGACGCCACCGACCGCGACCCGGCCACCGGTACAGACCGCGGCCTGCTCTGCCCCGGCTGCCGCACCGGCCTCGCCGGGTTCAGCCGCGACCCGGACCGGCTCCGCGCCGCAGCCACCTACCTCGAGCTGGCCCAGGAAGACAGCCCACCAGCAGGAGAGCCCGGAGGAATCGCAGGACAGCCCAAGTAGCCGCCCCCACGGCGTCCGACCGTCGCCCCTCGAGCCGGTACTTACGCCGTGTGAGTGTCTGAGCGGTCTCAGCCGCGCAGTTGGGTTCTCCCCCGCCCCTGGGCCTCGAAATTTTCTACGTCGGGGCTGGCGCGTCAAGGGTCCGGGACAAAGACGGCTCCGCCGCCCTCCGGGTCGCTACGCGATCTTTCTCCCTTTCCCCCCTTGACCCACCAGCCCCGACGAAGAACGTGGCACCTACTGGGGGACGGGGGAGGAGCAGGCAGCCCAACCCACGCACGACCTCGCAACCCAGACAAGCCCACCGAGGAGCAGCCAGATGATGATGATGACCTACGAGCAGACGATGGCCTGGGGGGCCGCCCAGTACGCCGACATCCTTGACCTCCTCAACGAGCACGGCCTGCCGGCGGTCTTCACCCAAACAGGTGGCATGTGTGCAGCAATCGAGGTCCAGCTAGAGAATGGCAACACCTTGTTGGTCACTGACGCCGAGGACTCCCTGTCCTGGGCGCGGGCTGAGCACACCGGCTGGGGCGTCGGACTTTACGAACTGGGCGAGCACACCGACGGCGCCACCGCCTACGGACAGGTCGACGACAGCCGATCCGCAGCCCTGCTGCCGCTCGTACAGGACGTGCTGCTGCGCCGCAACAACATCAGCCAAAGGTCATAGCGCGGATCATTGCCTGCAGGGACCCCTTCTACTGGGTGGCTCGGTTCAGGGCGGTGATGACGGCACAAGTTCCGAGCCGACTACGTTCGTTGCTCATGCCGTCATGCCGTCATGCCGTCAACGCGTTAGGACCGGCCGGCGGCTTGCCACCGCCGCCAAAAGCGTTCACGACCGCGACCAGAGCGTTCACGACCACGACCAGGACGCGCGTCAGGGCTTCGAGGGCCTCGCCCGGCGGAGCGCCCGCCGCCACAGCCTCGCGAAAGGCGGCACGGACTGACATGCAGACGATGACGTTCACCGCCAAGCAGCAGACGAGGCCGACGAGGCCCACCAGCAGGGTGGCCAAGACATTGAGGTCTAGAGGGGACATTCGGTTCTCCTTGTCTTGCGAGTTGGGCGTTCCTTCTCGCTCTACTGCAGGTATCGGCGGCTTCGGCCGAACCTCCACTGAGCACCGTCCGCGGCTGCCAACGAGCTGCCAGGTGCCTGACGGGCACATGGTGTACGCGCACTGGGCTCTCCCTCACCGAGTGCTAGCGCAGCGCCATCGTGCGTACGGGGGCTGGCGGTCCACGGCGGCGATCTAGAGGTAAGTCACTTGTGGCCAGCTGCGGAGCAGGTCCACGCTCGTAGCTGTGCCACGCCAGGGGCCAGCAAGGGTTGGCGCTATCCCTGGGCTGGTATCAGAGCGGGTCATACCTTCCCGTGTACGGCACCCGATCTGAACTCCTCCCCAGCACGCCAGCTCGACCGCCCGAGAGAGGCCGTCCATGCGGAAGAAGGGACGGGGGCTGGTTGCCTGATTGCGTGGCCTCCGTAGTCGTTGCGGGGTTTCACGGCCGCCGTGCGGGTCGAAGCTTGTCTGCGACCGACCTTCCTTCGAGCTGCATCTGCGCAACGGTGCTTTGCCATTGGATGCAACCGGTGCCAACCGAAGGGTGCAGCGAGGGAGCTGGCGGTGCGAGACTGCCTTCGTGCCGAAACTCCCTCAGCCGGTCATCGAAGTCGCGTGGCGTCAGAAGGGTGAAACCGGCCGTATCCACTACCGCGCCCTCCGAGCGGACGGCAGTCAACGTCGCCTCATTGCCAGGGAGGGGGAGGGCTTGTACGAGCTGCTCGACCAACACCTACTGGCCATTGGCTACACCGGTCCAGCCTCAGCGGCTGAAGAAAACACCGAGCACTGAGCCGGCTCGAGACCTCTAGATGGTTGATTCCGGTGGTAGCTGCCCAGGCCGCTCAGCAACGGCGATAGTCGCCCGGAATATCCAGTTCGTCCTGACGCGCTTCCCTTGGAGAGTCCTGGTGGACAGCTGTGAACTTGCGAGTGTTGCTGACCGATGAGCATCGCCGGCCGGGACTACGCACGGGTGTACGACGTCGCGGGACGTCAAGATTTGCACGCGTTCCTGCGTGAGGCAGTGGAGGCTTCTGGCGGACGGGTCCTGTACGCCAGTGATCCGCGTCGTGCCCCGGTTTACCTCGGTGTCCAGGGTGCCCGGGACGAGCGGCTCGGGCTGCTCGTCTATCCGTTTCGGATGGGCCGGACTCGAACTCGCAATCGTCCATCCGACGAGAGCAAGGGTCAGATCCGCTACGGCAGCACGCCGAGCTGGCACACGGGGGAGCACCCAGTCGGCCGGGACGTCGCCGGCGTGGACACCACCTTGGTCCTGGGTGTGCACATGGCTGACGGACTGCTGCTTGGGCTCGACCCCGCCCTGTACGACCCCCTGCCGATGGGCATCTCCTTCTACGCCAAGGACGCTGATCTCGCCGCGGCCTCTGCCAGCGGCTGGCACGTGTGGGAGCGCGAGAACAAGCCCGGCATCGTGCGTGAGGCCCCCCGCGCTCAGGGCGGCCTCGAGACGCTGGTGGCCTTCGCACCTCACCGGCTGCTCGACTATGTCCGGTTCGAGCGGCAGGCCGCCGACCTCGGGCTGGACCAGCCGCTGCGGTTCACCAGCGCCCAAGCGGCCGGCCGGGGCGCACCGGCCGAAACAGGCGCAGTCGGAGCGCTGCACGTCCTCGAGCAGGAGTTCGCCCTGTCCAGCCTCGAGGTGCTGCAGATCATCGCCACTCGGAACCGGCTCGCGGTAGCCGTACGAGGAGGGGTTGCCGAGCACCACCTCGAGCGGATACTGCAGACCAATCCCTCGGTCAAGATGTTGGAGCGGCTCGACAAGGACGCTCAGCCCGACTTCGACGTCACCCTTCTCGACGGCCGCCGCGTCCTGGTCGAGTGTAAGAACGCCAGCCCGAAGCCCTACGCCGACGGCAGCTTCAAGGTTGAGGTGCAGAAGACCCGCGCCAGCAAGGGCGACCCCGCCAGCCGGCTGTACCGTGCCGACCAGTTCGACGTGCTAGCAGCCTGCGTGTATGCCCCCACTAGGCAGTGGTCCTTCCGCTACCGGTCTACGGCCGCCCTGGCTCCGCACACCGAGTACCCAGGCCGGCTGGCGGCGCTGCAGCGCATCGACAGCAGCTGGGCCGACGACCTCAGTCAGGTTGTGTAGCTCTGGTCACGGTGTGCCGTTTCGCCGCGGCAGGTCTGGCTGCGATGCTTGGTGAGTGCCAGACCGCGGTGTCGCTATCTCTCTCTTCTCTGGGGCGGGCGGGCTGGACCTCGGGGCTGAGGCAGCCGGGTACCGGGTAGCCGCAGCGTTGGAGCGGGACCGCGACGCCGCGCTGACGATGGAGAAGAACTTTGCGCACTTGCACAGCTCGGTCATCAAGGCTGATGTGCTCGATGTGCCCACCCGTGATCTGCTGCGCGCCGCCGGCCTGAAAGGACGGGCCCGGCCCGACCTGCTCATCGGCGGCCCGCCGTGCACCCCGTTCAGCAAGAGCGGCTTCTGGCTTGAGTGGAAGCGGGCCGGGCTGGACCCTGACGCGAGCTTGCTGCAGGCCTACACCCGGGTGCTGGCCGAAGCCCGGCCCCGTGCGTTCGTGCTGGAGAACGTCTACGCGCTCACCTACAACAACAAGGCCAGCCGCCCCGCGTACGAGAGGCTGCTGCGGGAGATTGACGCTGCTGGCTACGACTGGCGCGCCAAGGTCCTCAACGCTGCCGACTACGGGGTGCCGCAGGCGCGACCTCGCCTTTTCGTCATCGGCGTCCCCAAGGGCGAGCGGCTGCCGGAGCACCCGGAGCCGACCCATGGCGGCAGCTGGGAACGGCGGCACTCGGGCCACGCCGACCGGCCGCACGTCACCGCCGGGGAGGCGCTCGAAAGTCTTGTCACGGAGCCGGAGCGGGAGGAGACGCTGCGCGGCCAGTATGCACACCTACTGCCCGGGGTTCCGCCCGGCGGGAACTACCTGCACTACACCGCGGAACGCGACCACCCCGATCCTCAGTTCGCCTGGCGCAGTCGGTACTGGAGCTTTCTGCTCAAACTCGACCCTGGTCGCCCGAGCCCGACCATCCAGGCTCAGCCAGGTCCGAACGTGGGCCCATTCCACTGGGACAACCGCCGACTCCGGGTGGGCGAGGCGAAGCGGCTGTTCACATTCCCCGACGACTTTGACCTCGTCGGCAGCCGCGCGAGCGTCCAAGCTCAGCTTGGCAACGCCGTGCCGCCCCTGCTGGCGCAGCGGGTCATCGAGCAGGTTGCGGTCACGAGCAGGTCCTGACGCAGGCACAGTGGTAGGAGCCAACCCCGCGAAAGACGGCAGGCCGCGCAGTGCCGAGCGAGTGCCGAGGCCAGAGACCGCGCTGGTGTCGACCGCTGCTAGCCCGAGGACCCGGGCCCGCATGCAGCAGCAACGAATGCGTGACACAGGACCGGAGCTCGCGCTACGCAGCAAGCTGCATGGTGCTGGCTTCCGGTATCGGGTCGACCGGGCCCCCCTGCCGGGTCTGCGCCGCCGCGCTGACCTGGTCTTTGGCCCTGCTCGAGTCGCCGTATTCGTCGATGGCTGCTTTTGGCACGGCTGCCCTGAGCACGGCAACCAGCCGAGGAGCAATGAGGCGTGGTGGACCGCCAAGCTCAAGCGCAATCGGGACCGGGACGCCGACACTGACGCGCAGCTCGTCGCGGCGGGCTGGCTTCCGGTACGCGTGTGGGAGCACGAGGACCCAGCTGCAGCTGCCGCTGCAATCGCGGCCGTGGTGACGGCGCGGCGAACCGATAGGTCGAGAGCCTTGACAGGCAGCTAGGAGCCACCGCCCGCTGACTGACAAGCACAAATAACTAAGATGGTTGCTAATATATTGTTCCCGTGATCTACTTCTTGTTGTGGAAGGTAAGAGTTGCCTTCCGGAAGGAGGGTCGCCATGACCAACACCCCCGATCTACTCGAGTTCGACGCCACCGGCATCACGGGCCACCAGGACGTCGACCGCTACGTCAGCATCCGGACCAGGCAGGGCAGCCGCGTCGTCTACACGCTCCAGCTCGCCCTGCAGGACGTGCCGCGGGTGCTGCCCGTGCCCGATCCGAGCCGTACGACACCTGGCAACCGCAAGGTAAGTCCCGAGCACGCTCACAAGTTCGGCATCTACCTGATGACCCGTTCCGAGTGGGTGGCTCCGCCACTGCTGGTTCGCGACTCGACATCGGTCGAGTTCAAGGAGCAGGTCACCCTTCCCGACGGGAGCGTCCTGGGTCAGCTGCTGGTGCCTCGCAACAGCCGGTCGGTACTCAAGATCATCGACGGGCAGCACCGTGTGCTCGGAATCGACGATGCGGTCAACGAACTCGACACGAGGATCGCGGATGTCCAGGACGAACTCGCCCGCGGAGAGGCGGCTGCAGCCGAGAAGCTGCGTGCGGAGCTCGACGAGGCCATCGCCCTGCGTCGACGCTTCGTCGATGAGCACATTGCTGTCCAGATCTACGTGGAGTCACGCCCACAGGCCTACGAGCAGATGTTCTTCGACGTGGCCGACAACGCGCTGGGAATCAACCAGGCCGTCAAGGTGCGCTTCGACAGCCGCAAGGTCGTCAACCGTGCACTGCCCGAGGTCCTCAAGCACGCTCTGCTGCAGAACCGGGTCGACATGGAGCAGGACCGGATTGTCGGCAGCAACCCGAGCCTCCTCGGAGCCAAGCACGTGGCCGACATCATTCGCGCAGTGAACGTCGGCGTCACCGGTCGAGTGACCGAGCGTCGTGAGGGACAGCTGGACGAGAGCACGCTGATCGAGAACACCGAGACCTTTCTCGGCGCGCTGCTCAACGGCTTCGGACCGCTCGGTGAACTTGCCGACGGTCGCCTCTCGCCCCCGCAGCTCCGCTCACGCAGCCTGCTGGGCTCCATCACCATGCTGCGGGTGCTGGCCGGCGCGTTCCACCACCTTTTCGTGGTGAACGAGGTGTCCGAGGACGAGATCGTGGACTACTTCGCCACGTTGAACCCGCACATGAACGCACCGGTGACCGAGGGCAGCATCTGGTCGGTCACGGGCGATTTCGCTCTCGGGGCCAACGGCCCGAACGCCCGCACCCAGAACCTCAGGCACCTCACCGACGAGATCGTCCGCTGGCACAGCGACGGGCTCCCGAAGACCACGGCCGGCTAGATCAGCTGCGCACGACTCAAACCGAGAGGAGCAAACGATGTCCCTGCAGTACCGGATGATCGTAGAGGACGACCCGAACGGCCTATTGGCTGCGAGTACCGACGACTTCGCCAACTGGCTCGCGCGAAGAGGCGCCGCAATCGAGCTGCCGTCACCGGGGCAACGGTTGGTCGTCGAGGCGATGGAGATCAGCACCGACCAGGCCGAGGACGAGCAGATGGCGCTGCGTCGCCACGCCGTGTCAGAGGACCTCGACAACGGCCGCTGGACCACGACGCTCACGGCTATCACGACGGCATCGAACGAAGGCTGGCTCTGGATTGACCTCGAGTGGGTGTCCGACGACCCCTGGGGCCGAGCCCCCATCGTCGGAGCCCCTGCACTAGTTCGCATGCTTCTCGCTCGCGGGACGGCGCACGTCGGCACGACCCCGATGCAGGCAGCGCCGATCGCGGTTGTGCCAGGAGACGTTGACGCGCTCGTCGAAGTCCTACAGGAGCCGACACGGGCGGTGCCGGTCGTGGTCCTCAGCCGCGACCACGTCGCGAGCCAGGCGCTCAACCGCCGGCGCGCCGACACCCTCAGCAGAGAACTCTGCGGAGTGGCGGCGGTCTACATGCTCGAGGGAAGTGCAACCAGCGAGCTCAACTCGAAGCTCGCACCGGGACTGCACGTCGTAGGCGGAGCCGCCCGTACCTACCTACCCGGCATGGGCAGCACCGACTCCCTCATGCGGCGCCACCGGGTTCTGGGCGGATCGCGCCTGCGGGATGACCTCGCCGGAGCTGTCCGCCTCGTCGCTGAGCCACTGCGGCATCAAGCGCTCGCGACGCGACCGCCCGCTGCATACCGTGATCACGGGCGCCTGCTGCTTCGTCAGGTCGGCTCCGCCGTGGACGAGGATGCTCTGCTCGGTGACCTGCTGAAGGCTGAGCAGGCCACCGATGAAGCTCGCGCTGAAGCGGCACAACTGCGAGATGACCTCGAGTGGCAGGCGTTGTCGGACGCCGACACTGAGCGCACCCTGGACCAGACACAGGCCCGGCTCCGTTGGCTCGAGTCACTGCTGGCTGAGCAGGGCCGCTACGTCCAGGGAGAGGCCACGCCTCACCAGGACAGCGCCGAGATCAACGGCTTCGAGGACGTGCTCAGCGCCGCGCCAGACCGGCTGAAGCACGTTGTGCTCGGCAAGGTGGACGCTGGCGCACTCGCCCTGGACCAGTACCCGCAAGCTGAAAGCTGGGCGCGCAAGTCCTGGCGCGCGCTGGTGGCGCTAGACGAGTACGCGAAAGCCCGGTCGCAGGGCTGGTCGGGCGACTTTCGGGCTTGGTGTGCAGAGCCAGCCGACGGGAGTACAGCCGTCGTACCGGTGGGCTGGGTTGCCCTGGGCGAAAGCGATTCCGTCGACAACAACCCCAAATACCGAGATGCCCGCGTCTTCCCTGTCCCGGCCGACGTAGCCGCAGCAGGCCATGTCTACATGGACGCGCACGTCAAGATCGTCGAAGGCGGACGACCGGCACCCCGGCTGCACTTCCACGACGACACCACTGGAGTCAGTAAGAAGGTCTACGTCGGGCACCTAGGCCCGCACCTCCCCAACGACCAGACCAACTGAACTAGTCCTGAGCTGTTGAGGCCGCATCACGCCATCAGGTTGGCCAACCAGCAGCTAGTGCGAGTCTCGCTTCTCAAGCACTTCGTGACCTGGCGCCGCCAGCTTCGACCGTTTGACAGCCCGGTGCACCGTGGACCGGGTGACCTCGAAGATCTCCTCGAGCCTCACAGTACTCGTCGTGCGGAGCACGCAGAGCGACCCTCGTGGGGGACGCACGCAGCAACCAACGTCGTGCCAGTGGTCCCGCTGGATCAGCATTGAACAGCGCGACACGCCCCTCAAGACCGCTGCGCGCCGCTACGCGGTGGACCCTGTCCAGCCTTGACCGGCCCGTCCTGCTGCTCGCGATCGGCAGTTAGCGGGGCCGGCAGGGGAGTGACCACGACGCTCATTTCCGTAAGACCGCCCGGGGACTCGTCCCACTCAGAAGGCGTCTTGCGCGGCGTCATCTGGGTTCTTGTCAGAGGTGATGGTGAGGGCTGCGGCGAGCAGGTAGTTAGGGGAGCGGTCGAGGTTGTGGCGGCTGCGGTCGTACCGGCGGGTGGTGCGCGGGTCAGCATGGCCGAGGGCGTCCTGGACGTCCTGCAGCGCAGCGCCGAGCCGGAGTGATTCGGTGGCGTAGGAGTGCCGGAGGCTATGGGGGGTGACGCCGGCCGGGAGGCCGGCTTGGCGGCAGAGCCGGGCGATTTGCTCGTTGGCGGTCTTGTAGCTGTAGCGGCTCTTCCCGTCGCGGCCGACGAAGATACGCCCGGTCGTGCGGCCGGCCAAATAGTCGTCGATCGCCCGGACGACCGGGGGTGCGAGGGCGACGCGGGCGGTCTTGCCGCCTTTGCGGGTGACCTTGAGGACACGGTGTCCGTGGTCGTGGCCGTAGTCGCGGACCTCAGCGTTGAGCGCTTCGGAGATCCGCAGCCCGCAGAAGGTGAGCAGCGAGACCAGCGCCAGCGACCTCGGTGAGTGCTGTGCCGCATATATAAGGAGAAGCCTCAGCTCGTCGGCAGTCAGACCGACCGCCTGCGACTCGTCGGACACCCGGGGGCGGCGGACCAAGGCGGCGGGGGAGTGGGTGAGGACCTGTGCGTCGTGGACGCCGTAGTCGTAGAACCCGGCCAGCGCCGACAGCTTTCGGGCCACCGTCGCCGGCGCCGCCGGCCGCCCGGTCCGGGGTTGCGGTTGGGTGGTGAGGTGGCGGACCCAGAGGTCGACGTGGTGCCGTTCCGCGGCGAGCGGGTGGACGCCGAGTTTGGTGCACCACTTCGCCCAGGCCTCGAGGTCGCGTCGGTAGGCGGTGGCGGTGTTGGCCGGGTGCCCAACGAGCCAGCCCAAGGCCAGCCGGAGGTACGGGTCATCAGCTGCGGTGCCGGGCAGCCGGTCCAGTGGCTCGGCTCGGACCGGTGGCACGGTTAGGCCGAGGGGCACCTCGAGAGGGGTCAGCGTCACCTTTGGCACGCTAGCCGCCGGCACCGACAAGACCGTGAGATAACGTCCTTTATCTGAGGGTCACTACTGGCCTGTTGGCGGGCTCGTCCAGGCGAGCCCGCCAACTCCCCCGCTAGGCGGCGAGCGACGGCGGGTCGTACCGGTCGTTCACGAACTGCGTGAAGATGCCGACGAGATCGTTGTCCCTGGTCTGCGCACGGAGAGTGACTCGTGCATTGGTCGCGCGACCGCGGGCAAGTTCCGGCTGCTGCTTGAGTCGGTCCTTCGGCGTCTTGACCAGCTTGTCCTGAAGCAGGACTGCCTGCTCGTCCTGGGCGAAGGTGAGGACGCTGGTGTCGTAGTAACGACCGGCCGACATCAAAAGTCGGGGCCGGGCCCAGCCTCGCGGCACCAGGAGCAGCGGCTTGCCGTCGGCCACGGGAAGTTCCAGAGGCCGCTCAGTCCAGGCCTGCACGGCGGGATCCCACACCTGATAGTCCCTCGTGACCAGGCGGTGCCCAGCACTGTGGAACTGCGGGTACCGGTTGACCATGGTCGCCGTGAACTCGGCGAGGACGTCGTAGATGATCCGGGTCGTGATGTCCGACGTGATGTCTCGATCGATGCCCGGGACGAACATCGAGAGGTGCTCGAGGTGGCGAAGCATGGCTACCTCGACGAGCGCCCTGAGGTCGGTGGTCATCGAAGCCCAGATCGCAGAACCGAGAATCTCAGCTGCTCCATGTCCGTCACTGCCGCCGCGAGCCATGCCGAGGCGAGTCTCCCTCGGCTCACTGAACCTCTGGAGGAGCGGTTCGCCCGCCCTGTAGGCGGACGACCCCGCCGGCGAGGTGATGCTACGAAGGACCGCATCGAAGAACGAGGTCATCCGGTTCTGTGCTTGGCCCGCGAAGGGCTGGTAGCCGCTGAGCCTGATGGCGTGTGGATCGATGAAGATCTTGTTGTCGACCTCGACGCTGACGTCCTCGAACGGCACGGGCTCGAGGATCCCGTAGTACTGGGTGATGCAAGGCATAACTGCCCTCTCTGCTCGCCGAACCGAGAGAAGGGCGGGGTCGGGGTTTGTCCCCCGGACGTACCCCGCTACGCTGACATCGACTCTCCAGTCAACATCGGCGCCCTCTCGGTGCCGGTACCTGGCCCGTCTCCGTTGGCGCGGAGCCGGGCCAGAAGTCTGTTTAGGTCCCTACGCGGCTGACCTCCTGGTCGTCGCGCTCGCTCCTCCTGTAGTGACTCAGGGTTGGGGCTAGGTGAGTCGGTGCCGGCTGTGTTCTAACGCTGCGAGTGCTTCGTTGCCCTGTCGCTAGCACGAGTGCTACCTTTGGGCCGAGCTTGGGGCAGTAGCCCCAAGAAGTGAACCCGAGACCCTTCCGGACGGTTGTGGCGCTCGGGTTTCGCGTTTTCATACCTCCCGGACCTCCTTAACGACGTCTGCGCACTCCTTACGCCAGCCACGCTGGGGCCATGCCCAGGCGATGGCGTCGGGGATGACGAGCAGGGGTTCGCTGGCCACCTTGTTGTGGCTGTAGCTCAGCTGGTCGCGATAGCCAACCTGCTGAAGCTGCCGACGGATCGTGCGGCGGTCGTCGGCCGCGGCCGAGTCGTCGCGCTCGAGGCACAGGTGAGAATGACCTCGCCTGGCAATGTCCGTGACCAGCTCCTCGATGCAGCGCTGGCGGGCCATGTGCTCCGTCTTGTAGCTGCCCTTCACCGCCATGTAGACGGTGACTTCGACCTCGAGAGCGGCGACGGCGCGGAGGATGCTGCGCTGGCGTCCGGCGCGCTCCTTCACCATGTGGATCCCGCGCTGCCCCGGCAGGTAAAGCGCCTGGATCTGCTGACGAGCGCCCGTGAGAGAGTCGGGCAGCACAGCTCCAGCCACCAGGACGAAGTCACAACGCTTGCTCTCGTCGCCGAAAACGTGTCCGGTCACTGTGCTCAACTCCTCTCCCATCTAGTTGAATCTGTTACCGATGCTACTCCCCAGCGTCGTCCTCAACGCCGTCACTGCTCTTCGCGGTGCGGTTGCCCACGATCTCAACTCCCTTGCTGGAGAGGTCGATACATAAGACGTCGGCCTCCATGTAGGGCGTCCACCTCTTCGAGGTCGTCGTGTCGATGCCGTAGAAGTTGGTGAAGGCAGTCCCCGCGACGATGAGCGGGCCGGTCTCTTTGGCAGATGACTGGGCTCTCACCTCGTAGGCGTGCGGGACGGAGTCATCTGAGGCGCGTAGCCCCACGATGCGGCGGTCCTTGTCGTACAGGAGCTCTACGGCCTTGGGGGAACCGATCAGAGCGTAAGCGGCTCGGTTGATGGAGATGATGCCCTTCCGCTGGATGGTGACGGACGGGGCTTTGGCGAGCGGCGTCATCCGCTTGTCGAACACCTCGAACGGCATGGTGGCCTCCCTCCTGCCCCGGACGCTCTCCGGGGGCGGACCCAAGGGTATCACCGCCGGGCTGTAAGTCAGCGTCTCCAAATGTTCTATCGGATTACACGACTGTGATTCGGCCCATCGCAGCGGTTTGGCGCGGCAAGTTCCGAGTGGAGCTTGGCCTGGGTGGCGGTGAGCGCGTCGGCGATCGCGCGGGCGTCGCGGAGTGACTGGGCAAAGAGATGAGGGTTGGTGACGACGAGCATGTCGCCGACGAGGCAGGCTGCGAGGGGCTCGCGCAGGCCCGGCCAGTCGGGGTCAGTGCCGGTGCCGTGGTCGACGTAGACCGGTTTGGCGTCTACGCCGGGTCCGGCCAGTTGAGGTCCTGAGCGTTGGTAAGGACCGGCACGTAGCCGATCAGCACGGCGCCCGTAACCGATTAGCCCCCGGTCATCGGTACACATCACCGAACCAGGCTTACGGCACACCCTGCTGAGCGTTGAACGGCCCGCCGGGGGAGGGGTGGCTAGGTGTGTCGTTGGGGGTCGGCTTATGAGACGGCGCTACTGCTGGCTGAGGAGTGCCGAGATATAGGCCTGCAGGGTGATTGAGCCGAGCGTCGGCGGGGTGTCGAGCTCCCAGGTCTCGCCGTTAGCCAGCGTGGTGAGCCCGGTGAAGGAATCGGCCGCCGTAGCCGAGAAGCCCCCAGCAAGGAACGCGTGTCTCCACTGGTCTGGAGGTGTTCGCACGGTAGCGACGGACGTATGTAGGAAAGAGGTGAAGACCTTGGCCACGTCGTGAGGTGTGTAGCGGTACGGGCCCTCGACGTAGGAGACGCCCTGATGCGGTTCATCGAGCATGAGGAGACGGGCGGCCTCCTTGCCCACGTCGCCGGGTGCCACCATCGGCAGGGGCCGGTCGGGATCCAGCATGACGGCGACCTCTCCACGGCTGCGCGCTGTTGCGGCTGCGCCGTCCCAGTTGCTGTAGAGGTAGCCGGCTCGAACGATCGCGACCGGAACGCTGAGTGCTTGCAGGAGCTCTTCGAAGCGGTGGAGGGTGCCGAGGTCCCCGATGTGATGACCAGCTTGAGCCCCGTAGGTCGAGAGTGCGACCACTCGTTGCACCTGCGCTGCGCCGAGCGCTTCGATGATGGCGTCCGCGGTGCGATCTTCGTCGGCGTCCGGGTCGGCAGTGATAGATCCAGGTGGGTTCAGGGCGAACACTCGAGCAGGTGAGGTTGCCGACAGAGCGCGCGCCATCGCCGCCCTGTCCTCAATGTCGGCGATTGCTGGTTCCGCTCCGCGAGCTGCCCACGCGTCTGCCTTTGCTGCGCTTCGAGTCACGACGCGGACCTGCCGCCCGGACCGCAAGAGCGCCTCCGCTGTCGCGGAACCGATGTGGCCGGTACCGCCTAAAACGACGTACGTGGCGTCATCATCGAGCACCTGACTGACGCTAGCAGGCCCCCTCGGGACCCTCCCGGTAGACGTTCCCCTTGCGGCACGCCCCGGTGCCGGTCAACTGTTGGCTTGTGGGTTGCCCCCCTGCATGGAGGGGTCTCGTGGCGACTCTTGGTCGGTGGGCCCCCGCTGGCTTGAGGGTTGAACAGTTCGGCGGCCTCGTCAAGGGCGCTACGCGTCGCTGCGCGATGTCCTGCGGCCACCCTTGACCTGACCACCGCACTGCTCAAGACCGGCAACTGTGCGGGGGCTGGCGAGGGTGTGGCGCCCGACCACAGCCAGACGAGTTGCACCCGGTACCGGCCCCTCGCGCGAGGTGGGTAGCCGCCCGAGGTGCAGGGACTCGACCATCTCTGGTCAGCGTTCTTGGTTCCGGCTCACGCCCTGTTGGACGTCTCGGCGGACCCGGGTTGACGGCGTCTCCGCTGCCGAAGCCTGTCGGGTCCGGGCACCCCTGGGTTTGGCGGGGAACATAGCGGCGGCTGCCTGCTGCGGTGTGGCTGGTGGTGGGGGTGGGTGGTTGAACATGGCGGCGGCCGCGGTGCCGGGCGGCCCGGGTAGGGCGTGCTGGTCGCGGTGGAACAGGGGGTCTGGCGGTGGTCGGCCTGCCTGCAGCCTGGGCGCGGGGAGGCGGTGGGTGTCGAGCCACACCGCGATCAGCCGTGACTGCGCCGGCCCGGCGATCTGGTGCCAGGGGTGGTCGGCGACGGCGGCGGGCAGGCCGGCAGCTGCCGCCCACCCGACCCGGCGGGCATGGGCCTGTCCTGCTGCCTCCTGGCCGTTGGTCCCGCCCCAGGACTGGGTGACCTGGGTGCGGAGGAGGGGGTTGGTCACTTCCACAGCGGGTGCCTCGACGACACCGGTGTGGCCGGCGGCGAGGCGCCGGTCGGTGTCGGTCATCGCGGTGCTGTGCACGGTGACCAGCGGGATCCCGTCGGCCCCGATCAGCCGCCGGGCCTGGCCGTCGTGAACAGCGGCGGCGACCTCGCGGGCCTCGGCGGCGGTGACCGCCTGCAGGGGCTGGAGCAGGCCGAGCTGGGCGTCGACGTCGGCGAGGTAGCAGCGTTGGTACCAGTGCTGCAGGATCGCCGCCCGAACATCACCGGTAGCCGGCGTGTCCGTGGCGGGGAGCATCATGCTGCGGCGTTCGGCGGTGCGGGTGAGGATGT
>Ga0210040_10005888_pt1 | contig 15464 bp, 8 predicted proteins | sample CryGeyCG12114_NA_FD_185462 | JGI IMG/M metagenome (GOLD analysis project Ga0210040, IMG submission 185462) | Groundwater microbial communities from aquifer - Crystal Geyser CG19_WC_8/21/14_NA (SPAdes) (version 2) | ecosystem: Environmental > Aquatic > Deep subsurface > Groundwater | place: USA... | reverse complement strand
TCTGGAAATAACCGGCCGTACGATAACCCCAAATGGAGTTAAGCGGGTATCCTTCCAACGTACCCACCGTGCCAAAAGAAATAAGTTTTCGGCCGGAAAACTCAATCAACTCGTTTTGATTATCCGATACATTCGCGGCCACGGAAAACAATAAATTGTCGCCTATCTTGTCTTGGTAACGCAGTTCAGTTTCCCAGCCCCACGACTTTAATTCGCCGTTGTTAATCATGGGCGCACTGGCTCCAAAGGTGCTGGCTAACTGAATCCGGGTGAGCATGTTCCGGTTGTATTTGATATAATAATCGAAACTGCCTTGTAATTTATTATTAAATAAACTAATATCTAAACCGCCATTGCTGGTTTGTATCGTTTCCCAGGAAAGCTCGGCCGAAGGCACACTGGTCTGGGCAATATAGGTAGTCTTTACTTCGGGTGAGCCCAAAACCAGATTAGAATTGCGGTTGAGCAGGGGTAAATAATCGTACAGACCAATGCCTTGCGCTGCTCCTAAGCTCCCCCACGATCCACGGATTTTAAGTTCCGAAATAACCGGCAAGGTAAACCACGACTCCCGGTGAATATTCCAGCCAGCAGACAAGGAAGGAAAAGTTTTGGTTCTTAAACCGGGCGCCAGACGGGAGCTTTCGTCGAGGCGCAAGGTTGCTTCCAGCAAGTACTTATTGGAATAATTGTAATTAAACCGGCCGAAATACGACTGGAAAGCATACGTGTCAATATCCTGAGAATTTGTCTTAGTAGTTTCGTTACCTAATTCCAGACTAGGCAATTCGTTCGTAATTAAAGCCGTAACACCAGCTGATGTATTTTCATAACGTCCATCTTCCCATTGGTAACCTCCTAAAACGTGGAACTGGTGTTTCTCACCTGAGGCAAAGTTGTAATCAGCCAGAAATTGTACGTTATTATTTTGAGTTAAATCATTACTTACCGAATAAGAATTGGGGGTGTTAATTACATCACCGGGGGCCGTGCGGTACCATCTTTGAATGGTTTTCCGGAAGATTTCCCGGTCGCCTTGCCAATGCTGAACGCCATAAATACCTCTTATTTCTAAGCCCTTTACCAAGTTGGCTAAGCGGGCCGTAAATACACCATCTAATAAGTTACGGTTGTAATTGTTATATCCGCCGGCTTCCAACTCCGCATAAGCTGTAGCAGCTAAGGTGGTATTGTAGCGCCCTTCCGGAGTAAGTGTTGGGTTAAAGCTGGAGTACCGGTATAAGTTATACAATAATAATCCTGTTCCGTTTACGTCTTTGGATGCTGCTTCCTGCTTTTGCAGGGTATAGGTAAGCCGAGAATCGAGCGAAAGGTGTTTGGTAAGCTGGGTTCCCAAGTTCAGGCGGGCGTTATAGCGATCATTCCTATCCGGCCCCACTTTAAAAACTCCCTGCTTACCATAATATCCCAAAGAAAGTAAGTAATTAACTTTATCGGAACCTCCCCGGGCCGATATATTGTGGGTTTGCATCAGGGAGTTTTTTCTGATTAACTGATCTACAATGCTTTTACGGCCAAAATATTCGTAACGGGTAGTGTCGTTCGGGTTTATGCGGTACTCAATAGATCCTTCTTTCAGGATTTGGATTCTTTCGGCACTATGCGCTGCTGAGGCGCCCGAATTAACCCGTGCCAGGTTGTTGTACTCCAACTCTTCCCAGGTTTCCATCCGTTCCGGTACGTTTAAAGCCCAATCGGTACCCACAATGGAAGAATATTCAAAGGTAGTTTTACCGGCTTTGCCTTTTTTAGTAGTAACTAAAATAACGCCCCCAGCCGCCTGGGCACCATAAATAGCGGCGGCGGCCGCATCTTTTAAAACCGTAATGCTCTCAATATCATTCGGGTTTAAGGTTTGTAAAGTGGCTCCCGGACTGGCTACTCCATCTAGTACTACCAGCGGATCAACGTTGCCGTTGGCCGAAGTAGCCCCCCGGATCTGGATACCAATACCTTCGGAGCCCGGCTGCCCCGTTGAGCGCGTGACCGATAACCCCGGTGCAAGTCCTTGCAAGGCTAAAGCCACATTTGCTACCGGTCGGCTTTCAATATCTTCACTTTGGATTGTGGACACCGCTCCGGTTAGATTTTCTTTTCTCTGCGTACCGTAACCTACCACAACCACTTCATTCAGCGACTTGGCATCGGGAGCCAAGGTAATATCAATGGTGGTCCGGTTATTAATAGGAACTTCCTGCGTTTGATACCCAATAAAAGAGACCACTAAAGTACTAGAGCCAACAGGCACCGACAAATTAAATTTTCCTTCCGCATCCGTAGCGGTACCCGTATTGGTGCCCTTTATCAGAACGGTTACTCCAGGTAGGCTGACAGCAGATTCACCATAAACTTTGCCACTCAGATTTTGCGCTTGTTGTGCTAAAGCAGCTATACCGTAACACCAAGCTACTAAGAACAGCAATGCCTGCTTCCATTTAAAAGAGAATGGGGTAGAGTTTTTCATCATGAACATTTAGATTTGAAACAAAGAAGTAAGGAAACATAAATAGTTTTTAACACTCATGTTTGTCATTCTTAAAAGATTTATTGCGTTACTAATAGGTCACAGAAAAAATCTTTTCGGGATAACAGGTCACCAGTAAAATACCAATAAAAAGTTTTGCCTGGATTAGAATTGGCCTTAAGCAGGATTTTAAATATAATTATTAAAATCCTGTTTATGATGAGGTAAAAGTAGAGTACTAAATTTAATATTTAATAGAGCATATTTAGACTTTACAGAAGCTTAATTTTAACTTGATTGTTTTATAATAATATATTAATATAATAGTAATATTAAAGTATTAACAGCTCCTGGCAAGGTATAATAGGAGTTACGCAAATCTAAACAATAGGGTAAGATAAAATAAAAGGAAAGTGGAATCGGCTAGTTATATAGCTTATTTGTTGAGTGAGCCCCGGAAGGTTAGTTGTGTAAAGACCAGCGCAGTGCTGGCAGTATCCCATGATGAGATTAACCGTTTTTTGTTAAGCCATGAGTTCCTTGGGAAAGACCTGTTTGCGGCAGTTAAGCAGGGCATATGCTTGAGGGGAGGAGTTCTTTCCGTAGGTGACTCGGTGCTGGACAAACCCTTTACCAATCCTGTTACTACGGAATTGGTGGGCTACTTTTACTCTGGCCGGCATCACCAAACAGTCAAAGGTATTAACCTGATTACGCTTTTTTATACCGACCCGGCCGGATTAGGTTTTTCAGTCAACTTTCGCATATACCGCCACCAGGAGAATAAAACCAAGCATGACTACTTTCAAGAGATGGTGAAAGAATGCGGGCACTGGGGCCTGCGCCCGGCTTGGGTGAGTGCGGATAGTTGGTATGCTTCGATAGAGAACCTGAAGTTCCTGATAAACCAGGAAGTAGTTTTCTCATTGGCTTGGAGGCAAACCGACCCTTTGATTAAACCGGAACCCAGGTATTTCTCCAACGTATTAGCTGTAGCGGGCTTTCTTTCAATGACCTTGCTGGCTTTAAATAGCAGACCATAGGATGGATGATTCGTCCACTCCCCATAAAAATCCATGGTAGCCCCGGCAAACACTTTAAATTGATGAACTACCACCGTGAGGTCTTCATTTGACTTTTGAAAGCTATTTACCTTCAGCACCGTATAGCCGGTTTCCACACTATGGAAGGTAATGCGTTTCACAATACAAAAAGCTTTTCTAACTCTTCGGTTGGCTGTCGGTTAATAGCGGGCATATACAAACATCAGTAAAACCAAAGATATATTGAAGCAAATAGAAAGCATAACTACCGCAGTCTTTTTCGTATGTCTCTTAATACATTACTTCGAAAAATAGTACAAACTTGTCCGGTAACCAGGAACTTCCCCCTAATGACCGGCTATCCTTCTAATACAATCCCCCAAACCCCTCCTTTATTGCTTTCTTCAATCTATTACCTTCACACTTTCGATCTTAACAATTTAATAATATAACAGGAAGGAATTAATTCATAGTAGGCTTGGTTCTCTAGCTCAACTATCAGCTTCTTTTCCAAACGATTTATTGAACCTAAACCCTTCGCCCGTAAGATTTACATTTTAACGAAACTATGTTCACACCTTTACGCTGCCTCACAAAGCTTTGTACCGTCTTTATTGTGTCACTGGCTTTCCCGGGATTAACCCAGGCCCAAACGAGTGTAACAACTCCGCAGGTTGCTTATCCACAGGATTTTAATAGTATGGGCACTAGTACTACCTTTGCTCCCCACTGGATCGGGGTAAAAGCCGCTGGTTCTTCCACTACGGTAGTTAATGGAGCCACCTTAACGCTGGTAGTAACCAACGGAGGAGCTAATTCCGGCGCCATTTACAATGTTGGTACCACGGCGGAAGACCGAGCTTTTGGTTCCTTAGCCTCCGCCGGCATTATCCCGCGTTTTGGCACCAGCTTTCAAAATAACACTGGTCAAACCATTACTAGTATTGATTTAAAGGGCGTCATGGAACAATGGCGTTCCGGATCAATAAGTACTGTTAATGAGGTCCTCACGTTTGAATACAGCTTAGACGCTACTAGTTTGACGGATGGCACCTGGATGCCCCTTTCGACTTTTGATTTAGTGGAGAAATTAACTGCCACTACGGTTGCTGCCGCAGTGAATGGCAATGACGAAGCAAATAAAACTAACTTAAACGCCCAGTTAACTTTATCCTGGCCAGCTAATGCTACCCTTTGGATCCGGTGGACCGATAAAGATGATACTGGATCCGATGGTATTTATGCCCTTGATGACTTTGAACTTACTGCTCATACGGGCGGTGTTACCCCGGTGGACAATATTGCACCAGCTTTAGCTGCTAATCCTTTTACCCCGGCCGACAATGCTGCCGGTGTATCCCTCTCTACCAGTCTAAGCGTAACCTTTAACGAAAATGTAAAAACTGGCACCGGCAATATTATCCTCTACAATGTAACGGATGGTACCAGCCAGGAAATATCGGTTGCGAACCAGGCTGCTGTAGCCATTAACGGAGCTACCGTAACCTTACCCGGGGCAGTCTTAAACTACGAAAAAGAATATGCCGTCCAGTTTCCCGCTGGTACCATAACAGACTTAGCCGGCAATGCTTTTGCCGGCTTCACCGATCGTACTAGCTGGAATTTTGCTTCGGTGGCGTCTCCGGTGGTAGATAATGGAACAACGCTTCATAATCTGGATGTAGCTTATACGCAAAACTTTGATGGCATGGGCACAGCTGGCACCAGCCTGCCTACGAACTGGTTTGCCGTTAGAGCAGGCGGCACCGGTACGGCCGGCCAACCTTTAAACCCCGTAGTTAATAATGGCAGTGGCTCTTCCGGTGCTATCTATAACGTGGGTACTGGCGGTTCTTCGGACCGGGCTATTAGCACGTTATCATCGGGTTCTACTATTCCGGCTTTTGGCGCTTCTTTTACGAACAATACGGGTAAAATCATTACTTCGCTGGATGTAAAAGGAGTTCTGGAACAATGGCGATCTGCTTCCAACAGTACCATTAACGAAACTGTGGTCTTTGAATACAGCTTCAATGCTACTTCACTTACCAGTGGTACCTGGATTAAATTCAGCCAACTGGATTTACAGGAAATATTAACTGAAACCGCTAGCGCGGCGGCAGTAGACGGTAATGTAAACCAAGCCAACCTGAGCGGCACCATCACCAATATTGGCTGGCGCGTAGGAACCAACCTCTGGATCCGGTGGACGGATGCCGACGACACGGGCAGCGATGGTATGTACGCGCTGGATAACTTTGAACTCACCGCGCATGCCGTACCGGATGTGACGGCTCCTACTTTGTCCGCTACTAATCCTTTCCAGCCCCAGGCTAGTGAAACCCAGGTTGACCACGAAGCTTCTTTGGTAATATCTTTTTCTGAAATCATGCAACCAGGCACGGGCGTTATCCTGGTTAAAAACTTAACAGATAATACCCAGCAAAACATCTCTCTTTCCGAGGTAACCATCCAGGATACTAAAGTTACTTTTCCGGCCAGCTTATTACCGGCGAAAACATATGAGGTTTCCATTCCCGCCGGTGTTTTCAAGGATTTAGCGGATAATGATTTTACCGGCATCCCGGCAGGTAGCTGGACGTTTACTACAGCCGTATTCAACCCGTACGCGCAAAACTTTAACCGGTGCGAAACACTTTTACCCGGTGGTTGGACCCAGTTCAGTGCTCAAGGCGCTACCGAAGTTTGGGCTTGTTCTACCTTTGGCCGCAACGGCAATGGCGTACAGGTAAATGGTTATAACGGCGGCAACAAACTAAACGAAGATTGGCTCATCTCGCCGGCTTACGACTTAGCTACCGGCTTTAATTACCCGCTACTCTCGTTCTGGTCCCGCACCCGCTTTGCCGGGGAATCTTTAAAGCTGCTCGTTTCTACGAATTATTCGGGTTCCGGAGATCCCGCAGCAGCTACCTGGAAAGAAATTAACGGGGCTTTCCCGGTCTTGGATTCTGATGTCTGGACCCCATCAAAAGATATCAACTTATTTAACTTCAAGGGTAAGACGGTGTATATTGCCTTTGTGTACGCGTCCTCTACCGAGAGTGCTGCCCGCTGGACCTTAGATGATGTGGCCATCACCAATTCCGAAATGGCTCCGGCTCCGGCAGCTGTTTTCTTTAAGTCTACGCTTACACCCATCAGCAACTTTGATTTTGGCTTTGTAAATGTCCAGGATCCCACTGCGGCGAAAAGCTTTTCTTTTTATGCTTTGGATCTGCGTACAGATTTAACCTTAACGGCTCCGGCCCAGTTTGAATTATCGAAGAATGGTTCGGCCTATGCCGCTACCTTAACCTATACCCCGGCCGAAGCTTTTGCCGATAATACGGTGTATGTACGCTTTAGGAATAATGCCCCGACGCTAGGTTCTTTCTCCGGCGCTATCCAGTTTAGCAGCCAGAACTTCAATAAGCAAGGCAATTATCTAACGGCTACTACCTTGCCGAAAGAAAAAACTTTTGATGTAGTTACCTGGAATATCGAATGGTTTGGCCACGCCAGTTTAGGTCCGGCCATTGACACTTTGCAATTAGCCAATGCGAAAAAATTGCTTTTAGAACAGGATGCCGAGTTGATTACGGTAGAAGAAATTGTGAACGAGGAGGCTTTTAACAATCTCGTGAGCGAACTGCCGGGCTACAAAGGTTTCTTATCGCCGTACGTTTCCGGTTCGTCTGGTCCTAACGCTCAGAAAGTAGGCTTTATCTACAAATCCAGTGCGGTTGAATTTGTAAGTGCCCGGGGAATGCTGGTTAATCCGGCGAATTCTACCAGTTTCTGGGCCAGTGGCCGCTTACCTTACCTGTTTGTGGCAGATGTTACGCAAGAAGGTGTTAAGAAACGCATGCACTTTATAGCTATCCACACCAAAGCGAACGAGAACACCTCGGCTGCCGATGCCTTGGATGCTTATACCCGCCGCTTGAGCGATCTGAAAGTATTGAAAGATACGTTGGATACTTATTATGCAGAAGCAAACATTATGATGATGGGGGATTACAATGACGACGTTGATTTCACGGTGGCTAATGTTTCTACTACTGAATCCACCTACAAACCCTTTATTGATGATGCGGATCGTTACAGAGCCGTTACGAAAGATTTGAGTGAAGCGGGTTTACGCACCTACATCACCTTTGACAATGTGATTGATCACGTGATGATTTCGGATGAACTATACGCAGATTATGTACCTGGTTCGGCCAAAGTAGTTATTCCATTTGATATGATAACCGACTACGGCAGTACCACTTCCGATCACATGCCGGTAACAGCCCGGTTTATTCTAACTCCGAATGTAAGCTTTGCTGCCGCTGCCAGTACTATTGCGGAAGATGCGGGTACGTATAACCTGACTTTAAACCTAACCCGGGCTTCGGCTACGCCGCAAATATTAACCATTACGGTGGCCCCCGGAGCTGGCGTGACTGATGCGGAATACAATGCACCGGATGGTGATATTTACACGGTAACCGTACCGGCCGGGGCTACTAAGGCTACCTTGCCCATTCTTATTCAGGATGATCAGCTTGTGGAATTGGATGAGACGTTAGCCTTTACCCTGACAAATGCCAGTAAAGGCTTGGGCTTTAACTCAGCCGAAACCTTTACTCTCACGCTGCTGGATAATGATGCCTCTGAAGTTACATTTTCTACTCCGACAACCACGTTAGAGGAGCAGGCAGGTGCCTATGCCATTCAGCTAACCTTAGACCAGGCGCCGGTGACGGATCAGGTGCTGACCATTACGCCGCAGAACGCATCGAGTGCACAATATGGCCTGGATTATACGACTGCTCCGGCTACAATAGGAAATACTATTTCAGTAACAGTTCCGACTGGTGCTACTACGGCTACTTTTGCCCTGCAGGTACAAGATGATTACTTGGTGGAATCCACGGAGCAAATCATTTATACGGTTAGCACCAGCAGTTCTAAAGTAAAAGTAGGTACGGCCAGTACTTTCCAGACTACGATCAACGATAACGATAAATCAACCTTAAACTTTGCTTTAAGCACGGCCACTGTTTCGGAAAATGCTGGTTCGTACCAGGTAAACCTGACCTTAGATCAGGTTCCGGTAGTAGCTCAAACAATAGTAATTAGTTTAACAAATACTAATGGTGCCGTTTACGGTACGGAAAAAGGTCAATACACTACCAAGCCGGCCGCGGTTAATAATCAGATTACCCTGACGATACCGGCAGGTCAGACAAAGGCATCTTTTGTAGTCGTTATTAATAATTACACGAAAACCGAAGCAAACAAAACCATTACTTTTCAGGTTGCACAGGTAAGCACCGGCTTAGTAAGCGGCATTACTTCTGCCTTTACTTTAACCATCCAGGATGCATCTAATCCGGAGGTGAAAGGCCCAAGTAGTACGGAAGCTATAACGATTGCGCCGAATCCTTCGCATTCCGAGGTAACGCTTATATTCGAAAACAGTGCCGTTAATACGGCGACTGATTTAAATCTGACCTTATGGAATTCGCAAGGGTATAACATTTTAACCGTGAAAGGTAACTTAACTAACATTACTCAGAAGTTAAACCAAAAGCTAACCCAGGTTCAAAAAGGTATTTATGTCTTAAAAGTCGTATCGGGATCTACTCTTTATCAAACTAAGCTTATCCGGGACTAATTCTTTTTGGCAATAATTGAAAAAGCCCGATCTTCCTGATCAGGCTTTTTTTATGAATTAAGCCAGAGTTAACCACCTCATATTTTACATAATCCAGTTTATAAGGCTACCAAGCGAGCTTACTATCAAACTCTTGTAAAATGATTGCTAGCAAGTTTATATAACTTTAATTATTTCAGCAACATTTAGTTTATAGTTACCATTGCCTGGTTATCTGCTGTGTTGCGGTCTACTAATTTATAAAGTGGGGTCAATTCCGGCCATTGAAGGTTTATCTTTAACCCTGATTACTACCTTAGTTTGGTATTTACTGAACTTTAGTTTTTGTAAGTAAACCAGCTTCTCTTTCCCGTTATCACCTTTAGTAAAAATGCCCACATCAATATAATCCCGGATGGGTGCTTTCTTTTCGATTCCAGCGGCATCGGTATAATATTTAACTGTTTGGATGGGTATGGTGACCTCGTACTGGGCGCCAATTTTTCTCGCGGTCGGGTTTATTACCCGGTCTTCAAATAAGGTAATTTTTGTAAATAAATCATCTACCACGAACCGAAGCGAATCAGGTGTTTCTGCTTTTAAATAGGCCACCAAAATATCAGAGGTGGGATACTATCGGTTGAGCCGTAATTAGTTAGTAATCTCTTTAATGCGCAATTGACTTTCTTTTCGCCAATCAAATCCTGGAGACCAAAAAACGCTAAAGTAGCTTTTTGGTAATGTACATAGGATTGGTTATCAGTATTGTAGAGCGGGTTCTCCTTTTTTTGCTCTCTGGAACGACCTTTTAAGTAAGAATCCAGTTCATACTTCAGGTAGCGACTTAATTCTAAGGGGGATAATTGTTGCTTCAGCAGCATGAGCGCGCTGTATTGAGCCAAGCCTTCGGAATACATTTGGCCCCCTTTTACGTTGGCTTCGCCAACCTGGTGACCCCACCATTGATGGGCTAGTTCATGGGCCGTAACATAGTAAGTCATGTCCAACTTTTCCGGATCATGCTTATAAAGAAAGCCTCGTTCCTCCGAAAAGGACACGGCGCCCGGGAAAGATTGCGCAAACAAACGGTACTTGGGAAATTCAAAAATGCGTATTTGCCGATATTGATAAGGACTGAAAGTGGCTTCGTTGTAGGCCATACCATCTTTTAAACTTTTAATCATTACCAGCAGGTTATAAGTATGGTCTTTATGATAAAATATTTCCAGATTGATATTCTTAAATTTATCCCGTTTTATCTGGTACCGACCAGAAACCACGCTAAAGAAAGGGAAAATCTGCTCTTCCGTTTTGTAATGGAAAAAAGCACGCCCCTTTTTTTTCCATTGTTTTTGTAAATAGCCGGGTACAATGGCCGTTTGGTCTGGTTCGGTGCTAACGATGATATCCAAGCTGGTACGGCCTATACCACCGAACAAACTGTATTTTCGGGCTTGTTGGTCTGAACGTTCCGGTAAACCTTCCACTTCTTTTAGACCTCGTTGTTGGCGATCGGTTAAATCCTGCAGTTCAAAACCCCGGATGTAGCCAATCAGCGGGAAGATATCGGTATTCGTAATAAAGGTACCGTTAGACACATAGTTAGCCTCATTTTCATTGTTCAGAAACCCGGTCCGGCGGCGGGTACCTTGATCCCTTAATTGGACGGTATCACCGGGCTGTATAGGCACTTCAAATTTATAAATCTGAACAAAATAATCCGGGTATCCTTTTTTTAGTTTATGGCTCCGGTTAAAGGTTATTTTATTTACCTTAAAAGATTCATCCGGTGGTAAGCTTAAAAATAACTCTGAAATAGGTTTATCTTCCCGATTAACCAGGGTTATCATGGCCTCTACATCTAAACCACTTTTAATAGGGTATAAATCTATATTGGAAGTAATGTGACTAAATGAAAGTCGGGGAGCTTTACCGTAAGTTTTTTTGAATAGCTTTTCATAATTGGCCTGCCTATTCTTCTGAGTAGCGTTGTTTACGTATTTGTTCAGGATGTTAGTATTGTAAAAAAAATACCCTCCCGCTACAACTGCGAAAACAAGGAAAGATAAAAGAAAAATTCGGGCCACCCTGGAAAACCGTTGGCCAGCTACGTGTAAGCGACTTTTAAAATTATTTTCGGTACCACGGGGGTAAAACAGCATTGCCCCTACAAACAAAGAACCGATAATAGCAACCCAGTATATTTTCAGGCTAAGATAGCGTTCCAGGCCTGCGTTATAGCCATTCATATCGGAGTAAGTGCCCATTTCGCCACTGTTAAACAAGAGAAGGCTATGTTTTAAGCCTAAGTCTCCAGCGAACATAATAAATATATATACCAGAAGATGGAGCACGTAACCCATAAACTTATTGTTCACCAGGCTTTGTACCACCAAGCCTAGCGATAAAGCAATAGCCAGCGGCACAAACGACTGGAAAAAAATTATCTGTAGGTAAACAGCTAATTCAATATGAGTAAAACCTTGGAATAATTGGAGCAATATACCCATGGGAATAGTAAGTAGGAGCACGGTACCAATAGACATGGTTAAGGCCAGCCATTTACTTATCAAGGGCACTGCGTTCAATATGGGCAGGGTATCAAAAATCTGGTCGAAACGGGTGTCTTTTTCTTTCCAGATAATTTCGCCGGAATAAAACAGGCCGACCACCATGAAAATTACCGTAGTGTAGGAAGTTACATAATCAGCCATTAAAGAACTTACCGGATAAAGTTCTTGTCCGTACCTTTGGTTAGCGCTTGCCGAAATAATGAGCAAAATAATAAAGGCAATCAGGGCAAATCCAATAAAAGGCACCGACTGGATAATTTCTTTGTAATATAATTTAGTTAATACCCAAGATTGAACCCAGAACAGCCTGGAAGTGAAAGTGCCTTTGCTGATTGGTAAAACCAGGCTTTCAACTATTATTGTGGAAACGACCAAAGTTTTAGCTTTCTTACGGAACAGCCCTTGCGGAACGGTCCGGAACTTAAATGCTGCGTACGAAATCAAGTAAATAGCCAAGGCTACACCCATCCAGACGAAGCGGTTTTGCCGCAGGTACCCGGTAAAAGGTACATCAAAATTACTTTTCTCAGCTATGGTCCAGTAGCGGGTATCCATCTGGAAGCCATAAAAACCAATCGGGTCTAATAAAACCGCAAGCTGTATATTTTCCACGTTCCCGATTAATCTTTGCGCCACTACATACAAGGAGATAAAAATAACAGCCTGCAGGTACACAAAAATCATCCGCCGGGTTAAAGCGCCTACCGAGAAAAAAATACAGGCCAACAGAAACATATTAGTTACAATAAACGCCAACCAGGGACGCACAATTTTACCTGGTTCCCAGGGTAATAATTTGGATTGGTCCAACCAGGGCATTAACAAACCTGTTCCCATACCAAATACAAACCCGGAGGAAATGCACAACAGGATAATGAATGAGCCGATAAACCGGCCGTGAAAGTAAGCGCTTTTAGAAATGGTGGTGGTAAATAGTAAAGCATCTATTTTATGCTCCATATCGCGCAGGATGGCAACGCCCATAATTGCGGAGGCCAAAAAATACCCGGCACCAAACCCATGATGCCGGCAATGTTATGCAGCACAAAAGAGGAGTTCTGCTTAACTTTGCCAATTGCCCCATTGAGATTTATACCATCCCAGGCAACCGCGCCATAAGCCAGCATAAAGAACAGGACAAAATATAGATAAGTAGCCGGCCGGTTTAGGCGGTACTTTAGTTCGAATTTAATTACTTCTAAAATCATGCTGCCCTATTTTTCTGGTGCTGTTAATTGGCTTTCTGGCTTTGCCGTGATATAAGAGAAGTATACATCTTCCAGATCAGGCTGCATCTGGTAAAATCCAACTGCCGGCATTTCGTCGGCCAACACATGAATGGTAGGTAAGCCGGCCATAAGCTTATCCGAAATCACGTTGAAGTTTTCTTTGTAGAAAGGCAATTCTTCCCGGCTCACCCGTTTGCGCCAGATGCGACCAGCCAGCTTTTCTATTGCTTTTAGCGGGTTGCCTTGCATAAGTACTTGCCCTTTGTTGATAATGGCCATGTAGGTGCATAGCTCTTTCACATCTTCCACAATGTGCGTCGATAAAATGACAATGGTATCTGCGCTCAGTTCCCCAATAAATTCAGGAATCGGTTGCGCTCGGCAGGGTCAAGGCCGGCGGTGGGCTCATCCACAATAATTAATTGGGGGTTAGAGATTAAAGCTTGGGCAATCCCGAACCTTTGCTTCATACCACCCGAATAGCCCGCTAAATGCTTTTAGCGGTCGTTGTATAAATTGGTTTTGTGCAGCAGCACCTCTACTATTTGTTTGCGTTCCTTTTTGTTACAAATGCCTTTTAGTACCGCCAGATGGTCTAATAAATCCCCTGCCGATATTTTGGGGTAAACGCCAAATTCCTGGGGTAAATAACCCAGTGTTTTTCGCAACTCATCTTTTTGTTTTATAACATTAACATTCCCCAATTGGATGCTGCCGGAATCAGGCTCTTGTAAGGTAGCAATGGTGCGCATTAAGCTGGATTTGCCAGCGCCATTTGGCCCTAGTAACCCAAACATTCCGGGGTTAATAATAAGGTCAATTCCTCGCAGTGCGTGCACCCCGTTGGTGTAAGTTTTGGAAAGCTCTTTGATGACAAGTTGCATAAGAAGGGGAGAAGTAAGAGGTAGTTTTGAATATGATTATCTATTTAAAAAGGCAGGAAATTCCTATCCGGCTTAAATTAAAGCTAGGTTTAAAATCTGATAGCAGTAGACTAGTAGGTATATGGTCGATACACAATCAACCGCCAGAAAAATAAGACTTACTTCAAGGCTATTGTATTTTAAAAACTATTCAGGCTGAAATTCCAAGATATCGCCAGGTTGGCAATTTAATTCTTTGCAAATGGCTTCCAGAGTAGAAAAACGGATAGCTTTAGCTTTACCGGTTTTTAACACAGATAAGTTGGCCATGGTAAGGCCTACACGCTCTGAGAGCTCTGTCAAAGACATTTTCCGCCGCGCCATCATCACATCAATATTTATAATAATGGGCATGGCTAAATGGTAAGTTGGTCTTGCTCGGATAAGTATTGGCCTTCCTTAAATATTTCGGCCATAATAAATGCCGCCAGCATAAAAGCAACCATGGTAAAATTAAGGCTAAAACTTAGACTGGAGTCTTGATTTGTACTTAGGTAATTGATATCGTTTAAAGCAAGCATAGCCAAGCAAAGGTAGCCTAACCGTCGGAATGATTTTACATTATTGATAGTAAAAGTCTGCCGGTCCTGTACCGATTTTAGAACCTTAATTACTTCCCGCACCATGAACAAGCTTAAAATTATACTTAGTAAAGTCTGGCAGAAAGTATAATAAATGGAAAAGGCATTAAGCTCATTTAAATAAAAACCTTTATTAGACAAATAAGCCGAGTTTGTTTTATCCGGATGGTGAACATTTCCCTGGTTCGGTAGCGGATTATATGATATGGGTTTACCATCGGTAAAAGCTATATTTCCATCTTTAGCCATCACCAATACTGATTTATAATGCTCTGGATTTAGATGCCAGTGCACAAACAAGCTTAGCAAAAGAGCTAATCCTAAACATAGCAAGCCCCCCACCAGCTTACTTCCTATAAGGGTCAAGTACAAAAGTAGATTCTTATTCATGCTTACATCTGTTTTTACCAAAGGTAAGCATAAATCGTTAATTAACAATAAATATTTATTGATATTCAATAAATATTTATTGTAATATCATTTGCTTTAAGGAAGATATTTAATCTAGATAATCTATTAAAGTAATAGCCTACTCATCAAGTTTATTACTTACTAGAAATTAATTCCGGGTTTAAGATTTCTTTTAATTACTGACGATATATTTAGCTTTATAAAATTCAGTTAAAAACTTATTATTTACTATTAAAGGAAAAAACTATTTTTTTATAAATTAAAGCAGAGTAGAAGTATGTAAAAGCTCTATTGAACATAATATATAAAATTATTAATAAAATGTATAATGATATTTTGGTAGGTTCCTGAAATAGCTTTACAGATTATACGGTTAAAATTCAATTTGATTGCTATACTAATTGGCCTTTAATTATATGCTTTTTTCTATCATATTTTCGCCAGTGCTTATTCAACAAGCCTTCCTGCTGGTGTGCCTGGTTAGGAGTTAAGTAATCACAGGAAGCATGGGGGCGTAGAGTATTATAGGTTTGTATGCTCCGGGCTATAGCAACTTTGGCCTGCTCAAAGGA
>Ga0210040_10005887_pt1 | contig 15464 bp, 10 predicted proteins | sample CryGeyCG12114_NA_FD_185462 | JGI IMG/M metagenome (GOLD analysis project Ga0210040, IMG submission 185462) | Groundwater microbial communities from aquifer - Crystal Geyser CG19_WC_8/21/14_NA (SPAdes) (version 2) | ecosystem: Environmental > Aquatic > Deep subsurface > Groundwater | place: USA... | reverse complement strand
CGCCCGGCACGCCGGCCGGGTGCGGTACGTCAAGACCGAGCCGGCCGGTGTGCAGGCGGCGCGCAACACCGGCCTGCAGGCCGCCACCTCGGAGTGGGTGGCGACGTTGGACGACGACGACCTCTACCGGCCGACGTTCTTCGAGCGGGCTGCCCCGGCCCTCGAGGACGGTCGAGCGGACCTGGTCTTCGGCGACCACCGGAAGTTCGTCAGGGGCGCCGGGCTGGTCAGCGAGAAGACGAACGCCGAGCGCGCTCCAGCGGGCTACTGGGCCGGCATCGCCGGCCCGACGAGCGGAGTCGACTGGACCTACGTGGGGAGCTTCCCGGTCGAGCGGCTGCTGACCTACAACGTCTTCTATCCCTCGACGATGATCCTCAAGCGCGAGCTCTTCGACCGGGTCGGCGGCTTCGACCCCGCCGTCCGTGGCATCAAGACCGAGGACATGGAGTTCATGACCCGCGCGCTCCCGGTCGCGCGGCTGGCCTTCGCCTGGGCCGCGCAGGTCGACTACCGGATGCACGAGTCGAACAACGGCGGCGACCTCCTCGCCCAGTACATCGGCCGGTGGCGGATCTTCGAGTACGTGCAGCGCAAGGACCAGCACGGCAGCGCCGCGCTGGCGGCGGCGCTCGAGGTCGATCTCCCGGCGCGGCGCCGCGCGGTCATCCGCACCGCCTTCCGGAACGGGCAACTCGACGTCCTCCCGGACGTCGAGGCTCGGCTGCGCCCCGAGGACAGGACGCTGGTGACCGGCGCCCTCCTGGCCGCGGCCCGGCTGCCCCGACCGGTGGTCGGCCCGCTCATCCGCATCAGCGGCGTACTGCTGCGCCGGCCAGGGCAGGACCGCGTCCAGCTGCCGCAGTGGGTCCCGGGCTCGCCGGGCTGAGCCGGCAGCCCGGTGCCACCGGCTGACGCCGACCCGAGCCCCGGGCCAGCCCGTCGACGCCGCGGGCGGCGTGCTCCGACTGCTCGGCGTACCACCGTCGGTCAGCTGGCGACGGAGGCCACCGGTGGAGGTGCCGGCCCGACCGGGGCCGGCACCTCCACCGACGTCAGCTGGCCGGGCGCAGCGCCCGCAGCCAGCCCGCAGCACCCATGGACCGGTTGAGCGACCAGGTCGCCGTGCCGGTGGCACCAGCGGTGGTCCGGAGCTGGTGGGCCAGCTCGGTCACCTGCACGCCGGTGCTCTCGAGGTCCTCGGTCCACCCGCCCGGCGGAGTGGCCGCGACGCTGCCGCTGTCGATGCCCACGCCCCCGACGAGCATGGTCCCGGCCCTGGTCGTCGTCACGCCCGGGACGGCGAGGGAGGTGGCCGCGGAGCCGTTGACCCTCGTGGTGGCCACGGTGTCGAAGGGCGTGGTCGTGTCCACCCCGTGGAACAGCGTCATGCCCGCGTTCCACTTCTTGGCGCTGGACAGGGTCCAGGTGTACGACGTCGGCTCCTTGGCCGCGTCGGTCACGACGTGGTGGTACACGAACAACCGGGCGTTGGTCTTGACCGACAGCGGGGCCGTCACGGTCGTCCAGCCGGCCGGTGCTGCCGCGACCGACGGGGTGGTGTCCGCCGTGAACTGCGCGATCAGCACGTCCCCGGTCGTCACGCCGGCCGGCTTGGCGATGGTCACACCGGCGGCCGCTGCGCTGCTCGCCTGCGTCGAGGCACCCACGGTGATCGTGGTCGCGGACGCTCCGACGACCGTGACCGTCTTCGCCGGCGACGTGCTGGAGCCCGCCGAGTTGGTCACCCGCACCGTCACCTGGAAGGTCCCCGCCGCGCCGTAGGTGTGCGCCGGGTGCTGCGCCGTGGACGACGTGCCGTCGCCGAAGTCCCAGGCCCAGGACGTCGGGCCGCCGGTCGAGGTGTCGGTGAACTGCACCGCGAGTGGCGCCGTCCCGCTCGTCGGCGTGGCCGTGAAGCTGGCGGCCGGGACCTGCGTCGCCGCCGGCGTGGTGACCGGCGTCGCGGCGGACTCGGCCGACCGGTTGCTCGCCGCGTCCACTGCGGACACGGTGTAGCTGTAGGCGGTGGACGGTGCGGCTGTCGTGTCCACGAACGAGGTGGTTGTGACGGACGGCGCCACGACCACGCCGTTGCGGGTGACCCGGTAGCCGGTGACGCCCGTGGCGTCCGTGGCAGCGGTCCAGCTCACCGTGACCTGCCGCGGGGCGTCTGCCCGCGCCACGACGCCGGTGGGCACCGACGGCGCCGTGGTGTCGGCTGCTGCCGGGGCGTTGAGGTCGAGCTCCGCGTGGTAGTAGCGACGGGTCTGCTTGTCGTCACTGGCGAGCACGACCAGCCCCGACTCCGCCGTGACGGGCGCCTTCGCCGTCGTGGCGTTGTTGATCAGCGCCCCGGACCAGGACAGCAGGGTGGCCCGCGCGGTGAAGGAGAGCGTCGCGCCCAGCGCCGACCTCCGGTAGTAGACCTTGCCGCCGCTCTCGGTGGACATCACCACGTACATCTGCCGGTTGGTCGAGTCCAGCGCCAGCTGTGGTCGGGTGAGCTTCTCGCCCACGGTGGCCACGGTGGTGGCCGACCAGACACCGGTCGCCGAGCGCGAGAGCACCCGGATGCTCGGGTCCGAGGACGCATCGGTGCTGGAGTCGCCGCGCGAGGTCTTGATGGCGGCGTAGATGCGCCCCTGGTCGTCCTCGGCCAGCGACTTCAGGTTGAGGTGGTCGTCGGCACTGCGGGTGCCGCTCAGGGCGGTCTCCACGGTCCAGCCGGCATTGTCGGCCGCAGAGTCCGGGTGGACGGCGAACCGCACGACCTGCGTCTGCTGGTCGGACCACATGACGCCCGTCTTGCCGCCGAAGGACACGATCGCCGAGATGTCGTCGGCCTTGATGGTGTTGTCCGGGACCGGCACCATGAACGGAGCCGACCACGTCGTGTCGCTGGTCGTGGAGTGGGCCACCCAGACCCGGTCGAGGGCGGCGTTCGCCGGGTCCGGCTTGGTGAAGGTGATCCACAGCCGCCCCAGGCTGTCCCGGGTGAGGGTGACCGACTCGATGTCACCGGAGGTCACTGCCTTCGGGAACCCCGCGTCCATGGTGTACCGGTCCGCCGCCGGGTCGTAGGACATGCGCACCGCGCGGATGTCCCCACTGGTGACCCGGCTGGCGACGTAGAGCTTGCCGTTCTCCCACAGCGCGTCACCGGTGCTCGCCGCCCGGGAGTCCACCACGATGCCGGTGTCGGTCCACGTGTGATCGGGCCGCAAGCGGTGGATCGTCACGTCGGCGTCGCCGTCGGCAGCGTTCACGGCCGTGCGCATCAGCGCCCACCAGCTGCCGTCGTTGAACCACAGCTTGCTCTGCGGCTTGTCCTCGGTCGGCGACGGGCCCGCGATCGGGTATCCCTGGTCCTGGTACATCCGGGGTACCGCGTCGGCCGCTCTCGCCGGTTCGGCCCCCACCGCCTGCAGCGACAAGAGGCACGTCACGAGCGCGACGAGCGGTGCGGCAAGCCGGCTGCGGGGTGAGCCGAGCGACGTACGACGGGACCGTGCAGAGTGCATGACGACCTCTCGGGCCGATGCGGCCGGGATCGGCCGGGGCGGACTGGGCGGACTGCTCACCGGTCGGAGCGGTCGCGCAGGACCCGTTCCCTCCCGGTCGATCGCGAGGTGCTCTGACCGACGGTGACGACCACCGCGCGGCCGGTCGGACAGTTGGTTCACTCGAATGCACCCGAACGGGCGAGCGCACCGATCAGGGGGGTGAGCTCGGCGTGCAGGAGCTCGGCGAGCTCCTGCTGGCCCACCTCGGTCGGCCAGCCTGCTGCCACCGGGTCGACCAGCGTCACCACGACCTCGGCGCCAGCAGCCGCCGTGCGCACCGCGTCACGGAGCTCCGGGTCCGGAGCAGTGGTGCTCGCCCCTGCTCGCCAGGGGGCCACCATGACGACGAGCGCGTCGGGCGCGGCCTCCTCGACCGCGGCGAACGCGTCCGCTGCCCCCTGCTGCACGTCCGCGGGAGCGGCGGCATCGAAGGAGGACTCGGCGAAGACCACGAGCTGGGTGGAGTGCTCGACGTCGGCGAACACCAGCTCGGCGAACGAGCTGCTCCCCGGGTCGGCGACGAGACCGGCGTCCACGTCAGCGGCCACCTCGAGGTCCAGTGGAGCGCCCGCCTGTGCCGCCAGGCCGGCCAGCACACCCGGCCAGGCGCCGTCCGCCGACGGACCGGAGTCTGCGACCGCCGGGTCGTCGGTGATGACGACAGTGGTCACCGGGTGCGCGCCACCCGCCGGCGCGGAGGGCGCTGTCGAGTCGCTGCTCGCGCCGGCCGACGACGTCCCAGCCGGCCCAGCGCCGGCCGCACACGAGCACAGCAGGAGGGCCAGTGCGACCGCGACCGTGCCGCGACCGCCGCGAGCTACCGACCTGGTGGACAACTGCGTCAGCCGGCCCTGCGGCCCAGGGCGCGGTACGTCCAGCCCGCCGCGACCCAGGCGTCCCGGTCCAGGGCGTTGCGCCCGTCGACCACCCGCTTGCGAGCCACGATCTTGCCGAAGGCCGCCGGGTCCAGCTCCTTGAACTGCTTCCACTCCGTCAGCACCAGCACCGCATCGGCGCGGGCGGCGGCCTCCTCGGCGCTGTCGGCCACGTCGAGCTGCGGCCACGACCGGCGGATGTTCTCGTTCGCCGCCGGGTCGGTCACCTGCACCACCGCGCCCTGCAGCTGCAGCTGGGCGGCCACGTTCAGCGCCGGGGAGTCGCGGATGTCGTCGGAGTCGGGCTTGAACGCCGCCCCCAGCACCGCGACCCGCTTGCCGACCAGCGAGCCGTCGCAGACCTCGCGGGCCAGGTCCACCATCCGGATCCGGCGGCGCATGTTGATGTTGTCCACCTCGCGCAGGAAGGTCAGCGCCTGGTCCGCGCCCAGCTCACCGGCGCGGGCCATGAACGCGCGGATGTCCTTGGGCAGGCAGCCGCCGCCGAAGCCGAGGCCGGCGTTGAGGAACTTGCGGCCGATCCGGTCGTCGTGGCCGATCGCGTCGGCCAGCTGCTTGACGTCGGCGCCGGTGGCCTCGCACAGCTCGGCCATCGCGTTGATGAAGGAGATCTTGGTGGCCAGGAACGAATTGGCCGCGGTCTTCACCATCTCCGCGGTCGCGTAGTCGGTGACCACCTGCGGGGTGCCCGCGGCCACGATCGGGGCGTACACCTCGTCCAGCAGCGCCCGCGCCGTCTCCCCGTTCCCGTCGGCGGGCAGGCCGTACACCAGCCGGTCCGGGTGCAGGGTGTCCTGCACCGCGAAGCCCTCGCGCAGGAACTCCGGGTTCCACGCCAGCATCGCCCCCGGCACCTTGCCCTCCACCAGCTCCGCCAGTCGCGCTGCCGTGCCGACCGGCACCGTGGACTTGCCGGCCACCAGGTCACCGGGGCTGAGTGCCTCCAGCAGCGACTCGACGGCGGCTTCCACGTAGCGCATGTCCGCGGCGTACTCCCCGCGCTTCTGCGGCGTGCCCACACAGATGAAGTGCACGGTCGCCTCAGCGGCCGACGCCATGTCGGTGCTGAAGCGCAGCCGCCCCGACGCCAGGGACCTGCCGAGCAGCTCCTCGAAACCGGGCTCGTAGAACGGCGCCTGCGCCTGGTTCAGCGATTCGATCTTGCGCTCGTCCACGTCGATGCCGACGACCTCGTGGCCGATCTCCGCCATCGAGGCCGCGTGCACTGCGCCGAGGTATCCACAGCCGATGACCGAGATCTTCATGCGTTCTCCTTGAGTGAGACGTCCCGTGGGCCATGGCCCAGCGCACGGGTGATCGAGTCGGCTGGACGCGCGGCGGTGAGACCCCAGCCTGACACGTCCATCGTGCCGCCCGGAATGGCCGGAACGAAGCTCGTCCGCTCCAGAGAGTGACCGTCGTTCACCCGGACGGAGGACCCGCGAGGTACGCCGATCAGGTGAGGCGACCGGCGGGCCGGGGTCTCGGACGACCCGGCCCCCGACCGCTCGCCAGGTCTCCGGTGACCGTCAGTAGGCCCCGGCGCCGCGGAACACCGCGCCGAAGGTCTTCCACAGGATCATGAAGTCGAAGGCCAGTGACCAGTTCTCCACGTACCGGACGTCGATGCGCACCGAGTCGTCCCAGCTGAGGTCGGAACGACCGCTCACCTGCCACAGCCCGGTGATGCCCGGCTTGACCAGGAAGCGCCGGTGCATGTCGAAGCCGTACCGCTCCACCTCGGCCGGCAGCGGCGGGCGGGGTCCCACGAGGGACATGTCACCACGGACGACGTTGATCAACTGCGGGAGCTCGTCGAGCGAGTACCGACGCAGGACCTTGCCCACACCGGTGACGCGCGGGTCCGTCTTCATCTTGAAGAGCACCCCGTTGCCGTCGCTGCCATCCGCGAGATCGGGCATCAACCGGTCGGCACCGGCCACCATGCTGCGGAACTTCAACATGGAGAAGGTCTGTCCGTCCCGGCCCACCCGTTCCTGGCGGTAGAACACCCCGCCCGGGCTGGTGACCGCCACGGCGAGGCTCAGGACGACCATGACCGGCAGCAGCAGGAGCAGACCGCCGACGGCCGCGGTGCGGTCGAAGGTCTCCTTGGTCACTCGCCGGACACCGTGCAGTTCCGGTCGCTCCATGTGCAGCAGCGGCAGCCCGGCCACCGGGCGGATCTGCACCCGGGTGCCGGCGATCTCGGTGACGGCGGGCGCGAGCAGCAGCTCGGCCGCGGTCTTCTCCAGACCCCAGCCGAGCCGGCGCAGCGCCGGCCCGTCGAGCTCTGCCGACGGGAGGACGGCGACCGTGTCGATCTGGTGGGCCCGGACCACGTCGATGACCTCGTCGAACGTGCCCAGCACCGGGAGCCCATCGAACGTCGCGGCCTCTTCGCCGCGGCCGGCCGGTGGCAGGAAGCAGCCGACCACGCGGTAACCGTGGTAGGCCTCCCTCCGGATCTGCTCGTGCAGCGCGGCCACGCCATTGCGGTGGCCGACGATGACCGCCGTCTGCAGGAAGTCCCCCGCCCGGCGGCGGTGGTGCAGCCACTGGCGCTGGGCGTAGCGGTTGGCCAGCGTCAGCAACGCGGCCAGGGGCAGCGCCACGACCACGAACCCGCGCGCCAGCTCGAGGCGGAAGGCCCAGGAGAGAGTGCCGACCGCGGCGACTTGCAGGAGCGCCGCGAAGAAGACCCGCTGGAACTCCTCGGGTCCCACCCACAGGAAGCGCTCCTCGTAGCTCCGGGTCGCCGTGATGACGCCCACCCACATGATCGGGAGGGCGGCGATGAGCCAGCGGGAGGCGTGCGGCCCGGTGAGGGACTCCCCCTCCGGGGCGAACCGGACCAGGAAGCCCACGACGGCAGCAACGAGGGCGCTCAGGAAGTCGCCGGCCACGACGCGCCGGACATAGGCCGCACGCCAGGCACGTCGGGCACCCCCGTCGTCCGGCGAGGCCAGGCCGGCCACCGGAGGGGCAGCACTTGCCTGCGGCGCCCGGACCGTCCTACCGAATGCGTCGACTACCGACAAACTTGCACCTCCCTGTCGGTTCATTGCGGACAGTGACGCCGCACGTGTGGGTGACGACCGATCGACGTCGCTGTGGAACCGGCGGTTGAATCTAACGAAACTGCAGGAGAACGCCAGTTGAAGCCGGGGCACCGGCGTCCGGAACCCGCGCCACACCGGCGCATCGTGATCGGTGCGGCAGAGTTCGACCACTGTGCGTCACCGTCCACCGCGTGTCCCGGGTCCGCCGGCCCAGGTCGCGGTCGTTGTGTTGCTCGCCACAGCGGGCCCGGATCACGTAGCGGAACTGCCCCGCGTCATCAGGTGGAGCCGCAGGGACGGCACTCGCACGACCGCACCAGGCGGCCGCCGGTCACTGCACGACGTCGCGCAGCACCACGTCCGCGCCGCCCTGGAGCGCCTCGAGCTCACCGGCGTGATCGATGTCCCCGCCGTCCATGGTCAGCCGCGCACCGGGCTCCAGCACGAAGACGGTCGTCTGCGGGTCGTCGTCGGAGAGGGAACAGTCCTCCAGGCGGACCTGTGCGTCCTCCCCGAGCCACACCTGCGCCTGAGAGCTGCTGCCGCCGCGCTTCTGCGGGTCCTCGCCCACGCAGTCCCGCGCCACCGTGTCATCGGCCCAGAAGCGGAAGTTCCGCTTGTTGTCCCGCGACACGGCGTCCACCAGCGTCGTCGCCGTCGACTTCAGGTCGTAGCCGGCGTCGGTGTTCCCCGAGGCGGTGGTGTCCTCGAAGGTGACGTCGTGGACGTCCCGCTCGGTGGCGAAGCCGTCACCGTTCCAGTACTCGTGCAGGGAGTCCCGGGTGTTGCTCATGGTGACGCGCCGCAGGACGACGTCGTGCACGTCGTCCTCCAGGTGCACCCCGATCGCGAAGTCGTCGCCGTCCTGCTGCTGGGAGTCGCCGACGACGTCCTCGAGGAGGATGCCGTTGGACCCATAGCGGAGCCGGACCACCCGCTTGGAGAAGCCGGTCACCGTGACGTCCCGGATCACCAGGCCGCTGACGTCGGCGCTCGGCTCCTCGTCGGACTGCGCGTTCTCGAAGAAGCGGCGGACGTTGGTGGCCGAGGTGTCGGAGATGACCAGGTCGGTCACGTCCCCGGCGGCGAGGAACGCGTTGTCCACGTTCTCGAAGGCGAGGTCCCGGAAGGCCAGGTGAGCGGTGCCTCCGCGGAGGTTGAACACATCACCGCCGGACTCGCCGTCGGGGTCGTACGGCGCCGTGCGGGTGCCCTGCAACACCGCTGGTGCCGGGGCACCGTCGACGTCGACCCCACGGACGACCACCGGTGCGCCCTCGGCGCCGCCCCCGGTGATCCGCAGGCTGCCGGTCACCTCGTAGGGGCCGGCGTCGGCGCGCAGCCAGACCTCCCCGGCCGCGGGCAGCTCGGCCAGCAGGGCGGGCACGTCGTCCAGCTCGGCGGCGTCGGCCCAGCTGGTGCCGTCACCAGCCCCTGCCGGACTCGGGGCGACGTAGCGGATCTCGGTCACGCCGGTCTGGGACGGTGTGGCGGCCGCACTCGAGCTGGGCGCTGCGGAGCCGCTGGGGGCGGCCTCGCCGTCCCCGCCGCCGTCGGCCGAGCGGAGCGCGAGGAAGGTGATGCCCCCGGTGAGCAGCAGGACCGCGGCGACCGCCAACCCGATCACCCTGGCCCTCGACCCGCGCAGCGTCATCGTGCTGCCCCTCCGCTCCGTCGACGTCCAGCCGACGCACGGTCGGGTGGGCACGGGCTGGCCACGTCGGGCAGTCGGGTCATGGCCTGGACCATCCTCTCGCGCACGGGTGCGCAGCACGGGCGGCCCACCGGGCCGCCGGTTGGTGTCATCGGGTGGGCCCCCACGACGCGGCCGGTGACGTCGTCGAGGCCTCGCCGCATGCTCGCGGTGCCCTGCGGACCGAGGTCCGCCGGCGCACCGTTCCGGTCACTCGACCGGGACGGCCCCTCGGCGCACCAGGTGGACGACGTAGGCCACCAGTACGGACATCGCGCCGACCTCGCCGCCCGCCTCGACGAAGGTGACCAGCAGGTCGACGACACCACTGTCGGTGAGCTCCTCGATCACCTCGTGGACGAGATCGACACCGACCGCGAACGCCATCAGCAGGACCGTGAGGGCGGCGAGCCGCCAGGAGTCCCGCTGCGCGACCGCCGGACTCCTGCGGTGCGCGACCCACAGTACGACGAGGACCGGAACGCCGATGAGGCCCCAGGTGGCGAGCTCGCCCAGTTCCTGCACCGGCAGGCCCCACGAGTCGGGCACCAGGTGCCGGTGCTTCAGCCATGCACCCCCACGCTCGTGCAGGCCCAGCGAGTCGTCGAGCGTGATGAGCACCAGGGTCGCGCCCCAGGCTGCGTACGCCGGCGCGCCCCGACGGCGGACCCCGAACAGGAGCAAGGCCGCCGCAGCGAGCAGCTGGACGTAGCCGAAGATCTCGATGAACGACCGGTCACCGTTGACCGCCCACCGGGACGACCCGAACGGGGGGACGTCCCAGAAGTGGAGCTGGTGGGCGACCAGGAGGAGCGGGACGGGCAGCAGGAGGACGACGAGCAGGGGGAGAGCCCCCGTCCGCCGTCCCGCACGGATCGCAGCACCCAGCCGGTCCCGCCATGCGACCGGCTGGCCGGGGCCACCGCCGGTGGCCTGGCCCGCACCGCGGGCCTCGGCGGCGACTCCGCGCTGGGCCGAGGCCTGGCGGCTCACGCGCGGGTCGACGCGCCGGTCGACACCGTCGACCGGTCGGCTGCGGTCTCGTCGAGCGGATCCCGGGTCGCGTGCCCGTGGTGGACCGGCTCGTCGCGGACCTCGGACGGCTCCGCGTGGACCCCAGCACGCTCACCGTGCTGGGCGGCGGCGGACGTGCGACGACGACGCAGCACATCCGACAGCAGGAGCGCGGCGATCCCCACCAGCAGCCCCACGACCGCAGCGACACCGACACCTTGCACGATGCGCGTGGTCTTGGACTCAGGCGTCACGGCGAGGCCCTGGATCGTGCTCGAGCTCTGCGACTCGTCCGAGGCACGCTGCACCGACTCCGCCTCCTGCTGGGCCTCGTCCCGCTGGTTCGCCGCGTCCTGCACCGCCTGGTCGAGCTCCTGCATGCGGCGGATCTGCGGCACGAGCGCCTCACGCTGCGCGACCAGCCGGACGATGGTCGCGGCGCTGCCGAACTCGGGGTTGATCTGCAGGCTGCGGATCCGCGAGGACAGGTCGGTGTAGTCGTTCTCGGGGGTCAGCGTGCCGATCTCGTCCTGGTAGGCCGAACGAGCTGCCACGGCCTCGTCGTAGCCGGCAGCAGCGGCCTGGAAGTCGGCGTCGCTGTCGCTGACCTCCACGAGGTTGTCGAAGGTGCCGGTGATGACGGCGCGCACGACCGGCTCCACCTCGTCCCGGTCCTCGCCGGTGTAGACCACCGAGAAGAGGCTGGACTGCCCGATCCGGGCCACCTCGACGCCGTCGTCCAGCTCCACGCGGGTCTGGTCGGTCTGTGCTGCCACGTCGTCCAGGACCGTGGCGGACGTCGCGAGCTCGGCGAAGTCCGCCACGAACAGGCCGACACGGCTGGCGCTGTTGGCGGCGTTGCCGGGAACGGAGACGGTGGCATCGGCGGTGTACCGGGTCGGCGAGCTGTCGAGCACGACGAACGCCACCACCCCGGCCACGATGGGGAACAGCAGTGCGAGCGCACTCGTCCGGGGACGGGTGCGGAGGAAGTGGCTCATCTCCACAAGAAGGGTGCTCCTCGAGCGTCGGGGGGGAGGGGGACTGGTTCAGCCGAGCCGGGACTGCTGCCAGGCGAACTGGGCGGCGAGACCCTCGGGCACGGCGACCTGCGGGCGCCAGCCGAGCAGCCGCTCAGCGAGCTCGATGGTCCCGCCCGTCTGCTGCACGTCCCCGGGCTGACGTGGCTGCTCCTCGGTGCGCACCGGACGGCCGGCGACCTCCCCCAGCAGGTCGACCAGGTCGTTGACCGTGATCGAGCCGCCGCCGGCGACGTTCAGCACGGCGCCCGGGGGTACGTCGGCCACCTGTCCGGCAGCCAGGTTGGCGGCGACGACGTCCTCGACGAAGGTGAAGTCACGGACCTGCTGACCGTCGCCGTAGACCGGGATGGCCCGGCCGTCGAGCGCTGCGGCGATGAACTTGTTCATCGCCATGTCCGGGCGCTGTCGGGGGCCGTAGACGGTGAAGTAGCGGAGGCTCACCGTGGGCACCCCCCAGTTGTCGGCGTAGAGGGAGCACAGGTGCTCGGCCGCCAGCTTGGTCACCCCGTAGGGGCTGAACGGACGTGTCGGGGTCTCCTCGCTCGTCGGGTAGCTCGCCGCCCGGCCGTAGACCGACGAGCTGGAGGCGTAGACGAACCGGCGCACCGCGGCGGAGCGGCTGGCCTCCAGCAGACGCTGGGTCACCAGCACGTTGGCGTCGGCGTACGCGGCGAAGCCGTCCTGCCAGGAGGACCGGACGCCGGGCTGGGCGGCCAGGTGGAAGACCACGTCGACCCCGTCGAGCAGCCCTTGGAGGTCGGCGGTGAGCAGGTCTGCCTGGTGGAAGTCGAAGGAGTCCCAATCCTGCAGCAGGCGTACGTTGGCCTTCTTCAGCGAGGGGTCGTAGTAGTCGGTGAGGGCGTCCACACCGCGGACCTCGTGGCCGAGTCGCAGCAGCGCCTCACTGGTGTGGCTGCCGACGAATCCTGCGGTTCCGGTGACCAGGGCTCTCACGAACACGTCTCTCTCAGCTTGAGCTGCTGACCCGTGCTCCGATGATGGGCAAGGGTCAGTCGGCGTCAGGACGACACCGGACGAGGATAGCTCGTTCGCTACGGTCAGAGCCCTGCTCGAGCGCCAGTTCACACGAAGGAGGAGTGTCCCGCGGTGAGGGTGATCCACGTCATGGGCCGGTTCGCGGCCAGCGGAACCGAGCGTCAGCTCGCCGGCATGGTCCTCGCCGCCGCTCGCACCGGGGCCTGGGAACCGACGCTGTGCGTGCTGCGGGCCGGTGAGCCGTATGCGCAGGAGATGGCGGCGGCGGGCATCCGGCTGATCGAGTTCGACGGCTCGGACGCCGACCCCCGCCGCCTCGCGTGGCTGCGCTCCACGCTGACCTCCGGGGACCACGACGTGGTCCATTCCTCGTTGTACGGCGCGAACGCCCTCACCCGACTCAGCCTGCTCGGCGGTTCCCGTCCCCCTGTGGTCGTGTCCGAACGCAGGGTGGAGGACTGGCGGTCGAAGCCGGCCCGCGCGGTCGACCGCGCGCTGCGACCCGTGACGGACATGTGGATCGGCAACTCCACGGACGTCGCTGACTTCGTCGTGCGGGCGCACGGCGCGCCGCGCGAGCGCGTGCACGTCATCCGCAACGGCATCGACACCGGCGTCTTCCACCCGGGCGAGGTCCCGCACCGTCAAGACGGCGGCCCGGTGCGCATCGGCGCGGTGGGCCGCCTCATCCCGGTCAAGGGGTTCGACGTGCTGATCGAGGCCGCGCGCCGGTTGACACCCGATCTCGACGCCGAGTACGTGGTGGTCGGCGAGGGCCCCGAACGGGCTGCCCTGGAGCGCGCGGCCGAAGGCCTGCCGGTGACCTTCCCGGGCGGGCTGCACGCCCCGTCCGCCGTCGCGGACTTCCTCCGGACGCTGGACGTGTTCGTGCTCCCGTCCCGGTCGGAAGGGCTGCCCAACGTGGTGCTCGAGGCAGCCGCCTGCGGCCTGCCGGTGGTGTCCACCCGGGCCCCGGGCATCGAGGGTGCGGCAGCCGACACCGTCCTGGTCGAGCCGGACGACGTCGCAGGGCTTGCGGAGGCGCTCCGCTCGCAGGCGCTGCACCCCGTGCCGGCCCGACCTCTCGGTGTGCAGAGCTTCGAAGCGGTGGCCGAGGCCCACCGGGCCGTCTACGCCGCAGCGGCCGCTCGGCGCTCCTGAGTCCCCGTACGCACCGTGGCCGGCGGGGCTGCCCGACCGGGCAGCTCCGCCGGCACGGTGCGTCAGCTGCGGCGCACGCGCCGTCGGGCGCCCACCCGCGGCGTGCTCCCGTCGTCCTCGACTGCTCCGCGAGCGTGCAGAGCCTCGTCATAGGCCTCGATCGTGCCGTCGACGGTCCGGTCCCAGCTGAACCGCTCCATCAGGTCCGCGCCCACCCGCCGGCCGCCCGCCGCCTCGGCAGCGGGGTCGCGCAGGGCACGCTCCAGGGCAGCGGCCAGCGACGCGCGGTCGCCGCTGGTGAACAGCCGCCCACCCGGACGGTCCGAGCCGAGCAGCTCCCGGTGCACCGGGATGTCGCTGAGCACGAGGGGCCGGGAGTACGCCGCTGCCTCCAGCACCGTCAGCGGCATGCCCTCCAAGGTCGAGCTCTGCACGAAGAGCCTCGCGCCCGCGTAGGCGGCCTGCAGCGCATGGCCGTAGAGGAACCCCGGCATCTGCACGTCGGGCAACCCTCCGGCCAGTGCCGTCAACTGCTGGACGTAGCCGCCGGTGAAGCTGTCCCCGCCGACGATCACCAGCGGCGGACGGGACTCGGGCGACAGGGTGCTGAAGGCCTCCACGAGCAGGTCGTGGCCCTTCTCGGGCACCAGCCGACCGACGCTGAGCAGGAACTCGTCGGGCTGCACGCCCCACTCCGCCACCGTGGCGCCCACCTGCCCGGCAGGACCGGCGGGCGGGGTGACACCGTTGGGCACGTAGGACGTCTCGACGCCGTAGGCCTCGCGATAGTGCTCCCGCAGCGCATCAGCGACCACGATGGTCCGGTCGGGCACGTGCGCGCTCATCCGGGCGCTCAGTTGCAGCGCCAGGCGCGCACCGAGGCCCCACTTCTCCCGGCCGAAGTCGAGCCCGTGCACGGTCAGCACCACGGCCCCCCGGCCTGACGCCCGGGACAGCGGACTGATCAGGCCCGGGCCGACCGCGTGGTAGTGCACGATGTCGAAGCCCTGCTTGGCCGCGTGCGCGGCGGCGACAGCGGTGTGTGACAGCGCGTCGAGGTGTTTGCTGGGGATGCCCGGCAGCACCACCCGTCGCATGCCGCGGTACCAGCCACCGGCGTCCCGCTCGGTGTAGTGCGGTCGGCAGTACACCGTGACCTCGTGCCCGCGTTCGACCAGTCGGGCGCCGATCTCCTCGATGTGGCGCTCCACGCCTCCGTAGGTGGCAGGCAGGCCGCGGCCACCGAGCATGGCCACCCTCATCGCCGGACGTCCTCCGCCAGGCGGTCTGCCTGGGTGGACCCGGGTCGCGCCGGCGTCGGATCGCCGAGCGTCAGGCTCGAGGCCAGGGCGAGGAAGGCGAAGAAGTACAGCAGGACGACGGTCTCGCTGATGAGGTTGCCCCCGACGCTGCCGAGGGCGAAGGCGATCGTGCACGCGATCACACCGACGGCCACCCCGCGGCCGAGGTGCCCCTCCGGCACCGAACGGAGCGCGCGCGCAGCCATGACCACGGCGGCCACGATGAACGCCACGTAGACGACCGTGCCCAGCACGCCCGTCTCCACGTACATCCGGACGAAGTCGTTGTGCGGGGGGAGCACCTCGGCGCCGAGGTAGTCCGACGAACTCGGCCCGAGACCCAGGAACTCGTGGCCCCGGGCACCGCTCAGCACGTCGGACCAGTGGTCGACCCGCCAGAGGAACGAGTTGCCGGGTGTTCCGTTGATCGTCTCCTCCTGGGTGAGGTCGGAGAGCCGGGTCAGCACGGAGGGTGCGGCGATGACCGTCAGGACCAGCCCGGCCGGCAGCAGGACCAGCAGTTTGCGGGCCTGCAGGACGCCGACCACCAGCAGCCCGACGACCACCGAGATCCAGCTGCCCCGGGAGTACGTCCACAGCAGCTCCACGGTGCCCACGACGAGGACGCTGCCGACCAGCAGCCGCGCCCCGCCGTCGAGGTGTCGGAACACCGCTGCGCCCATGACCAGCAGGAGCACGAGGTAGAAGCCGAAGGCGTTCGGGTGCAGGAAG
>Ga0210040_10005886_pt1 | contig 15466 bp, 16 predicted proteins | sample CryGeyCG12114_NA_FD_185462 | JGI IMG/M metagenome (GOLD analysis project Ga0210040, IMG submission 185462) | Groundwater microbial communities from aquifer - Crystal Geyser CG19_WC_8/21/14_NA (SPAdes) (version 2) | ecosystem: Environmental > Aquatic > Deep subsurface > Groundwater | place: USA... | reverse complement strand
GCGCTTGCGAGCGCATTTTGTCAGGACGGGATTTCGCTATGACCGATTTGTCTGCTTTTCCGATTTCAACGCGCTGGCCGGCTCAGCATCCCGACCGCATCCAGCTTTATTCCTTTCCCACCCCAAACGGCGTCAAGGCGTCGATCATGCTGGAAGAAGTCGGCCTGGCCTATGAGGCGCATAAGGTCGACATCACGAAAAACGAGACATGGGGACCTGAGTTCCTGTCGCTCAATCCCAACGGCAAGATCCCCGCGATCATCGATCCCGATGGTCCTGGCGGCAAGCCGATCGGTTTGTTTGAGTCCGGCGCAATCCTGACTTATCTCGCGGAAAAGACCGGCAAGCTCTTGCCGACCGATCCCGCGCGGCGCTTTGAAACGCTGCAATACCTGTTCTGGCAAGTCGGCCATGTCGGTCCGATGTTCGGCCAGTTCGGCTATTTCTTCGCCCATGGTGGCAAGGAGATCGAAGACAAGCGTCCGATGCAGCGTTACCGCGACGAAACCAAGCGGCTGCTGCGCGTGATCGAAGATCGCCTGCAAGGCCGCGAATGGCTGATGGGTGACGACTACACGATCGCCGACATCGCCATTTTCCCGTGGGTTCGCGGTCTCACGGTTTTCTACAAGGCCGGCGATGAGCTCGGCATGGGTGAGCTGGAGGCTGTGCCCGCGTGGATCGAACGCGCGCAAGCACGCCCCGCCAGCCAGAAGGGGCTGACCATTCCAGCGCTCGATTGAGCCCACGCCAACGGGTGCTGGCGATCAAACCTGTTCCGCATTACCTTGTTGCGGAACAGGAGGCTGCAATGGCTGAAATCCTCAGGGAAGATGGGCTTGTCCGGTTGCCGGACGCCGTGCGGAAGCAGCTCGGCATCACGCCAGGCATGGCCGTGGAGTTCGAAACGGACGCGGACGGCAAAGTGGTGTTGGTGAAGTCGCAGGAAAAAGCGGGCGAAAGCCGCTTCGCCAAATGGCGCGGCTATTTGCGAGGCGGGCCGACAACGGACGAGATCATGGAGATGTCTCGAGGCGAAGTGTGACGGACACACTGATCGACACGAACATCTTTCTTGATCTCCTGAAAGACAATGAATGGGCGGAATGGTCATTGGCTGCGATCCGCGAAGCGCATTCGCGGGGCCGGCCGCTTATCATTGATGTGATTTATGCCGAGCTATCGGTCGGCTTTGCGGCTCGCAACGAGCTCGACGCATTCTTGGCGGATATAGGACCTCTGGTGCAGCCACTGTCTCGACCAGCCCTGTTTCTTGCCGGCAAGGCGTTTCAGTCTTTTCGCAAGCGCGGCGGCACGCGCACGGGCGTGTTGCCGGATTTCTTCATCGGCGCGCATGCGCAGGCCGAAGCCTTGCCGCTGCTGACGCGCGATGCGCGGCGCTACCAAACCTATTTTCCCGATGTGACCGTGATCGCGCCGTAAGCGTTCTGGTCAAACCCGTACCAGCTGCGCCGCCCGATCCTGCGTGCCGAACAGCTTGAGATAGCGCGCAAGTTCTGCCGGCTCGCCGGTTGCCTTGTTGGGATTGTCGGACAGCTTCACGGCGGGGCGGCCATTGGCTTGCGTGACCTTGCAAACCAGCGAGATCGGATCGAGCGCATCGCTGCCCACCGGCATGCAATGTTCGAAATCGTTGGTGAGATTGGTGCCCCAGCCAAACGACATCCGCACGCGGCCTTCGAAATGTTTGTAGGTGTCGATGATCGTGTCGACATCGAGCCCATCCGAAAAGATCAGCAGCTTGTCGCGCGGATCGCGGCCATGCTCTTTCCACCATGTCAGGATTCTTTCGCCGCCTTCGATCGGCGGGGCGGAATCGGGTCGGAAGCCGGTCCAGTCGGCCACCCAATCCGGCGCGTTTTTCAGGAAATTGGTTGTGCCGAAAGCGTCGGGCAGCACGATCAGGAGGTTGCCGCCATAAAGCCGGTTCCAGTCCTGCAGCACCTCGTAAGGCGCGGCTTTGAGCGCGTCGTCGGTGGTGGCAAGAGCAGCCGCCACCATCGGCAGTTCATGCGCATTGGTGCCGAGCGCTTCGAGATCGGTGTCCATCGCCAACAGCACGTTGGAGGTGCCGGTAAAGGCCTCGCCAATGCCTTCCTTGAGCGCTTCCACGCACCAGCGCTGCCACAAGAAGGAATGCCGCCGGCGCGTGCCGAAATCGGAAATACGCAGGTCGGGCAAAGCGCGCAGCCGCTCCACCTTGTCCCAAAGCTTGGATTTCGCGCGGGCATAAAGCACATCAAGGGCAAAGGGACCCATCGCCTTCATCGCCGCGCGCGCGCGCATCTCGTTGATGATTGCCAGCGCCGGGATTTCCCACAGGGTCGTGTCCTTCCAGCGCCCGTGGAAGGTCAGCTCGAACTGCCCGTCGCCGTTGCGCGACAGCTCGTAGTCGGGCAGCTGAAAGTCTGCCAGCCAAGCCAGGAATTCAGGCTGGAAGATCTGCTTGCGGCCATAAAATGTATTACCCGCCAGCCAGATCTGTTCCTTTTTGCTCAGCGTCAGCGAGCGGGCGTGATCAAGCTGTTCGCGTAGTTCGCCTTCGTCGAGCACTTCCGCCAAGCGCACTTTCTTGGTGCGGTTGATCAAGGAAAACGTGGCGTCCACATCCGGGTAGAGCTCCCAGATCATCTGCAGCATGAGCAGCTTGTAGAAGTCCGTATCAAGCAGGCTGCGGACGATCGGGTCCACTTTCCAGGTGTGGTTGTAAACGCGGCGCGCAATATCCGTCTTCGCCATGCGGTTGGTCTCCCCCGAACGTTCCGCTGTTCTTAAGGGGCGAACCGTCAAAAGAAAAGAAATGCGGCAGCGATGTCGTGTTCGCCTGGACTCTAGACCAGCACCACGCCGGCTCCGCGCATTTCATCCAGCATCACGGCCACCGATCCGTCGAGATCGATGCCGCGGCAGGCGTCCAACCGCACCTTGGTGGCAAACCCTTGGTTCACCGCATCGAGCGCCGAGAAGGCGACGCAATAATCGGTGGCAAGGCCGCACAGCGTGATCGCAGTGATGCCGCGCTCGCGCAGATATCCCGCAAGGCCGGTGGGCGTGCGGCGATCGTTCTCAAAGAAAGCGGAATAGCTGTCGATGGCCGGCCGAAAGCCCTTGCGGATCACCAGCTCGGCCTTGGTCCAGTTCAGATCCGGATGAAAGGCAGCGCCTTGACTGGCCTGCACGCAATGGTCGGGCCACAGCGTTTGCTGACCGTAGACCATGTCCATGCTGTCGAACGGCGCCTTGTCGGGATGGGAGGACGCAAAGGAGGAGTGACCGGCCGGATGCCAGTCCTGCGTCAGAACCACATGCTCGGCTTCCGCGATCATCGTGTTCACCAAAGGCACGATTGCGTTTCCGCCGTTTACCGCCAGCGCACCGCCGGGGCAAAAGTCGTTTTGCAGATCAACGACGATCAGGGCTTCGGCATTCATATCGCGCTCTCCGTTCCAGTCCGCTTATGTGCCGCATCAGTGTAAAACAACAAGGTGAAGCGGCTGGGGAGGGGCGGTAACGCCTGGCGGAAAACAGCTTGTGAGGAGGCGCCGGCTTGCCCCTTTGGCCATGCTGGTTTAATCAAAGTTCTGAGCAAAACGCGGCTTCTGGCCGTTGTTTTTTCGCGCCCCGCGCGGCCCGACCAGCAACTGGATGATTTCATGCAAGACGCAGCCCTGGCGCGCGAAACCCCCGCCACGGAATTCCCGATCCCGGCCAATGTTTATGCCGAACGCGTCGTGTCGGTGAGGCATTACACGGATCGCCTGTTTTCTTTTCGCATCACGCGCCCGACCACCTTCCGCTTCCGGTCCGGCGAGTTCGTGATGATCGGCCTGCCAAACGCCGCAAAGCCGGTGTTTCGCGCGTATTCCATTGCCAGCCCCGCCTGGGATGAAGAGCTGGAATTCTTTTCCATCAAGGTGCCGGACGGACCGCTGACCCAGCATCTGCAGATGATCCAGCCCGGCGACACCGTGTTGCTGCGCCAGAAGTCGACCGGCACGCTTGTTCTGGATGCGCTGACGCCCGCCAAGCGCCTGTATATGATCGCCACCGGAACCGGTTTTGCGCCTTTCGCCAGCCTGGTGCGGGATCCTGAAACCTTCGAGAAGTTCGAGGAGATCGTGGTCACCAACACATGCCGCGACGTGGCCGAGTTGCATTACGGCGATCAGCTGATTGCCGGCGTGCGCGAAGATCCGCTGATCGGCGAACTGGTGGAAGGGCGGCTGCACTATTATGCCACCACCACGCGCGAAACCTCGCCGCGCATGGGCCGCATCACCAGACTGATCGAAGACGGCACGCTTTTCACCGATCTCGGCGTGCCGCCGCTTGATCCCGCCAATGACCGCATCATGATCTGCGGCTCCATGGCCATGCTCAACGACGTCAAGGACTTGGCGGAAGCGCGCGGCTTCGTGGAAGGCTCCAACGCCGCGCCGGCGGACTTCGTGGTGGAACGCGCTTTCGTCGGCTGATCGAGCCGACCAGGTTTACTGACGACGAAGGAAGTCCACGACGTCGTCCAGCACCGGTGCGCGCCCACGCAGCGGCCGGCTTAGCGCCAGAACCACGCCGGCATGGCCGAGATCGGGATAGAACTTGGTTTCGACCTGATGGCCGTTTTCTCTGAGAACCTCGGCAAGACGCCTGGTGTTGCGCGGCCGCACGGTTGTGTCCTCATCACCTGTCGCCAGAAAGGCGGGTGGCGCATAGATGTCTCTTGTCACGCGGTTCACCGGCTGGCTGCGCCGCAGTTCGGCCGGCGACAGATGCCCAAAGGCGGCAATGCTGGACGACGCGTCCAGCGGCACGAAGTCATAAGGGCCGGACAAGCCGGCAACGCCCTTCACAACCTGGGGCGAGATGCCTGCGGCTTGCAGGAAATCCGGCGCAAGTGCCGCCATCACGGCATTGTAAGCGCCGGCGGAATGGCCAACCAGGAAGATGCGGTCAGGATCGCCGCCAAAGCGTTCGGCGTTGCGATGCGCCCAGGCCACAATGGACGCCGTATCCTGCACGAAGTCAGGATAAGGATGGTCAGGCACGAGGCGATAATCGCCGATCACCGTGACAAAACCCTTGGAAGCGAAAGCGCGGCCGGCAAAGGAATAATCGCTGCGAAAACCGCTGGCCCATGAGCCGCCGTAAACAAACACGACCACGTCGCGGCGCGCCTGCTCTGCGCCTGTGGGGCGGTAAACATCCAGCAGTTGGCGCGCATCCTCGCCATATGCCACGTCTGACGCTGCAAGTGTCGAACCGCCGTCCTTCGGGATAACGGCATTCAGCACGCCGAGCGATGAGCAGCCGGTGAGGCCGAGCAGTGCCACCGGCAGCGCGCGCAACAGGCGAAAAAAGCGCGTGGGAAAGGTCATGGAGGATCCGAGCGGAAGCGATCGAGCGAGGGTCTCAACAATCTGGGACGCAGGATCGCCACGGCAAGTCTCGAAGCGACTGCGGCAAAGTCGCGCCAGCCGGCGCCGCCGGGCTTAGCGGCTCTTCAGCACCGGGATCGTGACGGGCGTTGCCGTGCCATCCGGTGTGGCGGGCAAGGAAATGCCGCGCACGGCGGATGCCACGGCGGCATCGATTTCCGGATTGCCGGAGGAACGCGCCACGCGCACATTGCTGACGGCGCCCGATCCATTGACCGTGAAAGCGATCTGAACCGTGCCCGTGCCGCGAATGCGACGGATCGCGCGCTGTGCCGCCCGCTGCACACGCGAGGCGACCTGGCTGTTCCAGCGACGCGACGACACGCGTGGCGCAGACGAGGCGCGCTGCTGGGTGGACGCCTGCGAGCGTGGCTGCGGCCGCGCTTCCTGTGTGACGCGACGTTGTGGCTGGCGGGGCTCTTCGCGGCGCGGCTCAGTGCGGCGGGGTTGTTCGCGCACGGGTTCGCGGCGGGCGGGACGCTCTTTCACGATCTCGCGCGGCGGTTCAGGCCGCGAAACGGGAAGCGGCACATCCGTGTCCGGCAAGGCAACCGTGGGCACGTCGATCACCTCTTCGGTGACAACATCCGGCTCGACCGGTTCGGGGTCCGCAAGGTCCGGCTCCACAGGTTCGGGCTCGACGGGCTCCGGTTCCGTGATCTCCGGTTCCACCGGTGTCGGTTCAACGGGCTCGGGTTCAACCGGCGTGATCTCTTCCGCCATGCTTTCGGACGGGGCTTCTTCCGTGACGGGTGTTTGTTCCACCGGCGTTTCGGCTTCCACCACCTCTTCCGCGACAGCCATTTCGGTTGCCGGTTCTTCGGTCAGCGTTTCGCTTTCGACGGAGTCCGGGCTGGTTTCCAGCATCGGCGTGAGGTCGACCAGCATGGCTTCCTCAACCGCCGCCATCTCTTCCGGCGCATCCAAGCTGCGCGACAAATACCAGCCGCCGCCGACATGAACCGCCAGCACCACCAGCGCAGCCGAACCCCAAAGCGCGATGTCGCTTCGCGCCGATGAGGTGGTCAGGCCGGAAAAAGTGGTGTTGGCGAAGCTCATTGCGCGGTCGGGGCGATTCCTGCTGCGGGGGTGGATACGGGGACGGCTGCGGGCGCCGATGCGGAAGGCGCGCCTTCCAGCCCGACCAGTGCCACCTTCAGATAGCCCGATGAGCGAAGCAGGTTCATCACTTCCATGACCTGGCCGTAATCCACGGCGCGGTCGGCGCGCAGATAAACCCGCGTTTCCTTGTTGCTTTCGGTCAAGCGATCGAGCGATGGGCCAAAACTGTCGCGCTGCACCGGATCATTGCCGACCGCCAGCGTCAGATCGCGTTTGAGCGTCAAAAACAGCGGCTTGTCGGGGCGCTGCGTGGGCGATGCGGTGGAACCCGGCAGGTCGACATTGATGTCGACCGTGGCCAAGGGCGCGGCCACCATGAAGATGATCAACAAGACCAGCATCACGTCGATAAACGGCGTGACGTTGATTTCGTGGTTTTCCTGAAGATCGTCGCCGCTGTTTTCGCGAATACCGCCAGCCATGCGCTTCGTCCTTATCTTGCTTCCGTGCGCGCGGGCATGGCGCGGAAATCGAGGTCACGGCTGACCAGCCGCTCGACGCCGGCCGCCGCATCCGCCAGGATCTGGCGATAACCGGTGATGGAACGCGCAAACACGTTGTAGATCACCACCGCCGGAATGGCCGCCACCAGGCCGATCGCGGTGGCAAGCAGCGCTTCCGCGATGCCGGGCGCAACAATGGCGAGGTTGGTGGTCTGCGCCTGGCTGATGCCGATAAACGCATTCATGATGCCCCAAACCGTGCCGAACAGGCCAACAAAGGGGGCCGTGGAGCCGATGGTCGCCAGCATGCCGGTGCCGCGCGACATGCGCCGGCCAGCTTGGGCTTCCAGGCGGCCGAGGGTGGACGACACGCGCTCCTTCAAGCCGTCGCCGTGGTTCACCCGCGCGGCATCGGCCGATACCGCAACTTCGCGGCGCGCGGCATGCACGAAATTGGCCGCAGGCCCTTTGCCTTCCGGCAGCGCTTGCGCGGCGTGTTCCAGCGTGTGGGCCTGGCCGATGGCCTTTACCGCCTTTTGCGCCCGGACGCGCGCGCCCGCGAGTTCCAGCGACTTGGCCAGCAAAACGGTCCAGGTTACCAGGGATGCAAAAGCCAAACCGATCATCACCGCCTTCACGACGATGTCGGCTGCCATGAACATGCCCCAAGGCGATAGATTATGCGGCAGATTGGCCTGAGCGGCCGGATTGTCGGCCGCGTCGTCAGTTGCGGGATCCACAGGCTCAAAGGGCAGCGCGTCTGGTTCGGGCGCCGATGGTGCCGGCTCGGCAACTGGTGATGCCGGTGTTGACGCTGCAGGTGCCGGCTGTGCCGGCGCAGGCTGCTCGATCGTCGGCTGGGTGGGTTCCGTTGCCGATGTGGCGGGCGCTGTTTCCTGCGCCCAACCGAGTGGCGTGCCCGACAAAAGGGCGACGCCCAAGAAAGTGATGAGAACGAGACTGCGCAAACCCAACCCCCGGATATCCAAGGTCAAAAACCGTTGTGGGCTCACTAACGCAAAGTCACGGGGACCGCGACCCCTATCTTGAGCTATTTTGTCATATTTTTGTGGAACCGCTTACTCGAACACGATCGACGGTGCGGAAGCCTGCTGCGACGCGGTGCTGCTTTCCATCTGCTGCAGCACTTGGGCGGCAATTGCGCGGTAGGCCTCGGCCTGCGGTCCGTTCGGTTCGGCAACCGTGATCGGGGTGCCTGCGTCCGACAATTCGCGGATCGCCATCACCAGCGGTACTTCGCCGAGAAACGGCACGTTCAGCCGGATGGCTTCGCGCCGGGCGCCGCCATGGCCGAAAATGTCGTAGCGCTTGCCGGTGTCGGGAGCGACGAAATAGCTCATATTCTCGATGATACCGAGCACCGGTACATCCACCTTGCGGAACATGTTGAGGCCCTTGCGGGCATCGATCAGCGCCAGGTCCTGCGGCGTCGACACGATCACGGCACCGGCCAGCGGTACCTGTTGCGCCATTGTGAGCTGGGCGTCGCCCGTGCCGGGCGGCATGTCGACCACGAGCACGTCGAGTTCGCCCCAGGCCACTTCGCGCAGCATCTGCGTCAACGCCGACATCACCATCGGGCCGCGCCAGATCATGGGCGTTTCTTCTTCCACCAGGAAGCCGATCGACATGACCTTGAGGCCGTGGCCCTGCATGGGCCGCATGGTGCGGCCGTCCACCGTTTCCGGCTTGCCCGAAAGGCCCAGCAGGCGCGGCATGGACGGACCGTAGATGTCGGCATCGAGCACGCCCACCTTGAGGCCGAGCGACAGCAAGCCGAGCGCCAGGTTCACGGCGGTTGTGGACTTGCCGACGCCGCCCTTGCCGGATGCAACGGCGATGATGGAGCGGATGCCCGGCACGTCGCGTCGGCCGGGCTGCTGGCCCGACGGCGTTTGTGGCGGCGTTTGCGGCCGCGCTTGTGCGGGAGCCGGGCGGGGGGCTGGCCGAGACGCGGGGCGAACTGGCGGCGGGCCATTTTCCATGCCGCCGCCCTTCTTTTCCGCCGTCAAAACAACAACAGCGGACGCAACGCCCGGAACGGTTTTCACCGCCCGTTCGGCGGCCGCGCGCAACGGCTCCAACTCCTTGGCGCGCTGCGACGGCACGGTGATCGAAAAGAACACCTTGCCATCGGCAATGAAGATTTCGGACACGAGGCCGAGCGAAACGAGATCGCCCTCGAAGTCCGGACCCTTCACCGTCCGCAGCACATTGATGACCTGTTCCTGGGTAACGGACATGAAGCTGCCTTGGGTTAACGGGGTCGATGATCCCTGCAGATAATGCAGATGGTGGCGCCGGCCAATCATCCAGCGCCATCGCGTGTGCTACGAAAGCGCGCGGCGCATAGTTTGCAGGCCTTCTGCCCAGATCGCCAGCTCGTCCAGCATCGGCTTCACGCCTTGCGCAATCGGGTCGGTTGGGCGGAAAACGCCGTCCTCGCCGATCATGGTGCCAAACAACGGCACCGGCAGGCCTTGCGGGATGGGCATCATGTTCAGCGCACAAAGCAGCGGCTTCAAAGCTTCGGCGGCGCGAAGACCGCCGGAAATGCCCGCATAGCTGACGATCGCCGCCGGCTTGCGACCCCATTCCAGCACGAGATAATCGAGTGCGTTCACCAGCGAGGAGGGTGGATTGTAGTTGTATTCCGGCGTCACGAACACGAAAGCGTCGGCCGGGTCGATAGCCGCGCTCCATTTCCTGGTGTGCTCATGCGCATAATCCTTCATGCGCGGATGCTTGGGCTCGTCGAAAACCGGCAGGTTGAAGTCGGCGATGTCGATGAGCTCGACCTCGAACGCGCCATGGGCGCGCGCCGCACCGGCGAACCATTGCGCGACTTTCGGTCCCAGGCGGGTGGGGCGTGTGCTGCCGATAATGATGTTGAGCTTGAGGGTCATGCGCGGTCCTTCGATCCTGCCGAAAGAATGGACCTAGCCGGACACCATGCCTTCGGCAAGGGCGGCCCACCCGCTGCGGTGTCCACATCCTTCCGCGCGCGCCATTCGAACGTCGCCTTTGCGGCTGCCGAAAGCGTGATCACATGGTAGATTATTTAATCGCGTAATGATGGCGGCTTGTTGAACAAAGCGAGCGGATCTGATTTGTCCCCGCGGGGATTAGCTAGGGAGGGCGCCGCATGGCCATGCAGGCGGCACGTACCGAAACAATGCAGCGGGCTGCGGAAGTGGTTGACGCGCTGAAGACGCAAGAGGGCGCGCTGCTGCCAATCCTCCATGGCATCCAGCACGAGTTCGGCTATGTGCCGGAAGAGGTCGTGCCCCTTATTGCCGATGCACTCAACATCTCGCGCGCGGACGTGCACGGCGTCGTCACCTTCTACCACGATTACCGCAAACATCCGGCCGGCCGGCATGTGCTCAAGATCTGCCGCGCCGAAGCGTGTCAGGCGATGGGCGGCGAGGCGATGATCGCGCGTGCCATGGAGCAGCTCGGCATCGGCTTTCACGAAACCACACCCGACAACGCCCTGACGCTGGAGCCGACCTTCTGTCTCGGGCTTTGCGCCTGTGCCCCGGCGGCCATGTTCGACGAGCAGTTGATCGGCCGCTTCGATGAAGAAAGCTTGGTTGAGATCGCTGCGGAGATCCGCCGATGAGTTTTCGAATATTCGTTCCGCGCGATTCCTTTGCCCTGGCGCTTGGCGCCGACAAGGTCGCGAAGGCGATCAGCATGGAAATCGTGACGCGCGGCTATGATGCGGTTGTTGTGCGCAATGGCTCGCGCGGCATGGCCTGGCTGGAACCGATGGTGGAGGTGGAAACCCCCGCCGGCCGTGTGGCTTACGGGCCGATCGCCGCCAAGGATGTGCCGTCCTTGTTCGACGCCGGCTTCTTGCAGGGGGGCGAGCATCCGCTTTGTCTTGGGCCGACCGAGCAGATTCCGTTTCTGGCGCGCCAGCAGCGGCTGACGTTTGCGCGCTGCGGCATCACCGATCCGCGGTCGCTGGACGACTATGAAGCCCATGGCGGGCTGGCCGGTCTGCGCAACGCGTTGGCGATGACGCCGCTCGACATCGTCAAGCAGGTGACCGAATCCGGCCTGCGCGGGCGCGGCGGGGCGGGTTTCCCGACCGGCATCAAGTGGCAAACCGTGCATGACGCCAAGGCCAGCAACAAATACATCGTTTGCAATGCCGACGAGGGCGACAGCGGCACCTTTGCCGATCGCATGATCATGGAAGGCGACCCCTTTGTTCTGATCGAAGGCATGATCATTGCCGGCATCGCGACGGGCGCGACCAAAGGCTATGTGTATGTCCGCTCGGAATATCCCGAAGCGATCAAGGTCCTCAACGAAGCGATCCTGATTGCCCGCAAAGCGGGCCTGCTCGGCTGGAACGTGCTGGGCTCGCCCAACCTGTTCGACATGGAAGTGCGGGTCGGTGCTGGCGCTTATGTCTGCGGCGAAGAAACCGCGCTCCTGAACAGCCTGGAAGGCAAGCGCGGCGTGGTGCGCGCCAAGCCGCCGCTGCCGGCGATCCAGGGCCTGTTCGGCAAGCCGACGGTCATCAACAACCTGATCTCGCTCGCTTCCGTGCCGATTATCCTTGATAAGGGTGGTGCTTTCTACCGCGACTTCGGCATGGGCCGGTCGCGCGGCACGATCCCGATCCAGATCGCCGGCAATGTCCGCTATGGCGGGCTGTTCGAAGCAGCCTTTGGTTTGACGCTGGGCGAGATCGTCAACGACATCGCCGGCGGCACCGCGACCGGCCGGCCGATCAAGGCAGTGCAGATCGGCGGACCGCTTGGCGCTTACTTCCCACAAAACCTGTTCGATACGCCGTTCGACTACGAAGCCTTCGCGGAAAAGGGCGGGTTGATCGGCCATGCCGGCATCGTGGTGTTCGACGACAGCGCCGACATGCTGGCCATGGCGCGCTTTGCCATGGAATTCTGCGCCATCGAAAGCTGCGGCAAGTGCACGCCCTGCCGCATCGGCTCGACGCGCGGCGTTGAAACCCTGGACAAGGTGCGCGCCGGCATCGAGCCGGAACGCAACCTCGCTTTGGTCACAGATCTCTGCAACACAATGAAATTCGGCTCGCTTTGCGCACTCGGCGGCTTCACGCCCTATCCCGTGATGAGCGCGCTGACGCATTTTCCGGAAGACTTTGCACCGACACCGATGCGGGAGGCAGCGGAATGATCTGCTTGGTTCGTGAAGACCCCCTCACCGCCCCTTCGGGACACCTCTCCCCCTCAAAAGGGGAGAGGCTGGGAGCCTGGTTCTGCACCGGCGACGGGATTGCGAGGCCTAGAGGTTTCGCGCCTTTCCTCGCCCCCTTTGAGGGGGAGAGGTGGCTCGCCGAAGGCGAGACGGTGAGGGGGGCTGCACGACCTCACAAGACCATTTTACGGGAGGCTTGAGCGATGGGTCTGATCCACGAAATCGACTTCGGCACCCCCGCCGCGCTTTCCGACAAGACAATCACGCTCACCGTTGATGGCCGTCAGGTCACGGTGGCGGAAGGCACCTCGATCATGCGCGCCTCCACCGAAGCGGGCATTCAGGTGCCGAAGCTGTGCGCCACCGATATGGTCGACGCTTTTGGATCCTGCCGTTTATGTCTGGTGGAGATCGAAGGCCGCAATGGAACGCCGGCTTCCTGCACCACGCCGGTGGCAGACGGCATGGTCGTTCACACCCAGACATCGCGCCTCAAGGACATCCGCCGCGGCGTGATGGAGCTTTATATCTCCGACCACCCACTGGACTGCCTGACCTGCGCCGCCAATGGCGATTGCGAGCTGCAGGACATGGCCGGCGCGGTCGGCCTGCGCGACGTGCGCTATGGCTATGACGGCGACAACCATGTTCGGGCCAAGCAGGACAGCGGCATCAATGCCAAGTGGATGCCCAAGGACGAGTCCAACCCTTACTTCACCTATGACCCCTCGAAATGCATCGTCTGCTCGCGCTGCGTGCGCGCTTGCGCGGAAGTGCAGGGCACCTTTGCGCTGACCATCGAAGGGCGCGGCTTTGATTCACGTGTATCGCCCAGCGCCCATGAACTCTTCATCGATTCCGAGTGCGTGTCATGCGGCGCTTGCGTCCAGGCTTGCCCCACCGCGACGCTGACGGAAAAGTCGGTCATCGCCATCGGCCAGCCCGAACATTCCGAAGTCACGACATGCGCTTATTGCGGCGTCGGCTGCTCCTTCAAGGCGGAAATGCGCGGCGAGGAGCTGGTGCGCATGGTGCCGTGGAAAGACGGCCAGGCCAATCGCGGCCATTCCTGCGTCAAGGGCCGCTTTGCCTACGGCTATTCCACCCACAAGGACCGCATCCTCAACCCGATGGTCCGCGACAAGATCACCGATCCGTGGCGCGAAGTGTCGTGGGACGAAGCGCTCGCCCATACCGCGAGCGAATTTCGCCGCCTGCAATATCAGTTCGGCCGCGACTCTGTCGGCGGCATCACCTCGTCGCGCTGCACCAACGAAGAAACCTTTCTCGTCCAGAAGCTGATCCGCGCCGGCTTCGGCAACAACAATGTCGATACCTGCGCCCGCGTCTGCCATTCGCCGACCGGCTATGGCCTTGGCCAGGCTTTCGGCACCTCGGCCGGCACGCAGAACTTCGATTCGGTCGAACAAAGCGATGTGGTGATGGTGATCGGCGCCAATCCGACCGACGGCCATCCCGTGTTCGGCTCGCGGTTGAAGAAGCGGTTGCGGCAGGGTGCGCAGCTGATCGTCATCGATCCGCGCCGCATCGATCTCGTGAAAACGCCGCATGTGGAGGCCGCGCACCATCTGGCCCTGCGGCCCGGCACCAATGTCGCGGTGATGACCGCGCTGGCACATGTCATCGTTACCGAAGGCCTCGCCAACGAGAGCTTTATCCGCGAACGCTGCGACTGGTCGGAGTTCGAGGACTGGGCCGAGTTCGTCTCCGACGAGCGCCACAGCCCGGAAGCCACCGAAAGCTACACCGGCGTGACCGCCGATGAGATCCGCCGCGCCGCGCGCCTGTTCGCCACATCAGGCAATGGCGCGATCTATTACGGCCTGGGCGTCACCGAACACAGCCAGGGCTCGACCACGGTGATGGCGATCGCCAACCTTGCCATGGTCACCGGCAATATCGGCCGTCCCGGCGTCGGCGTGAATCCGTTGCGCGGCCAAAACAACGTGCAGGGCTCCTGCGACATGGGCTCGTTCCCGCACGAATTGCCGGGCTACCGCCATGTGTCGGACGAAGCCGCGCGCGACGTGTTCGAAAAGATGTGGGGCGTAACGATTTCGTCCGAACCCGGTCTGCGCATCCCCAACATGCTGGATGCCGCTGTCGATGGCACCTTCAAGGGCCTGTACATCCAGGGCGAGGACATTCTGCAATCCGACCCCGACACCAAGCATGTCGCGGCAGGCCTGGCTGCGATGGAATGCGTGGTCGTGCAGGACCTTTTCCTGAACGAGACCGCCAACTACGCCCACGTTTTCCTTCCAGGCTCGACCTTCCTGGAAAAGGACGGCACCTTCACCAATGCCGAGCGCCGCATCAACCGCGTGCGCAAGGTGATGACGCCGCGCAACGGTTTTGCCGATTGGGAAGTGACGCAGAATCTGGCGCGCGCGATGGGGCTCGATTGGAATTACGCGCATCCTTCCGAGATCATGGCGGAGATCGCGCTCACCACGCCGTCCTTTGCCGGCGTCAATTATCCCTATCTCGATCAGGTCGGCTCGGTTCAGTGGCCCTGCAACGAGAAGGCGCCGTTCGGCTCGCCCATCATGCATGTGGATGGCTTCGTGCGCGGCAAGGGCAAGTTCATTCGCACCGAATATGTCGCCACCGACGAGCGCACCGGCCCGCGCTTCCCGCTGCTCCTCACCACCGGCCGCATCCTGTCGCATTACAATGTCGGCGCGCAAACGCGGCGCACGGAAAACACCGTCTGGCATCCCGAGGACAAGCTCGAGATCCATCCGCACGATGCCGAACTGCGCGGCATCCACGACAATGACTGGGTGAAGCTGTCGAGCCGTTCGGGCGACACCACCCTGCGCGCCACCATCACCGACCGCGTGGCGCCGGGCGTGGTTTACACGACCTTCCACCACCCGACGACGCAGGCCAATGTGATCACCACCGATTATTCGGACTGGGCGACCAACTGCCCGGAATACAAGGTGACGGCGGTGCAGATTTCGCCTTCCAACGGCCCATCCGAGTGGCAGGTGGAGTATGACGAGCAGGCCCGGCAAAGCCGCCGCATCGCCGGTCATTTGGAAGCGGCGGAATAAAGGTGGCGCGTCCCGTCATCACCACCGTTTCCCGCCTGGCGCAGCGCCGCGATGGCACTGCCCAAGCCGACCGCTTCGTGCCGGAAGAAGTGCCGATCGCCCTGTCTTTCGCCGGCACGACGCATGCCGTGATGATGGGTTC
>Ga0210040_10005885_pt1 | contig 15468 bp, 9 predicted proteins | sample CryGeyCG12114_NA_FD_185462 | JGI IMG/M metagenome (GOLD analysis project Ga0210040, IMG submission 185462) | Groundwater microbial communities from aquifer - Crystal Geyser CG19_WC_8/21/14_NA (SPAdes) (version 2) | ecosystem: Environmental > Aquatic > Deep subsurface > Groundwater | place: USA... | reverse complement strand
GCTGGCGCGAGATGTAGCCGCTGTCGAGGTAACTGAAAAGACGGAAGACCTTGTTGACCGCGTCGTCTTTCGTTTGCGCCGGCGTGGACACGAGGGACTCGTCGTCCAAGCCGTACATGCGCCGCACCTCGTCTGAGGTCCACTTGCCGTCGCTGTTGAAGTCGTGCAGCGTGAAGAAGGAGCCCGGATCAAAGTTTGAGATATCTGTGTCTTCGTTAATACGAATTCTTGCAAGATCCGTGCGAAGTACGACTGACGGTGTTCCTCGTTCATGTGGTATGTCGCCCAATCCTCCGAGCGCTCTTTCTCTCCGCCGTGGGAGCCATGCGCAGACGCCAGGGCCACAATGGCGCCCAGGAATAAGTATGCACGGAGTAGCATAGCTATTGACTTGGTCTGGAGGTGCTAGCATGCAAGTGCGGACGAGCTGTGTCCTGTCTACGGAACGAATATTACAGCTATGATCAAAACTTGAATGCTTTCCACCCCTGCCGATCGTTGACCAACGATTTCGGCCCGGGACTGGCCGAACCTGGTATCAATGATTACCTAGGTAGGTACCTAGGTATTGCGAGAAACAAGCGAAGAGGACTGAAGATCAGGCTGGCAAGCAGAACTATCCATCGTTCGCTGCGCACTTCTGACCACAAAGTTCGGGAGAGAACACAATTTGGCTTCAGTTCAGTGAATCAAAGGTGACTATCGATCTGACCTGTTCAGAAGTTGAGTACGATCGTCTTCCTTCAACACTCTTGCAGACCTGTGTCTCTAGGTCCGAAATGTTTAGTGCAAGCCGTTCTCCATATATACCCCTCTCGTACACATATGTTTGATCTCTCCAACCTGCTAGACCTACGGAGTAGGTGGGTATCGGATATCAAAACAACCCGAATACATCCTAGAAACGCCTTCAATGCCGCTCGGGAGTCATTGCATCAACATTATTGTACACAGATTTGCCCCCTTAACCGTTCTTTATAACCGTGCTGGAGTTTGAGAAGGACCTTTGATCACTCGGACGTCTGTTGGTATCGCTTGCCATGTTGGCCTCCACGTTGCCTTGCCCTCTAGTAACTCCTTGGCTTGTTCAGCGATTGATTTGCGATGCTTCTTATCCGGTTCCTGTGCGTATTCCTGGCCACTGCCTCGTTGGACGTCGATCTGAGCCTGTGAGGCTCTCCAAAACTCGTCCTTCTCCCATCTAATACGTGTTAGTATTATTCGTCATACGGTGGGATGGACATACGCTGAGAAATCTGTGACCTGCTCCGGCCATACAAATGGATCCACTAGCTCCACGGTCATTTTCTTCTTACTCCGAGGTCTGTATCGTTTGCCTTGTGCATATGGGCTGACAGCTCTTTCTCGTTTCATTTGAGCCTGAAAGACTGCGCTTCGGACGTGGATAACGTCGACATTATACACCGACTTGAGATAAGTCTTTATATCGAGCTTGCTGAAGGACAGTGGCACATCAAATGCAGCATATTTGGGTGGTAGGTGTGGCGTGCGTCTAAGGGTGATGTACGCCTTGGGACTGATTGTGTTAGTAATGCTTCTTCTATCTTTGCTGATGTAGCACGTACAAGTATACCTGTTCGCGCTGATAGTCGGGAACATTATGCGGTCTGCTGAAATATCGGACCGGAGACAACAGGCATGCCGCCTTCTCTTCGGGAAGCATTGGTGTCGAGTCTATGAACTCGAGCACGTCCGGCGAGACATGTTGTCGCCATTTCTCGCTGAAAGGATCTTTTCTGTACTCCTGGAATTGACCCCATGATAAACCACGGCTTCTATTGATCAGCCTCTTCGCGTTCCATAAGTTCGGTTGTCCAATTTTCCGTTTCGAACTGGATGCTTTTCGGGCGAAGCCCAAAGCTGCCGGTATACGTGGCATGGCGACAGAAGCTACAATCACTTGCGATGCAGCACACGAGCGGTGATAGTACGCCGCTCACCTTCGCAAAACTGCTGGATTGGATGTCGCAGCCTCGCAGCGTCCGTTTTGATATGGGAAGGTGCGCCGAGAAACAGATGATCCGGAGCCGCATCGCGTAGTTTTGGGCCATTGTCCTATGCGTGCTCGTAAGCTATTGCCGCCTGCATACATTTGCACACCACAACCTATCGCCCTACACTCAATTGCTCAACCACCGAAGTCTACCCTAGTCGCACTTGATCATATTCGAAGTCTCTTTCTGCCTTTGCGCTTGGCCAACAACAGAATACTATTGGAGATACCTGCCCGGCAGGATGGCGCAGGACGACAAGAAGCCCACTGCGGCGGAGAAGGGCAAGGGAAAAGCCGATGATGCTCCAGTGCTGGATGGCGACAAGAAACAGGAGACGGACAAGGATGGAAAGCCGATAGTAGATGGAAAGACTGGCGAACCGGCAGAACAGGAATTAAGTGAAGAAGATCAACAATTAAAGAGCGAGCTCGAGATGTTGGTGGAAAGACTGAAGGAAGGTGATGCCACTCTTTACAGACCGGCAGTCGACGCCATCAAGAACTTCATCAAGACTTCTACGTCCTCGATGACTGCAGTTCCCGCCCCTCTGAAATTCCTCAGACCGCATTACGATGAGCTCACCGCCCAATACGAAAAATGGCCTGCTGGAGACGACAGAGATGCTCTCGCTGACATGCTTTCGGTGCTGGGCATGACATCTGGAGATGAGAACAAGCTCGAGACGCTGAAGTATAGATTGCTGACAAAGTCTGAAGACCTAGGGTCATGGGGTCACGAGTACATTCGACACCTTGCCCTTGAGATTGGCCAGGAATACCAAAACAGATTGAACGAGGAGAAGGACGTCCAAGATTTGACAGACCTTGCCTTGTCCTTGGTGCCTTATTTCCTCAGTCATAATGCCGAGGCTGATGCAGTGGATCTATTGAGTGAGCTTGAGATGATTGAAGAGCTGCCTCGATTCGTCAATGAGCATACCTATCCCCGGGTGTGTCTGTACATGGTCAGCATGGTAAATCTCTTGACCTATCCCGAAGACCATCAATTCCTAAAAACCGCCCATGATATCTACATTCAGTACAAAAAATTGGCTCAGGCCATGGTTCTGGCAATACGCATGAACGATGTAGAGCTTATACAACAAGACTTGGAGTCGACATCAGATATGGCATTAAGAAAACAATTAGCATTCTTGATTGCTCGACAGAGGATATCGCTAGATGTGCCGACTGAGACCAAGGATGAACAGGACGTGGCTGACTGTCTTGGAAACACCAATCTTCCTAACTACTTCAAGACCCTTGCCAAGGACCTGAATATTCTTGAGCCCAAAGTTCCGGAGGATATCTACAAATCTCATCTCGAAAGTGGCAGGGGTAGTACCGCAGCCACAGATTCGGCAAAACATAACTTGGCAAGTGCTTTTGTCAACGCGTTTGTGAACGCTGGATTTGGTTCCGACAAGATGATGCTCGTGGAGGGTGAGCAAAGACCGTGGGTATGGAAGACTAAAGACGATGGCATGCTGTCTACTGCCGCATCTCTCGGTATGCTCATGCAATGGGATGTGGAAGGTAGTCTTGATACAATCGACCGCTTTCAGCAAGTGTCCGAGGAGCCAATCAAGGCTGGTGCTTTACTCGCCTATGGTATCGTCAACTCTGGAGTTAGAATGGAGGGTGATCCAGTCATCTCTCTGCTGAGCGATGATGACGTCCTGCAAAATGCAAAGCCTTCGATCAGGATGGCTGCAATAATGGGCCTTGGCCTTTCATATGCTGGCTCTGCGCGAGAAGATTTGCTTGACTACCTCCTGCCTATTGTTGAAGATAGCAGCCTAGATATGCAACTTTCAGCAATGGCAGCGGTGTCATTGGGCATGATCTTTGTTGGGTCATCGAACCACCAAGTTGCGGAAGCAATTGCTCTACAAATGATGGACGAAGACAGACAAAAGCAGCTGAAGGACAAGTGGGCAAGGTTCATGGCCCTTGGCCTTGCTCTACTCTACTTTGGTCGGCAAGAGGAAGTCGATGTCATCCTTGACATTCTAAAAGCAGTGGAGCATCCTATGGCTACCCCAACAGCTACCCTTGCTTCAGTATGTGCATGGGCTGGTACAGGTGCTGTGCTCAAACTGCAAGAGCTTCTGCACATCTGCAACGACCATGTTGAAGACAAGGATGAAAACAAGAGTGAACAACTGGTGCAATCTTATGCTGTGCTTGGCATCTCCCTCATCGCAATGGGTGAAGACGTTGGCCAGGATATGGTTCTACGACAATTCGCCCACTTGATGCACTATGGCGAACCCAACATTCGGAAGGCAGTACCACTTGCCATGGGCCTCATCAGCCCAAGTAACCCGCAGATGAAGATTTACGACATACTCTCCAGATACAGCCACGACAACGACAACGACGTTGCCGTAAATGCCATCTTCGCCATGGGTCTTGTCGGAGCCGGAACGAACAATGCTCGTCTAGCACAGCTACTTCGACAATTGGCAAGCTATTATCACCGTGATCAGAGCTCCCTGTTCATGGTTAGGATAGCACAAGGTCTTCTCCACATGGGCAAGGGCACAATGTCCGTCAACCCGTTCCACACTGACCGTCAAGTGCTGTCGCGTGTTGCGGCGGCAGGCTTGCTTACAGTTCTTGTTTCGTTGATCGATGCCAGACAATTCATCCTCGGTGATGCACATTACCTGTTGTACTTCCTTGTCACGGCAATGTACCCGAGATTCCTGGTTACTCTAGATGAAGATCTCAAGCCCCTTACTATCAACGTGCGCGTCGGTCAAGCAGTCGATGTCGTCGGGCAAGCCGGCCGCCCTCGCACTATCACAGGCTGGCAAACGCAGAGCACGCCGGTTCTTCTGGCTTATGGAGAACGCGCAGAGCTCGAGGATGAGGAATACATTTCGTTGGGCAGCAATCTAGAAGGACTGGTCATACTGCGCAAGGTGAGTACATGTATACTTGCTAGGCTGGCCGATTACTGACACAACTCTAGAATCCAGAATGGGAAGGGAACCAATAAGGCATTGTGAGGCATATAGGCGTTTCTAAGAACCTGCTTGTATGAGCGTTGACTCAGCACAGAGCGGGGATTGGCACTCGAGGGCTGTACAATAATAGAGAGCGAAGAAAAAGGTCCGATAAAGCAACGCGATTGCTTGCACCGGCACTTCGACTGGAATAGCATCCAGCACTGAACAGGCGAACCTTCATATGTGTCCACGTGCACCTGTTCTCCGAAGCAACGGCGTCGTACGGCGAGAGCTTCTCACGCTCTCAGCTTATGTAGTCGAGCTTCAAACCTGCGTTCTTTAGAGATAATGACGACTCTATGAGCATTATGAGTGTACTGTACTATCTAGAGTTGTCCTCTAGCTCGTCCTTGTACACGAAAGGCTGCTGCAAACAATTCTAGTATGAATACACAGGTTACCGAGAGAAGGAGAGTGTCCGAGTCTACCGTCCTGATCCAAGACGGCCCTTGGCCTTATACCCGCGACTGCAATTAGCCGACTTACCTACCTAGGTGGATAGACGGTGAGGTGGTGAGGTGGGGAGAAGGTGGTGGGTGAAGAGCAAGACCTGCCAGTGTCAGTGCCAATGCCAGTACTCGAGTTGTCGATAAGCACTCAACTCCGCGTCCGGGTGGGATGCGGGCTTCAAGTTCTCGCCTCCTTAACTCCGGCGGCGAGCACTAAACGCGTCTGATCGCGTGGGCAGCGCGCCAAGCTCGGCTGCATTCGAGCCACTGCCAGCCATCCTCGACTTCTCGACATGTAGGTACAAATCGCCTTTCACTGCCCGGCCAACATTGTCCACTACCGCATGGTTGTTGAGTTCTTCTCTTTGTTGTTGCCGCCTCCACAGCCTCGTCCGTTGCTCTGGACCATGTTCTAAGACGTTCTCGTTTCGGCAGCTTGCAGGATTATCAATATCTGCGCATTACTTACGTCACTCTCCCTCCATGGAGCTCTCTCCAGATCGAGCCTCTCGCTCGTCAGAAGCCACAAACTTCACCGTGGTAGCAGATCATGATACCACATCCAATGCGCGAAATGGCAAGATCAAAAAGCCTCCTCCTATCACCCCCCGGCGCTTCACTCGGTTCTTCGCTCCGCGACCCCGAAATGCACAACCTACCGTTCGCACTTCCAGGGCAGCATTGCGCGACATATCCAATGCATCTTTGAATAGCAGGAACAAGCCATTATATCAGTCATACGACCCTTCACAGTCAGAGAATGCGCGACCGAGCAAGAAGCGGAAGCTATCATTCGGGTCTATTGTCTCCTCTCCAGTACAGTCATCGCCAATAAAGCACGTCGGGTACTCGCTGAGTAGTGAAGAGCGGCTGGAGAACGATGAAGAACTCGACACAATAATAGACACCGACGAAGAGGATGCGGACATAGATGTCCTTACCGATGGTGAGGATGAAGATACGGTTCATCCAAAGCCTAAAATCGTTCCGTACCGCTCCCTGAGTACATCTACCAACTTTCTGTCCATGCGACTTTCCAGCGGCCGCCATATGGCTAGGCGAGAAGTACCGCAAAGCAAAGCATGGCAATCCGAAACCGCGAACTTTTATAGCTCTTCCTACGACATCAACAGAGCACCTCACCGTGATGCGCTACCGTTTGCTTCTGCAAGTTGCAATACCAACCCACTCATAGCCATTGCCGACGAAGAAGGTGAAGTGCGTCTGGTCGATTCGGCAAACTCGGAGGCGGAGGATGTGAAAACAGAGACATTCAATCGTGAGTTTATCGCGATGAAGCCACACGATAATGCTATTATGGATCTCGACTTTTCAGAGGACGATCTTCTATTGGCGACTGCCTCGGGCGACCAAACATGTCAAATCATCGATGTACGGACCCGGACTTCGATATACTGCCTTACAGGGCATCAGTCATCCATCAAGCGTGTACAATTCCAGCCCAATTCAGGCAACAACGTGCTCGCGACTTGTGCTCGAGACGGCTCTATTCGATTGTGGGACGTCCGTTGTAATCAGAACGACCGACCCACGTACTATGTGCGAGGCGTTGACACCAATACAATGCTTCAGAACGCAAAGTTTATTCAACCAAAGAACAGTATAGCTTTAGCACATGCGGCGGCTTTCGTACCCAAATCAACCACTATCCGCCCGCTTCGTCCCAACTTAGTACCAGGCAGGAACGAGTTCTCGATCACATCACTATCTTTTCTCCAAGGTTCTAGATCGCATCTACTCGTCACAGCTTCAGAGACAGACGCTGTTGTCAAGCTGTGGGATACACGCACAGCGTACTCGAACAAGCGCTCGGGACTACCTGTTCCTCTCTCCTGTACCCTTGAGCCAGAAAGCCATGCTTTCCACAGACGATTTGGCGTGACCTCTCTCGCAGTGAGCACGGACTGCTCCAGAATCTACACTCTATGCCGCGACCATACTATCTACACCTATTCGACGTCACATTTCATCCTCGGCAACGCGCCTGAACTGTCGACTACGCCAACACGACCCTATCGTCCAAGCGATGGTGGTCAACATGGTTTAGGACCAATTTACGCCTTCAGACATCCACAGCTCCGTGTTGCTACCTTCTATCCTCGTCTCGCCATTCGAAAGGCTACCGACTCCCAAACCGAACTATTAGCTGCAGCCAGTTCAGAAGAATGCGTCGTCCTCTTCCCTACTAATGAGAGATATCTGACAAAGTCGGCTCGTATTGCACCCGGTGACACTTCCGTGCCCAAGCAGTCTTGGAAGGCGCCGTCTCCACTCGAGGCCCGATCTAGCTTCGACCATCAAACTTCCGATAATCGATCCAGCACAGACACACTCCCGATCTATCATCACGGCACATCGCTGACTCGTGGCCACCACAAGGAAGTCACATCCGTCTCGTGGACGAGCGAGGGTAATCTCATCACATCATCCGATGACTTCACCACACGATGTTGGCGGGAGAACGCTGCAAACGCCCGAACTTTGAGAACGAAGGGTGAGGTGAACGGACAGAGATGGCGGGCCGGTTACGCGGAGCTGGAAGAGGGCTATGATGAAGAATAGAGACCAGTTTGAGCATATTCTTTTGGGCCGGCGACCACCTCCTGCACCTCCTGGGTCGAAGATGGAAGCCTGGTGTTTGGAAAACAGCATCATTACTCCTTGCAGCACTTCAAGCGAGAGAAACGGGCATAATGTAGAAATTTGTATTGGATCGCCAGGGCCGGAGCGTCTTCGTGGGATGTTTTTTGATACCACCTTTTGCAGCCTGTTGAATATCTATATCCCGACGAAGCCAGTAAGAAAAAAGCAAAACAAATACAGCCATGAAGGCGAAACTTCCCAAACTCCAACTTCTTATGCTCGCGGCAGGGTTTTTCCTTTGTACAGTCAGTTGCCATTCATCATTCAATTCGTATCGTTCATGTTTGCGGCCCAACCAACAGGTCCCCCGCGCCCACCGTTGCATGTTCTGTCTGTACAGTGCTCCTGTCGGGGTCCTTTTCACAGCTATCTAGCTACACTACCCTCCTCGCCCCACCGCATTTACACTCGCGTGCCCTTCTCTTCAACTCGGCGTTCTCCTGGAGGAGCCTATAGTTTTCCTCTTCGAGCTTGACGACCTGCAACCTGTATTTGTCCGACGCGGCGGTGCCGCCGCCGAGGAAGCCCGCTACTAAGCCTACGCCGCCACCGTCGGTCGACCCGGCCGTCGCCGGCCGACTCTTGCTCAGCGGACTCGAGCTCGGGTTCGAGCTCGACGTGTGCGGTCTGTTCTCCTCTCCGCGCTGCATGTTGCTCGCTTGCTCGGGGTCCTTCTCGGACAGGATGCTGGCCAGGCCGGGTCGCGACCTGTTCTTGCGGCTGAAGCTCCTGCTCAGACTGGGGAGGAGGCGCGGAATTTCGCGCTCGCGCAAGGAGCCGGTGAGGGCGGGTGCTTCGCGGATTGTGCCGTTGGAGCGTGTCAGGCCGGAGAGGATCTTGGAGGGTGATAGGGTGCGTCGTTTGGCTTCATACTCGATGTGGAGGGAGTCGAGGATGGTGGATGCCGCGGGTTCCATTTCGCATATCTCGGCGATGATTTTGCGGGCCTTCTCCAGAGTGCGTAGGGCGAGGGTGGCGGTTGGTGGGAGTGACGGGATCATGGTGTCGATGTACAAGCCGTAGCGCGAGATACGTTGCGCCGGCTCCATAAGCAGGGACGGTGCTTGTTGGATTGATGTGGTGCCTTCTTTGAGGTACTGATCTAGGTTGGAGGAGATTTGGGAGTGTAGGTCGAGGTATTCGCGGTAAGGCATGGGGAACTTGGGAAAGTGGTTGAGCAGCACTTTGGCAAAAGCGTAGATGCCAATAGCGTCTTTCTGGGGGGTGTCTGGGTTGGGCAGGGACTGGTCGAGGAACTGTAGGGCTGCGTCTTCGGAGGATCGGAGGCAAGACTCAATGTCATCGAGAAAAGCGAGATTTAATTCCTTTATTTGGTCAAGAAGAGCTGGAAAGTGGAGCATGGCGTGCATTGCCTTTTGTCCCCGGTTGTGTTTCTCGGAGAATTTGGAGCTTAAGGACTTTGGTGTACGGGTTTGGTGGGTTACCAGGTCTATTAGTTCTTGTAGCCTTGTAATATACCGGTCCTCAGTGTCCACAAACTCGCACATCTTGAAGCGTAACGACTCCAATTGTTCCATGTTAGGTTTCTGTGGAGACAAGGCCAAGGTTTTCTTGCCGTTTGATGTTGATGATGAAGGCGTCCTCCTTTGTTGAAAACTAGGTATCCTCCTCGACGGAGTGGACATCTGGCCAAGTCTTGATGGGCCATGAGTGCTTGGCTCTGCTGGCAGGTAAGAAGGCCGCGTCTTACGTATCGATGGGAAAGATTTGATAGGAGTAGCAGTAGGACTCGAAAGACGTTCTTTCGAGAACGGTCTGAGAGCATCAATGATTTCTTGTGAATTGGTAACCTTACTCATCCTGCAAGCGACTTGTGCAGCATGCGACTGGCCCCATTTGATGCTGATCCCGTGTTCTACATTGTCGTCGGCGATCGCGTTCTTGACCTCGGTTGGCACCTCGGAGAAGTATCGACAAAGCGCAAACGCAACACCTCTGCAGACTTCGTCTCTTTGCTTCTCTTCTGGCAATTTGTGTACTGCGGAGTAGTAGCTGCTGCTTGGTGCGACTGAAAACGCGCCGAAGCTTTTAAAACCGGCCGCGCTTAGGATGGTCGTCCTTATTCTTGACGTTGAGGCCAGCGAACCGACTGCTTGTACGGGCCAATAGAAGATGAGAATTCGTGGTAGATACGGAGGGTCTTCGGCGTAGAATATGGTAGGCACATCTGATGGATTGAGGATGGGCGCGAGTGCGGCGAGGTTGCCGGACTTTGACATATTGAAGATGCAGTCGCTTGAGTATGTGCGCCGTGCGCGCGACTTTAGAAGATGTATGGCCTGCGCATTGGCCTCTCCTTCGAGACTTGCTCGAGTCGGGCACTGGATGAGCGAGATGCAACCCAGTGATCAGCAGACTTTATTGCATTTGTCGATGGAATATGTGCATCAATCTGCGACAAACGCTGCAGTACGTATATCGAATCTCGTAGGATGGCTGATTAGGTACTAGTACAAGCGGTCAAGGCCTGGCGTATTTCTGTTGACATGATTCCCAAATGGGCAGTACAAGACATGCCAAGGTCCATTAGACAGGTTACATCACGATCAAGGTCACGTGAACCGCATACTTTGTATTCGAGTGTGTCTTCTCTTCCCTCACTTGGTCGTATACAGTAGTAGGAGTACCTAAGGTACTTAGGTAGATACAGAAACTCCAGATATGCTTATCACCGATAGAGGCGATAAGAGCGAAATGCACGTCGTTGATAGCATACACTCTCTCTTTTGCATTGCGCCCGCGGCAAATGCAAATGGGTACTCGCACAGGTAGGTACATGGTGGTATCTTTGTCTACAATAACCACTCCGGTCAATTCTCATCTTCAAGTGGACGTGTTCGCACATGTCCGATGTTGTTTCCATAGCCTCGTTACGTTGCTTATGGACTCTGGCATGTTTTCCATGTCCTTTTGATTCCTCAGCAGTGCTCGACTGCACCTTACTGCTTAGTACTAAGGCCTCTACGATGAATTACCTAACTACGGCTGCCAGGTGGGAACCATTCCACTCGGCTAAGACGGTCATATACGAGCATGAGTACAGTCAGCAACCAGGGGGTCAGCCGCCGTCCCGCCAACCTGGCTAACCTAGCTCGAATACGGAGAATTGATGGTGCAATGAGCTTGACTACTTTCTGCCAGTTCTCACCGCTACCGTGTCACAGCGTGTCTCGCTTCTCGCTCTTCGCCTTCTCTGGTGCTCCTTCTCCGCATTTCGTCTAAGTTTTCAATGCTCGGATTGCCTGAACTCTTCACTAACCCGAAAATGGTGGCGGCCGAGGATGTTACCGGCAGAGCTATGTGCGGGCTTTGGCTTATGTTGTCGTCACCGCTGGGCCTGGCACACGCCTCTACTGCTTCCTGATTTGCTACAACGCTACCAACGTCTTGCCTAATGTCCTGCTTGGACTTGAGCAACGCCCTTCGTTTGTCACGGGCATAAATGACCAGCAACTTCGATCCACAGTAGTGCTCGTGCCAGCGCTCTGCCCTACGTCAGCCACCATCCTGACGTCGAATCATGGAGACACGTACCCGTGTCCATGTCAGGAAAACTGAGCCACAAATCCATGTTTGTGTCCTGTTTAAGCATTGCTCCAGAGCTCCAAAGCTACCGTGATTGGTAAAGCTCAAGATAGTGCTGTGGAACTTAGACACTGTGCATATCAGGCATTGGAGCAACTACATTGCATATAACAGTCAAATAAAGCTCGTGATCCTTTGGTTCTATCTCGAAACAGATCATCAACAAAAGCATCAAAGTAATGGCGCATCAAATCTCGTCGGCGGTGTCCATCGTGGACATTCGCACTGACAAGACCGAGAAGTCTTTGTTGGATATCACGCGCCAGTCCTTGTCTCCTAAGGATGGCAGTCCAAAGACAATGCCGACACTGTTACTATATGACGGTATACGAGTCGAGTACATATCCAGGATCAGACTAATACAATGTAGAGAACGGTCTTAAGATATTTGAGAAGATCACCTACGTCGAGGAATATTATCTCACCAACGCCGAGATCGAGGCACTTACGCAGCATGCAGACGCTATAGCTGCTCGCATTCCGCGTGGTGCTCGGCTAGTTGAACTTGGGAGTGGGTAGGTACTGGTGCTTGCGTTGCTTTGGTCACATAGAGTCTGTTGCTGGTGCCAGTACACATATTCCGAATGAGGAATAAGTGATGCTCTTCTCATGCTCGATCGATATGAGCTGGCCTCAATGGTGCAACCATTGTCTACAAGAGTCCTTCTGTTTTCACGAAAGCAGACTCCAATCCAATTGGCGAAAAGTGTACAAACAGTGCTGATCGGCTATACAGAAACCTTCGAAAGGTCGACATTCTCTTACAGGCATTTGAAAGAGCCCAAAAGGAAATCGGCTATTTCGCGCTCGATCTATCACTCTCGGAACTTTACCGCACTTTTGCTCAACTGGATACAGCTGCCTATCAATACGTCTCGTTCAATGCTCTGCACGGAACATACGACGATGGCCTGGCCTGGTTGGCCTCTCCTGAAAACAAGAAGAAAGCTACCTGCGTTATGACGCTTGGATCTTCACTTGGGAATTTCACCCGAGAGGAAGCAGCCGTATTCCTAGCCCAATTCAAGGCCGCTCTTGGTCCAGCAGATCTCATGCTGGTTGGTCTCGACGCTTGCCAAGACCCGACTCGGGTATTCCGTGCCTATAACGACAAGGAAACTGTTACCGAGCAGTTCTACAGAAACGGACTGGAGCACGCCAACAGACTGCTAGGACAGCAAGTTTTCAAGCAAGAGGAATGGGAAATTGAAGGGTACTACGATGACAAGCAGAACAAGCATCAAGCTTCGTACGTCGCGGTTGCCGACATCGATAATGGAGGATTCTCATTCAGGCAGGGAGAGAAGATTCATTTGGAGGACGCGTTCAAGTACTCCGAGGCAGAATGTGATCAGCTGTGGCACACCGCAGGTCTGATCCCGCAAATGGTGTACAGCAACCACAAAGGAGACTACAGTAAGTTCTGCCGAGATGGCACAAAGTTAAGATTGACCATCCTGTAGACGTTCACCTACTCTCTCCTTGTTTGGTCAGCTTCGAAACCAAACCTGCTGTATATGCTCCTCAACCAGTCCCCAGCAGCAAAGAATGGCAGCAGCTTTGGTCAGCATGGGACACTGTCACGAAATCGATGGTTCCACGAGACGAGTTGTTGAACAAGCCAATTCAGCTACGCAACAACCTCATCTTTTACCTCGGTCACATTCCAACCTTCGCCGGTATTTTCGAGTATGTTTCATTGGTATGATCTTGCGCTCACAAAACGTAGACATTCACTTCACCAAAGCAACCGCTGCTAAGCCAACAGACCCTGCTTACTATCACTCCATCTTCGAGCGGGGAATTGATCCTGGTAAGTCCTTCTCGTTTGGGCCTTGTGCTATGCTCATATTACTGTAGACGTCGATGATCCCGAGCTATGCCACGATCACAGCGAGATCCCTGACACTTGGCCGCCCCTGAGCGAAATCTTGGACTATCAGTCCAAAGTCAGAGCCCGCATTACAGAAGTAATCGATTCTGGAGCCGCCTACACTAATCGCAAGCTCGGTCGTAGCCTGTGGCTTGCTTACGAGCATGAAGCTATGCATTTGGAGACCTTTCTCTACATGCTTCTGCAAAGTGAAAAAGTTCTTCCGCCACCCGGTGAGGCAGTTCCAGATTTCAAACTATTGGCCAAGCAGGCCCGTCAGAGCAGCTCCGCCAACGAATGGCACAAGATTCCTGCTGCAAGTATTGCAGTCGGTATGGACGATCCAGAGAACGACCTTGGCCCAGATAGGTTCTTTGGGTGGGACAATGAAAAACCAGCTCGCACAGTAGCTGTCAAAGCATTTGAGGCGCAAAGCCGTCCAATCAGTATTGGCGAGTATGCTCGTTTCTTGGAAACAGCCAATATAGATTCATTGCCAGCGTCATGGACTACGACCAAGGACTCGAAGCCGACGGCAAATGGACTGAACGGTCACGACAACCATGTCAACGGTCATCAGAAAGAAGAAGGATATCGGGTGGCAAGCGGCGCCTTCATGGAAGGAAAGGCCGTCCGTACTGTCTACGGCGCCATTCCCCTGGAGTATGTTCTTGACTGGCCGATAATGGCATCCTACGACGAGCTTGCCGCTTTTGCCCAGTGGTCTGATGGGCGCATTCCTACATTCGAGGAAGCTAGAAGTATCTACAACTATGTAGACGGCATGAAGCTTAGCGCTGCGAAGAAACAAAGTGGTTTGATCTCTGCAGTCAACGGGTAAGGCTTTTCCTTTGGTTCTTTGTCTGGTGCTTATGCTTACGTCACAAGGCATCTCAGCAATGAAGGTGTAGAGGAAAGCCCACCATCCGGCGGTTCCATTGACAAGGTCGCCAATGGAAGTGCTCCAAATCCGGCGTCCCTCTTTGTCGATCTGTCCGAATGCCCGGTCGCTTTCAAGCATTGGTATACAACGCCAGTGACGAGTGAAGGCGATCGTCTGCGTGGACAGGGTGATACAGGCGGACTTTGGGAATGGACAAGCACTGCGTTGGCGAAATTCGAAGGCTTCAAAGCCATGGATCTCTATCCTGGCTACACGGCTGATTTCTTTGATGGCAAGGTGAGTTTTCCCGCGCGTTCTCTTTCCACCGCTGACAATAGCAAGCACAATATTGTTCTTGGCGGAAGTTGGGCCACCGTACCAAGGATCGCAGGACGAAAGTCCTTTGTGAACTGGTACCAGAGGAACTATCCGTATGTCTGGGCGACTGCAAGGCTCGTCAGAGATGCATAGTAAGCTTGCCGACAAGCTGAAACTCGGATACTGCGGTCGCCTGCAGTCGCTGCAGTTGTGTTCGAGATGCGCAAACGATTCCCTTACCGTCCGACGATCGTTCTATTGAAACAAGTCCCAGGTACAGTCTGTGGATGACCTTGTATGCTGACCATGTAGTCATTCTTTAGTATAGCAACTGTGAAGAACCTCTCCTTCAAGGATCCACTGCTTTACATGTCACCTATACAAGCCGTTCATGGTGCCAAAGATTTCTGCTGCTTTATCTTCTTTGTCGTTTCCGGTATCATCAGACCGTTGCCACACCGTCTAGGCAGACCAGGGGTTTAGTGAAGCGACAGTAGCCGCCTGGCCCGACAGAAGTGTTCGTCAATTCACTAACCTCACGTGTTCCCACGAGATATCGTCAAGACACCCACCAGGCAACCACGCCGTGTCCTTAGACTGCACCAACAATTGCCTGATCGTGCTTACAATTCCACACCTGCCAC
>Ga0210040_10005884_pt1 | contig 15468 bp, 9 predicted proteins | sample CryGeyCG12114_NA_FD_185462 | JGI IMG/M metagenome (GOLD analysis project Ga0210040, IMG submission 185462) | Groundwater microbial communities from aquifer - Crystal Geyser CG19_WC_8/21/14_NA (SPAdes) (version 2) | ecosystem: Environmental > Aquatic > Deep subsurface > Groundwater | place: USA... | reverse complement strand
CAGGTGTTTGCCCTGTAAGCGGAGCGAAAAAAGGACAGCCTTCTTGGGTACGGCCGCCATAAGAAAAACGAAGGTGCTGCTCCAGAAAGGCCACCCTTTTATATTCCGGCGGATAAACAGGAGGCGGTTCCGGTTCATATAATACGTCTTCAGCACAGAGGCCTTCCCGACAGACATTGACTCCTTGTGGTAAATGGCGGAGTTGGCGATATAATGGCAGCTATATCCAGCCCGCTTGATCATCTCGCACCAATCCAGTTCCTCGTAATACAGGAAGTATATCTCCGGCATCAGGCCGACACGGTCAATCACGCGCCTGGGCACCATCATGGCGGCCCCGTCAGCAAGTGCGGTAGGGGCGGAGGTGTTGTATTGCCCCCGATCCGTTTCCTGGCTCCCGATCCCTTTGCTTCTGCCCGTCCAGGGGTTGATGCCGGTGGAGCCAGCGTACTGGATGATGTTGTCGGTGCCGTAGAATATGATTTTTGGGGAAGCGATGCCCGCCTCCGGGTTCTGCTCAAACAGTTCTACCAGCGGCTCTATAAAATCAGGCGCCACCTCGGTATCATTGTTCAGGAAGAGCAGGTAATCCCCTTTGGCCTGCCTGATGCCCAGGTTATTGCCGCCGGCAAACCCCAGGTTCGCCTCAGAACGGATCAGCTTTACCTCCGGGTACTGCTCCGTGATCACCCCGGGGTCATCCGAAGGGGAGGCGTTGTCCACCACGATAATCTCTACATTCGGGTACGTCACCTTCCGAAGCGAGGCAACCATGGCACAGGTAAGCTCTGCCTGGTTGTAGTTTACAGAAATGACAGTAACTAAAGGCTTAGACATTGGTTGTAAGCACCGTTTCAGGTTGAATTTCTTTTGCAAGTTTTGGGCCTAAGAACACAAAGGCCCACGATACATACACAATGATAGACGAGGGCATGGCATTGATTACTTCATTGCCATAGCTGCAGAAGAGGATGCCCGCCGCGCCCGCCGTGAGCGCCATGAGCTTTACGCGAAGGCCTTTGTCCTGTATGCGCCACACAATACCGCAACACTTCCCCAGTATATACATCATCATCCCAAACCAGATGATGAAGCCAACGATGCCATAGCTCGCCCAAACTTTAACCCAGTAACTGTCAGGTGGAATCGTGGAGAGGTACTTATCGGAATTGTACTTTTCGCCCCAGAACCCGATCACGCCGACACCGCCACCGAAAGGGCGGGTCTTCAGGTACTCGTGTAGCCGCTGCTGGTTGTAAAGCCGCACGCCAAGCGAAGCGTCTTCCGGGTTTACAGCTGTCCGGAGCCGGTGTATATGATAGTTGCTGTTGCCGATGTAGGTATACTTCAGCACGAAAAGTCCCGAGAGGGCCAAAACAGAACCTATAACAAGAATCTTGAAGTTCTTGCTCAGGAACAGCGCAACCGCTATCCCAACCACAAGCGCAAAGAGCGCACCCCTTGTTCCGGAGATCAGCATGCCGTAAAACAGCAGGCTGGCAGCAGCTACCAGTAACACCCGCTTCCACCATTTAAACGGTCCTAAAGCCAAGATAAGAGCGACCAGGCAGATATGGGCCTGCGAAGCACCAAAATTCCCCGCGTCGCTGTAGAGGGAGAAAACCCGTAGCTTTCCGAAAAGAATATGGGTTCTGTATGCACCGGCATCCAGGAAACGCTGGTCGCCTGCAGAAAGACCAATGTGCAGCTGCTTGATGCCGTAGACGGTCGCTATCAGGGATATTACGATGATGAGGATCAGGAAGAAGTTCAGGTCCTTGTTCGTGTTAAACAGCAGCATCGAGAGCGGTACGGACAGCATCCAGTAAAGCGTGGTACCGCGCATTTCCTGCAGCCAGCCCATGGGACTGGCACCTGCCGGATTAGCTAATTCGAGCACTGTTATCAGGAACCAGGCCAGGGTTATCCAGCATAAGTCGTTTTTAATGTTGTCCCAGTCGAACAGATTCGAGTCGCTGAATAAAACACCCATCCAGGTCAGGACGAGCAAGCCGTCTATCAACAGGCCAAACTGGAAACCACCTATTTCTCTTGAAAAGGTGAAAATGATAAAGCAGTAAATGATGGCGGCCTTAAATCCGACCTTCGGGTTATGAAAGACAGCTATCAGAAAAGGAATGGCCAAAGCAAAAACCACCAGCAAGGTGGGTATTAGCAGCCCAATTTGTGCCGTAAGCCAACCTATACCGATAGCAACCACAGTTGCTATCGGTAGAAGGAAAGCTTTTAGCTTTTGCTCTGCAGGAAAAGCGAATTGCCTCATATATGATTTTAGCTACAAAGAGGATATAGGGTAATTTATGGGAGCTGGTGCCGCTACGGATTAAGCACAGGAGTTTCCTGTTCCCACTTATCAATCTCCTGCGGCGCATTCGTACTTTGGTTTGAAGCCGAAGAACCGATACCTAAAGGTGCTCCCACATAATCGCGTACATACTGGTGCAGCACGCCATTCAGCACCACTTCGATCGGCGCCTTCGTGATTTTCTGGATATTGTCGTACACGGCTCTGTCAGCCTGCTCCCAGGTGCGGTTCGTCCTTACCGTTACCAGAATAAGGTCGAGGTGCTCTAACAGCGCTACCGGATAGGCCGACTCCAGCAGTGCCGGAAATTCAACCAGCACCACATCTGTCGTTCTCTGGTTATTTCCTCTTCCTGTTATATCGGCAAGCGTTATATTAGAGCTGACACCCTTTAGGGGGGAATAAAAGGAGTTGATATTGTAGCTTGCTTCCTGGTAAGCATGACCATCCGGGATCAGGCTCATTGTCTCGATACCCATCTTGTTGAGGCTGGAGGCCAGTGCATTGCACACGGTGGTTTTACCTTCACCTGAATAGCTGCTCAGCACACCCACCACCTGCGGGCTGTGGGTGCTGTGCCGCTGCTGTAACTTGAGCAGTACCTGGCGTGCAAGCTGATCTTCGGCTCTTTTAGCTTCTGTCAGCTGCTTATTGGAGCGTCTTCCGGGTGCAGGCAGTACTCCCAAAATAGGCATGTTTATGGCTCTGGCGGCATGCGCTGGCTTCCGCAGGGAGTTGTCCATCATATCGGCGGCAAATACCCCTGCACCTGTCAATAAAAAAGCGCCTATAAAGCCAAACAATACAAGCAGGACCATGCTGGTGCCTTCCGACCTGGTGGGTAGGAAGGGCGGGTCAACGACCTTCAGGTTTGATGCCAGTTCGATGTTCTGCTGCTTTAGTTTGCTCTGCTTAAGCCCTTCCAACTGAGCGGCGTATTCCTGCTCGGCCACCTCCACGGCACGCTTCAGGTTGCGGATTTCGGCACCCATTGGCGCTAGTTCTGCATATTCTCCCGCAGATGCGTCTCTTTGCCTACGGAGCACTTCCAGCTTTGTCTTCAGCTCCTCTACCAGGATAGAGTTTTGCGCATAGGTTTCCAGTACACCTGTGAGAGGAATACCCTGTACCGTATTGTTTGCCTCATAGGCAGCTACGTTATCCTGTATTTGGTCTGAAACCTGCTTTGCCTCCTGCTTCAGGCGTGCCAGCTTATCAGGATTCGCCGGCTTCGTGGCACCCTGCATCTCCATCTCCATGATTTGGTTGTTCAGGTCAGAAAGCTGGTTGCGAAGCCTGATAATCTCCTGGCTCTTCAGGGTGGATGCACCGCGCTTCTCAAGTTGCTCCTCAGCCGAATTTAACGCCGCGAGCGCTCCGGTATACTGCATTTCCAGCTCTTTGTATTGAGCTATCGCCTGATCTTTATCTGTTGAGGAAGAAGATATTTGCTGATCGTAGTCTACAATGCCGTTCTCTCTCTGAAAGGCGATGAGGTTTTGCTGTGCTTCCTGTAGCTTATCATAAGCTTGCTTGGTGGCAACATCAAAATAACCCATCACGCTACCGTTCTGGCCTGAAAACAGCTCCTCATACTTCCTGGTGAAGATCTGTGTCAGGTAAACAAGCGTCTGATAGGTTGTGGCAGCGTCGTTGGAAGTGTACTGCACTTTTACCAGGTCACTCGCTCCCATACGTTCCGTCTCCAGCTTTTGAAAAGCATCGCGGGAGTAAACCGGATCATCAGAATTGATCAGCTTGTAGATCACATTCTTGTTATCTGCTTTGTAGTAATTGCTGATATTCTGCGCCGTCTCTTCCACCGTTTTTCCCACCAGCTCTCTTTTAAGCGTATCCGATATCAGTTCGTTCAACCGGATATAGGTTTTCTCATTCAGCACGCTTGGGTCATACGTTGGCAGCATCAGGTGCGTCGCGAGCAAACGAGTGATCACCTCCTCCTTCGTCTCTCTCGAAGTCATGAGCGACAGCATATTGCCGTATGCGTAATCAGCGGCCCTTGGCCCGGTTTCTTCGCCGTTCGCAATGCGCGAGCCGGTTGCAATACCAGTGTAAAGCACCGTGTTGGAAGTATATATTTTATCCTGGCTGCGGGCAAAGAAATATATGGAAACGGCGGTAACCAATGGTATAGCCAAAAGCAACAACCAGTTTCGCCGCATTAATCTTTTAAAGTCTCTTAGTGTCATTTGCCGATGTTCATTAGGTTTTGAATAGTAGTACCTATACGCTCTTCAAGCAACAGGTAACTGGTAATATAAGTGTTCTTCGCCTCCTCCAGGGCAAGAGCGGCTTTGCTGTGGTAGTCAATCACTTCCATCTGCTCGTCTACCTGAATCTGGCCCTGGCTGAACCGCTGCTCCGCGATCTGCTTGCTGAGGCTGGCTGACTGGTAGGCATCCTGTGTGGTTTCCATAACCTTTCTGGCCAGCACAAGCTCCTGATAAAGGGTTATTACTTCCTTTCTAATTTCACGTTCAGTGAGTTTCTCATTCGATTCTACCTGCTTTAGTGCCTGTACCCGCTTGTTTACTTCCGAACGGCGGTTTATGATGTTCAGCAACGAAAAACTAACATTCACTCCTATATTATAATAGGGTTGCACAGGTACATCAAAGGGGTTCCAGGGGTTAGAAGACTGGTCCGTGTCCGAGTACCTGATCCTGGAGCCATAGTTATAGCCGGCGCCCATCCCGATACCGGACAGCACCTGCCGCTTGCCCTGTGTAATGTTCTCTTGCGCAATTTCTTTTGATGCCTGCAACTGCTCCATCTCTGCCGCATGCGCAATTGCTGCGTCAAACAGAAGCGGAAGCGCCATGTTGGGTGACGTGAAGAAAAGCTCCATTCGGGTGCCAGTGGAGTCTGGTTTTGTTTGGCTAAAGGCGAGGAATGTACACAGCGCCATTAGTAGTGTTAAAGATGTTTTTTTCATTAAACGTTTTGTTTTTGAAATAAAGCTGGTAATGTTTTGAGGATGATCATGGCGTCTTTCCGCAGCGAATACTCTTCTGCGTACTTAATGTCTAACGCTTTGCGTTCATCCTCGGACATGTCCTGCATGCCACGCTTGCTTACCTGCCACAGACCTGTGATGCCGGCCGGCGCTATAAAACGCGCCGCAAACTGGTCTGTGGTAATCTTCTCGGCCTCATATAAAGGCAGTGGTCTGTTGCCAACAATCGACATATCGCCGCGCAGCACATTGTATAGCTGTGGGAGTTCGTCAATGCTCGTGTTCCGGAGGAATGTGCCTAGCTTCGTGATGCGTGGGTCGTTTGCTATTTTTATAAAAGCGGATCCGGAGCTGGCTTTCTTTGCAATCTGGTACTGTTTTTCGCAAATGGTTTTCCCCTGTGCGTCAATCAGTTTGTTCAGACACTCGTTCCCGGACTCGGCACAGGCAGCACATAAACCTCCGGCCAGCACAAGCGCTGGATTTTCCCCGGACTGGTATTGGTTTTGCCCTTTGTAAGACTCCAGCAGGTGTTCAGCATCCTGCCGCATAGAGCGAAATTTCCAGAATTTGAAAATCTTATAGCCCGTGCCCACCCGGTAGGAGTAATAGAACACAGGGCCTTTCGACTCCATCTTGATGAGCAGCGCCACGATAAGAAACAGCGGGGAAAGGCAAATCAGCGCCAGGCTTGCCACTATCACGTCGAAGGCACGCTTGCCTGCCAGGTTCCTTTTTACGCCTAATCCTCTGTTTTGCTGCCCCATACTGCCGTTCTGCTGGTGAGAAAGGAAGTTTATACGAGTAATCAGTTTCTCAAGGTCAGTGCCGGGGTTAAAAATATCCTTTACGCCCGCCTCTAAAAACACGCGCTGCAGGGTTGGGGAAAAAGGGCAGTTAGCCAGCCAAAAGACAGGGCTCTGAATTTTAAGTTCCTTAGAAAGGCTGCGTGCCAGGTTCAGCCCCATCGTAGAAGCCGGATCCGCAGAGATCAGCACTGCGTCATAACTTACGCCCTGCGACAGCGAATTGAGCAAATGCTGCGCATTGCTGAATTGCTGCACGTCCAGCGCCCTCTCAAGTTCAAGCAAAAATTCACTTGCCTCCTGCATATCAGGCGAAAAAAAGGCGACCTGTTTTCTCATCATTATCTTCAAACCTTAATCCTTTTCAACAGATTTTTTATCCTGATATCCAGTTCTTCCGGGTTGAAGGGTTTTACGATATAGTCGTCGGCTCCTTGTTTTAAGCAGGCAATTTTCGTGCGGGTCTCATCTTTGCCTGACAGGATCAGCAAGGGAATGTTTTTATGCAGGGAACTTGCCTGCAGTTGTATGATAAAGTCGAGGCCGTTCATAAATGGCATATCAAAATCTGCTACAATGCAATCGATGAAGTTTCCCTCCTGCAACCATAGCATAGCTTCCTGACCGTTGGTCTTCACAAAAACCTCGTATTCCTTGGAGAAGTAGTGTTCGAGGATTAATCCGATGGAAGGCTCATCATCTACGATAAGAAGTCTCTTTTTCATATGGCGCTGTTTATGATTAACTCTTAGTAAGAGTGTGAAGTGGGAATGGATAAGGACATCAAACGTGTTAACAGAGGACCCTGCATGGAGGGTTATTTTTAAATTGTTAACATTACCGTTCTTGTATTTTTAAATTAATACTAAATAAGCCAATATAATATTTAATTTATTAAATTATTGATCAAGACCATTTAACGCATCAAAAGCATATAAGTTGGTTTTATGTGCATATATTCTATATTAAGATTAAGTTAATGATACAGCATGTACTGTTACACCACCACAACCTGCTACTGCTACAGGCAAAGCGTGTCAGGCATTTGCCTGAAGCTGCCCTGAGAAGTCCTCTACAATAGCGTGTGTAAGGTTGTGGAGCACCTGAAGCATTTGTTGGTTGTCATCATGGCATACCTCTTTTGAGGCATTGTCCTCGATAACCTTCAAAGCCGCTGCTGCCTCATTTACTTTGATGTTCCCATAGATCGACTTCAGGCGGTGCGCAAGGTGAACAGCGCTTCTCCAATCCTGCGCCTGAATGGCGTCAGTCAATTTCTCAAGCTGCTGCGGGACTGTTGAGATGAAGAGGTGCTGCATTTTCCGGACGAACACGGGGTCGTCCATCAGGTAGCCCAGGCCCGAAAAGTCGTACAAGACTGACTTCTTCCAGGGTTGATGATGTGGGGTGGGAGCAGGGGCTTCCTCATCCTCGGTGCCATCTGTATGCTTGCTGATTATGTTGTACAGGTCCGTTTCAGAGTAGGGCGTAAACATGAAATCTGCGAAGCCGGCGTAGTTCAGTTCCTGCCTGTCGCGGTTATCCTTGGAGGGAAGCAAGGCAATGATGGGCGTCGCCTGGTTTGCGTTTAGCAGGTATTTAATCTGGTAAGTAAGTTCAAGCCCGTCCACTTCCTGCATCTCCACATCCAGCATAATGAGGTCATAGACCTTACTGCGCACCTGTTCCAAAGCCGCTTCACCTTGAGTGGCAATGTCGAGGGTAGCTCCCCAGGATTGAAGGAAGGAAGAAACAAACGCTGTATTTACTTGGTTATGCCCGATCAATAAAAGTCTGATGCCAGCCAGGTTGCTATAGTCCTCGTCCTGCTTCAGCGGCTTAGTTAAAAAGGGTTGGAGGTTTATATCCTTATTGGTCTTCGCTTCTTTCGATTCAGTTTTACCCGGATATAAGCCTCCAGGCAGCTCCACTAAGCTACCCGCAATTGATAAGATGGTGTTCAGGTATTCTTCCTGGCTGTTAGTTAAGTAGTTTTTCTTCATCTGTTTGCCCATGCCCATAATGGCATTTACTGACGCGCGCACCTTATGGCGGATACCAATCAGAAAGTCTCCCTGTTTCTCTTCGAGTTCGTCAGCAACCTGCTGATACCTTTTGCTGGTGGTTATATCTGAGGAGATGGATATAAGATAGCGGCTGCCGTTCTCCAGTGTGAAGGTTTTCTTTAGCGTCTGGTACCAGATTTTATGGCCTCTGTTAACCTTGTAAGATTCTTCAAAGCTAATCGGCTGATCGGTTTGCAGTACCTCCAGATCTCTTTCAAAAGAATAGTCATTTTCAAGCTTTCCCGTTTCCAGCAAGTTTGAAAGGTCTGATTTATGTAAGTTGGCAAATGAAGTATTGGCTAAGATAATCCTTCCATGTCGATCTTTAACATATATCGGATTCGGGTTCGCCTCAATTACCTGCCTTGTAAATTCCATTGTACTTCAGGGTATTCGTAATATTTCTGTCTTGGCAAAACGGTGCTTCAACAGAACTGATTTTAATAATGATACCGAGCGTACGGGCTTTTTACAGTCATTGTTAGCATATATTTGTCCTTTTTTTGCACCATGAGCTATTGCGGGTACAGGAGGCGGTTTTTATTTAGCCAACCCGCTACGGCCACGTCGTTAGTTGCCTCAGCAAATATTAGGAGGGAAAAGCCTGTTTCCGGAATATAAGACAACACCTATAGATAGGAGAAATACGCTTGCATTATAAGCACCAGGCTGCACTGGCTTAAGCGGGCACAGTCCCCGTTCAACACCTCATCCTATATAAAAACTACAGCGGGTAGGGGAGGGAATTTGGCACCCCAGTTAAAGATATATATGCTTAAGCCGTGCCAGCAAATAAATGAAAACTACCCCCTCTTTGTAGCTTTGGTGTGAACAAGGCAAAGCTACAAAGAGGGGGTAGAAATGTATTCTTAGAACCGTTATTAAACGCTTTGAGCCGGCATCACCTGTATCAGCTTGTCATACAGCTGCTGCGGATGGAAGGGTTTAATGAGGTAATCGTTTACGCCCATCGCCAGCAGCTTACAAACCTCTTCCTGGTTGGCGGTACCTGTTAAGGCAATCACAGGCATTTGTAAACCTGCCTGCCTGATCAGGGTGATCGTATCGAATCCGCCCATGGTAGGCATAAATAGATCCATCAACACCAGGTCATAGTCATGTGAGCTTATTTTCTCAAATGCTGTCAGGCCGTTCTCAGCGGTATCCACTACTGCTCCCCATTTCAGCAGCAGTTCGTTCAGGACAAGGTTATTGATCGCATCGTCGTCTATTACAAGCACACTCAGGCCCTCTAAATCAGAGACCTGTGTGGCTGCCTCTGTTGCTGCTGGTGTTAACGCTAACGCTGGCTGGGCATTCGTATACTTCAGGCGAACTGTGAAGGTAGAGCCAACGCCTTCAGTGCTATTCAATTTTATTTCGCCTTTGTGCAGCTCTACAATTTTTTTAGTAATGGCCAATCCTAGCCCGGTGCCCCCGAACTTTTGATGCGTGGTGGAACTGGCCTGCACAAAGCTTTCGAAAATCAGCTGCTGGCTTTCTACGGGAATGCCGATGCCGGTGTCTTCCACTGTAAAGTCAAGCACCCACTCGTTGTCAGACTGATACACCACATCTACCAAAAGCTTTACGCTTCCTGTATCAGTAAATTTGATGGCGTTACTGATAAGATTGTTCAGCACCTGGGTAAGCCTAATGGGGTCGCCGGCCACTTCTTCGGGTGTGCTGGCATCTAACACAAGCTCAAACGCAATGTTCTTTTCGAAAGCGCGTGTTTGAAACGACTGGTAGAGGTTATTCAGCAGGTCTTTCAGGCTGAAGTTAACGATTTCAAGTTCAAACTTACCGGCTTCGATTTTGGCAAAATCCAATGTATTCTTGCTCAGCGACAGCAGGTGCTGCGCTGAGTAGTGCACGGAATGCAGGCGCTTTTTATGTTCTGGCACAAGGTTCTCGTCTTGCAGAAGCAGGTACGTAAGCCCCATAATCGAATTAAGTGGTGTTCTGATCTCATGGCTGAACAGCGACATGACTTCGCTTTTGCTGTGCGAAGCTGCCTCCGCCCTTTCCTTTTCAGCTTTGAGCCTGTTTGCCTCGGCTATAGTGGCAGTAACGTCTTCGAAGGTGCCGATGACCTTAACAGGTTTACCGTCTTTCGATAGAAGCTTAAACCTTAGTTTCACCCATGCTGCTTCCGGGCTGTGACGCAGCCTTGCAATCGCTTCAGCCTCTTTTCCGGATCGGAGGCAACTGTTCCAGCAATTCGTTAGCATTTCACTGTCTTCTGTCGCAAAGAAGGGCAGGAAGGAGAGGAAATCCTGCAGTTTTGTTTCATGGGGCGCTGAAAGCAACTGATAGGAATTAGCAGTACAGCAGACTTTCTTGTGCGCGATATCATACTCCCAGCTGCCAATATGCAGCATCTTTTCCGTCTCGAGCCACAGGCGGCTGCTGGTGTCCTCCAGCACCGCAGTACCGGCATCGGCCGCCGTCTTGGTTTGCGCCTCCGTCTCAGCGAGGGGCGGATAATAGAGTTGCGGGCTGTTAACTTTGTTTTGTGAAACAAAATTAAACGTGCCTCTGCTTATTTTTCTTAATAAGTTTAACAGCCCATCCTCATAGACGTACCTGTCACTACCCATTGCCTGAAGGTCCTGGCTTCCGGTAGAACCACTTTCAGGCGCAGCATTGTTAGGATGAATATTATCCAAGAAAAATTTTGTGTTGGGAGCCTTCATAAAGAGTGAATTTTGATGTACTGGTAAAATCGAACCTTAACCACTGTAATGGCTTGAGACCGGATGACTCACCGTATACTTACACCTTCCTGCTGTTAATAGGAATTGGGGTAGTTGTATTTATTAAGGAGTTAGAGGCTGCACTCCAGTAATCGTTCAACATAGCAGGATTTATCAATTTATAATAGAATAGCTTTATAACTATAAAAGTACTCATTTATAGTTATTTATTTTAAAATTCTGTTTTTATACTTTAAAATATTGGTATTTGTTTCGGCAGGAATCTGTGTGATCAAATATAAGATATTATATATATAAAGATAAAGTTATAACAATAAATTAGGTTGATTCTGAAGCTTATTTGCTGTTTCATCAGCTAATTTGTAGCTCCAATACAGGCACTTACAGTACAGGCAATTCCAGAAGTCACCAGATAATAATTTAAAAAACACGCTGATTTTTTAGTGAATGCTTCACAATGGGAGGTGGAAGACCCTGAAACGTAGCAGTAGAAAGTCACAACAATGTGGAGCCAGAAAACAGAGTTCAGCACAAGCCGCAAGTGAGGCTCTGATATATAGGGAGGTTATTTATACAAAAGCCCGCTCCATTTTAAGAAGCGGGCTTTTGTATTTGTAGGGCTTTGGAATTAGATTATTGATCGAGCTGTAGCTTTTGCGTGACTACGTTTAACCCGGTAACTAACCGGATGATATAGATTCCACGGCTCAACCCCTGTGCCTTCAGCTTGAAGTCCTGCGGTTCGTTCGCATTTACTGCACCTTCAAAGAGCCGGCGAACCAGCCTTCCCTGCACGTCATACACTTCCACAGAAGCTTCTCCTGCCGCAGGAACAGTGAACCGCACGTTCGCTTCGCTGGAGAAAGGGTTAGGGTAAGCTGCTAATGTTACCCCAGAAATGTTGTCCTGTGCAAGAGTACCCTCCACAAGCAGATTAGCTGTGTTGCTACTGCTCAGGTTCTGCAGCGTCTCATAAGGCGAGAGCCTGCTGCCGGCGATGGGCCGCTCCAGGGTCCCGTTGGGCAGCTGCCAGCCCACGGCGATGTTGTCGCCTCCCCAGGCCTGCTGGTGCAGGGCCTCGATGTAGTAGCGCTTTCCGGCCTCCAGGGTCACCTTGGCCGACTGCTGGGAGCCGTGCTTGCCCCACTGGCGGGAGTAGGTCCAGCCCGAGAGGTGGGCGATGCGCTGCTTGTCAGCAGGGTCCTCGGAGGTGCTCAGGTAGAGCTCGGCGGCGTCGTCGCCGGCGATCCAGAAGGTGTACTGCCCCGAGACGGGCGCCGTCACATAGCCGCGGATGCGCTGGCCGTAGTTGTAGCCCTGCTGGGCGGGCGCCTCGAACAGGGACAGCTCGCCGGTGCCGGTCGGGGCGCTGGCCACGGGCACCGCCGCCACGCCGGTGCCTTTCACGTTGGCCCAGAACTCACTCGAAATCTTGCCTGAGCCTACTGTTGGTCCGGTTGGCATTTCTGGTTCCGGCTCAGTAGGGGCGGAACGCACGACAAAGCTTTGTTTTACTGGGCTGGCCTCGGCGAACTGCTCACTTCCGCCCTGGGAGGCTTCAACTGTTACTGTACCGGTAGCCGTAAGCGTGATGGAACTGCCTGACAATGTAGCCGGACCCGACACAATTTTGAAGCTCACAGGTAAGCCAGAGGAGGCTGAAGCACTTAGTGTAAACGAAGCATTGCTTAAGTCTGTGTCCGGAAGAGAGGCAAACGTGATGGTCTGTGTCGCTGGTGATGGTGTTGTGGAAATTTCTCCGGGAGTAAAGAAAACAGGCGCGCTGTTTAAAGAAATTCCTTCGGCGGCCTGTGTTTTGGTGGTGCCGGAAGAAGCAAAATTCCACTCCCTGCGCTCCACGCTGTTCATTTTCAAGGCCTCCGGGAAAGAGTACATCGCTGTGGCATCTTCACTTCTGTCATTAAAAGCTTTTGCCCACATCACGTATATATAGTTTCCGTCCTTCCGGAAAGCAGCACCTTCCATGCTGTTTGGTATTTCCAAAGCGGCAGTGCGGCCGGCGTCATAGTTATATCCGGCCAGTAGCTGCGCAGTTGTTTTGTAGCCGACGCCCAGTTGGTTTAGCTTTTCGCTTCCAGGAGCATCTCTCCTCAGGTTTTCATACAGGCCCATGAGGCCGTAGGCATCGCCCATCGACACCGTCTGGCCTTCCGCGGGGGCAGTGGTAGACTCGGCTACACCATATATATGCAGCTGCTTGATGTTGTTCTTTTGTGCCAGCACCAAGGCTTTCATACCAAAGTTGCGCTGCATCTCGTCCGAGCCGTACTGCGTGCCTGAAGACCGTCGACTCACATTGACCTCAGTTACAAGCAAATCCTTTTTGGGATATGTAGAACCGTTGTAGCCGTACTTGTGCAGCACTGCCTCAAATGTTTTTTTATGATTGATGATCTGTTCCGCGGCTTTGTCAGAGTTGCGGGTATATACAAAGCCGCCGTCTTTCCAGGTGCTCAGGAAGTAGGAGGGGTAGACGTGGTAGCTCAGCATGTCAAAATAAGCGCCTCCCTTGTTTGGGTACTGCGCTGTGACGGCACCGCCTTCCGGGTTGTCTGTGTAACGCATCAACGCATCCAGGTATTCCGGGTAACCGAGGCCACCCGGTGTGATATGGTTGTCCGGCCTGTACTTTTTAATTACTTCGTATGAAATGCGGAGCATCCGGATATAATGGTAAAATGGTGCGCGCGCGTTTGACAGTTCAGATGGAAGCGGTGCGCGCGTCAGCCAGTTGCTGGGGTTGCCTCCTGTGTGGTCCGGCTCGTTCACAATCTCCCAAATCTTCACATAATCGCCGTACGCCTGCACTAAGTTAGCTATATAGGCAGCATAGTAATTGGTTTTATTCACTGTTCCGTCTGCATTCCAAATCGGCGTGTACAGGTTTGCGAAAAGCTTCGACGGCTGTGAGCAACCAGGGTATATCGTTTTGTCCTGATGCGCTGCGGAAGGCTCCCCAACAAAGACGGTGATGCCTTTCATGCCAAAATCGTTGGTGTAATGCTCAAACTCTGGCACCCGGATCATCAATCCCCACTGCTCAATAAAGTAGTCGGGGAGCGAGGCGCGCAAGGTGTTGGCCCCGGCCTTGTCTAAGATGGCGGCCAGGCCTTTGTCAGTCCAGCCGTTTGAAAAATAGCCCATGTTGCTGCCAAAGCCGAACTGCTCGGTGTATGGCTTCACGTATGTGTTGGCTGTCTGGGGAGAGCTCTGCGAAAAGCCCTGAAAGACATAAAAGTAACTCATCAGGAATACGATGAGAGCTGGTTTTGTGAAGAGTTTCATCTTTTGGCTAATTGTTGAAGAGTTAAAATTGTAATTTATTTATGATATCACTATTAAATTATTTATATATTTATGTTGCAATTTTGTTACTATTCCTGACAAGGAAATTAGGGGTGATTGCGGTTAGGCTGGAACTTTCATGTAATTACTTTTTTTACATGCCCCTAAAGATAAGTTAAACTATGACTAACAAAAATTTTAAGACTCTTTCAGATTATATATAGTTATATGTCTATCAATATAAAATTATATAATCATGCTTGCTGCTTCTGATTAATTGTAAATTTGGTTTGAATTAAAACTGCTTAGATGTCTTATATTGGTTAAAAATATAAAACTTTTTTAATATAAGCTCTATGGCTTCAAAATAATATTTTACAACATTACAATAAATATTAAATATGTCTTTATCGTAAAACATTACATAGTGCATTTACTGTCATGAAGCAGGAGGCTGAATAGGCCTGCGTGTGAACGTTTGGTTAGTAGAACAGCAGCGGAGCAGAAAAACGGCAGGATAGGCTTAAACCAATGCAGATAGTTAAAGGTGATAGAAGATAATACAGTTGTTAATTTTTGTATTATTCAAATTTTTTGATTGCATCGTGCACTTGAGTTGGAAAAGCCTTAGCTGCAGATAAAGAGCTTCATATTATTCTTAATCCAAAGCTTATATGGTAAGGATGAAATCTTAGAAGCAGCCGCTGCTTTATTTAATTTGAGAGCTTTGCATTATTCCAGCGTAATCAAACTTTAGTAATTACTTTCCCATTTAGAGTAGTAGGTTTACAAAATTAAATTGGAGAGAAGGGTGTACAGCAACAGCTTTAGAGTATGATGAGGAACCACCGGCGCTATAGTTTGAGGCAGCAGCATCTCTTTAGCCGTATATTACTATAAATTTTATTTCGTGGTAGGAAGAAAGTCAAACACAGGAATATGAAGCAACAGAATTGGGCGGGAAACATCACCTATAGTTCGGAGCAGGTGTATTACCCGTCAACTATTGAGCAGGTGCAGGAAATTGTGCAGAAAAGCAGCCGCATCAAAGCATTAGGATCCAGGCACTCATTTAACAGGATCGCAGACAGTACTGAAAGCCTGCTATCTATTAATGCACTAAATAAAGTTGTTGCCCTGGATAAAGCAGCGCACACCGTAACAGTAGAGGGCGGCATGCGGTACGGGGAATTGGCGCCATTCCTGCACGAGCATCATTACGCCCTGCCCAACCTGGCCTCCCTGCCTCACATTTCTATTGCAGGCG
>Ga0210040_10005883_pt1 | contig 15468 bp, 1 predicted proteins | sample CryGeyCG12114_NA_FD_185462 | JGI IMG/M metagenome (GOLD analysis project Ga0210040, IMG submission 185462) | Groundwater microbial communities from aquifer - Crystal Geyser CG19_WC_8/21/14_NA (SPAdes) (version 2) | ecosystem: Environmental > Aquatic > Deep subsurface > Groundwater | place: USA... | reverse complement strand
CTTAATAGTTATAAATATATTATTTTTAGTATCTTTAGTATTAAGAAACTAATAAGATATAAAGTAGCTATTAATATACTTAGTAAGTAGTAAGTAGAAAAGCTTATTTTACTAAGTTAGTAAGTCTAGACGTAGAATCTAGGCGTACTTAGTAAATTTAATAGAGAATTTTACTTAGTAATCTAAGGCGCTCTATATATACCTATTAGGTATAGAGCGCTAGAACTTAAGAGTCTATAGTATATTATTAGCTATTCTCTATTTATTCTTATTACTATAATAAGTATATAAAGTATATAAGTAATTAAAGAGAGTATTAAATTTATAACTTAAGCTATATATATCTTCTAGAAAAGTATATAAGTTACTAGAGACTTAAATAAAGAGTATATTTATATAGGCTGCCTTATTCTAGTAGTACTTACTATTTATTTAAAGAAATCTAAGTATCTTAAAGATAAATTCCTTAAGAGAGCCTTTAGCGCTAGAGAATATTAGAGTATAAACGCTATAGTTCTCTTAAAAGAAGAAGCTATCTAGTATTTTATATTACTATTATATTATAATAAGATAAGGCGTTAAAGTAATTACTATCTTTCTAAGAAGTGTATAGAGAGTATCTATAGTACTATTTATAAAAATAGTAAACTTTAAAAGTAATAGATTATTATATAAGTTACTATAATCTAAAATCTTAAATAGTTAATTTTAAGTAAGGCTTTAAAGTTCTTAAATAACTTATAAGCTTTATAACTATTACTAAGTATCTTAATTAAGAATATTCTACTCTTCTAATACTAAGTACTTAGCTTCTATCTCTTTATACTAAGTAACTACTTCTTTAGTAGCTTTTTTAAGTTTAGTATACTTATTCTAAAGAGTAGCGTATTTAGTTTAAGCTATCTTAAAGTATTAGTAAATTATATTTTATTCTTTAAGTTAATCTTTAGATTAAAGCTTATATTTACTAGTAATAGATACCTAAGCTTATAAACTATTAGTTAGTACTATAGTAGTATATAGTATATTAGCTAGAGAAAGAATAGCTAGCTATAAAGTGAGATTAGGAATATCTATAAAAATATCTTTACCTTCTACTACTAGTAGCGTTTATAGTATAAACTATTTAAATATAGCTACTTAATTAAGAGTTTTCTAGCTAAGATAAAAAGAAAGTAGCATAGTAAATAGAGTTACTTAGGCTTTTACTAACTAATAGCAGCTACGTCCCTATATATCTTATAAAATTTTAGTATTAATTTAAGCTAAGTTAATCTTAAGATATACTTAATCTTTATAAGAGGTTAGAGTTAACGTAACTTACTAAAGTAGTAGTAGGTTATTTTATAGCTATAAAAGTATTTTAATTAAGGCTTTTAGCTAGTTAAGAGTTAGTTCTTCTAAGTCTTAGAGAGTAGCGTTTCTTATAGGCTTAAGGCTAAGTAGTATAATAGTTTAATTACTTTTATCCTCTATATTACTTATAGAAATACTAAATAGTCTTATTTATATAGTATCTTAAATTTTAGAGGCTATAAGTAGTAGAAATATAGAGAAGCTTAAAGTTCTTTAATAAGTCTAGAACTTACTAGAATAGCTAGAGCCTAAGCTTTTAGGCTTAAGCTTAGAAAGAGTAGCTATAAGCTTAATACTTATTAAATTATAGATCTACTTTACCTCTTTACGCTCTTAGCGCTATTTCTTAGATTCTATACTTTTAAGAACTAGCTTATTACTATCTTATTAATTACTACTATCTATAGTAGTAGTAGTAAGAAAGTAATTTATTAAATTTTTAAAAGAGGTTAAAGCTTAAAGTAGAGTTAGTTAAGTAATAGGTAAGTATTAAAATAAGCCTAAAAAGGTAAAGCAAATTTATAATAAGTAAATACTTAATAAAGTAAAATTTTTATAAGTACTAAATAGTATAATTTAGTAAGTAACGTTAAGGTTTAGAGATTAACTAGTAGTCTAAGTAGTAATTTTAAGTAAAGTAGTAAGCTTTTTTATAAGTATATAAGGCTTTTAGTAAAGTAGTAACTTAAAATATAAGTAGTAAAGCTCTTTAAGTAGCTATTAAACTACTAGTAATAGTAAGGCTTACTTACTTTATAAGTAAGAGTAGAGACTAATTCTAGTAGAAACTTATAGATTAGCTACTAGACTTAATAAAGAGCTAATAACCTAAGTTTTCTCTTATATAATAACTAAGAGTAAGTAAAAACTACTTACTTTAATTAAGGCTATAAAGCTTATAATTACGCTAAAAAGCTAAAGTCTACTATTATATAAGATAGACTTTATGTATAAGTAGGTAAAAGTTAAAAGTAGCTCTAGATTTAACTAAGTAGAGAATAGTAGATAAGGAGCTAGTAGAGAGCTAAGAGCTAGCTCTTTATATAAAGGAGAGAGAGAGCTTAGTAAGCTAGTATATATACTAAACTATAAGAAGATAGTATAGGTACTAGCGCGTACTAGCTCTAAAAAGCTAAGAGTAAAAAGAAAGCCTTTTACTCTTTTATATATAGGGACTAGTATAGACCTTAAAGAATACTAAAGTTAAGTAGATCTATTATACTACTCTCTTCTCTAAGTAGAGTAGTTCTATTACTCTTAAATAGTAATAAATAAATAAATAAAAGATATAAGAGATAAGAAATATACCTAATAGCCTCCTATAAGGCGTATTATTACTATAATTACTAAATAACTCTATTATATTATATAAGTAATTACTACTTTTATATATCTCTACTAGTATTACTATAGCTTAGTTATTAGTTATAGCTCTTATAGAAGCTATAAGCGTTAATTATTACTTTTAATAGAGGTTTATATATTTATACTAGTAAGTATAAGTAGTAACTTTCTTTTAGGTAGCTACTATTAGTAGTTATATAGCTAAGCTTATAAAGTGCCTAATATATAACTTTCTAAAGGCTAGATTAACTACGTTATAACTCTTTAGTTACTTCTATAGCTACGTTAAGTAGTAAGCTATTAAGTCTATCTATTATTATAAGTACTAATATAGGTTATAGAAGTTTCTAAGGCTACTAGCTTAGTATAATAAGATAGTTAGTAGAGGTACCTTTCTTAGTAACTTAAGGTAAGACATAAATACTTACTACGTAACTATTAACTAAGTATAGTAAGGTTACTCTAAATATAATTATAAGTAGTAACTACTTACTTACTAGTATATTAAACTTTTTATAGATTATAAGTTTATTAGAGTAGCGCTTATAATAGTTATATACTATCTCTAAAGCTTTAACTAGGTTTATATATAGTTTTTAGAATAAGTTATTAAGATCCTTAGGATACTTACTCTATTATACTAGGTATTATAATAGTCTCTTATATTTATAGTTATATAAGTTAGTAAAAGTAGTATTAATATAATATCTTTTAATAGCTTTAATACTATAGTTAGTCTTATTATTAGTAATAGAGTCTATCTCTACTAGTTCTTTAGAGTTATATTACTAGTTAGAAAGTAAGCTTTCTTTATAAAGATAGAGTAGCTATAAGTAAAAGATATTATATAGTTAGCTAAGTATTAGTAGTAGTTTAAGTTTATATATAGTATTATTAATAGCGTAGATAATCTTAAAAGGGCCTTAGTTTTTAAAATTAAGTAATTAATTTAGACGAAGTATATAGAAGTTATAAGCGTTAAGAAAGATAAGGTTACTTTCTTTAAACTCTAGTATAAAGAGTTAATTTTAATTAGTATACTTAGCTTACTTAGCTTATACCTATATAAAAGAACTACGTAGTTTATATTATAAGTAGTTAAGGTATTTAGTAAGCTTATTAGCTTCTTATTTAGTAAGCTTTATAAGTACTAGATCTATACTATTACTTAGTAGGTATAGCTCTAAACTTAATCTAGGTTAATAGCTCTTTATTATATAAAATAGTAAAACGCTAGTACTTACTAATATACTAGAGTTAGCTTTAAATTTAGTAATAAGTAGCTATAGAGCCTAGTTATCTTACTTATAGTTAACATATAAGCGAAGATATTATTTTAAGTATATATTAGTATTCTCTATTTAGCTATCTATCTAGAGGTAAAAAGTAGTAGAGAATTTTAGGTAAGTACTTAAGCGTTAATAGAGCTTCTTCTAGAAATAAGAGATAAACTAAGTACTTTAATTACTAACTACTTTATCTAGCTAGCTCTCTTTTCTCTAAACGTATTTAATAAAAGCTTATACTACTACGTTAGCTGTTATACTTACTATAGGAATAAACTTCTTCTTTTTAGATAGCTAATCTATAATAACTAGAATATTTATATATACTTATCTATTATATTTATAAAGTAATAGATATATAATAAAGTCTATTAATATATATAACTAGTACTAGTAAGGTATAGATAAAGGATATAGTAGACTTATCTTACTATCTTTATAGCTTTTAGTCTATCTATAAGTAAAGTAGTTATAGATATATTAAGCTACGTTAGTCGTTATACCTAGCTAGTAATACTATTATACTAGATAAGTATAAGCTTTATATTTACTATTATAGCCTATCTAATAAACTTATTTAATAACCTTTATTTATATAAGGCTATTAAGAACGTAAATACGCTTATTAATATAGAATAGGTTATTATAGATTAAATAGTTACCTAACTTAATACGTAAGCTATAAGTACTATAAATAAATTTATATAAGATATAGTAAGCGCTTTATTATTTAGCTTTAATTAAGGTCTAAAAGAGCTTATTAGATAGATATTATATATATATTAAGTTCTATAGAGCTTTAATTATTATTATAGTAGGTAGTATATCTAATAAGGCGTAGTTAGTTTCTATTATAATAGGTAAAATAGTAAGTAATACTAGTATAAATAACTTCTTAGTATATACTTTACTAATATTATCTTTTTTACTTAGTATATATATTATATATACTAGCTAGATAGAAGAGTATCTATAACTACTATTATAAAAGTAATAAGTAAAGTAGAAGGTATAGCGCGTACTACTATCTTTAATAAATAATATCTTAGAGATCTATACTTAAAAGTCTACTTAATCTCTCTTAATTAGTATTTATACTTAGTATTATTATTAAGCGTTATTTACACTTTTAAGAAAGTCTCTAAAGTAATAAGTAAGTATATCTAGTTTAGTTTCTTAATAGCCTAAGTAGTACTTAATATAGAAATTAAATTTAAAGAGAAATTTAGCCTATTATACTTATTAGTAGTTAAGTTACTTAGTTTCTATAAAGGTCTATAGCGCTTAATAGTCTAATAGTACTTTAATAAGATCTTAAGTGCTAGTAAGTTTAAAATACTACTTTTTAAATATAAGTATAATAGTAAGAGAGAGCTGTAAGGCAGCTATAGTGTATTAATTTAACTAAGTATATTACTTAAAATATTATAAACCTAACTATATTAAGATCTATTTATATATTATAAAGATAAGTAATAGGAGTATAAGTAGCTATAAGCTAAAGCGTAGCTAAAGCTAAAGTAGTTATTATTAAGAACTATAGTATAAAAGAAGGTAGCGTTAAGGCTAGTTAGTAGAAGATACTTAAACTATAGGACTAACTAGAATTAAACTATAGAAACTACTTAGAGTTAAGTAAAAATTTTAAGTAAGAGTATAAAAGAGTTCTAACCTTTCTCTCTTATTTTTCTTTATCTAAAAACTAAATAATACTAATACTAAATACTAGTACGCTTCTATATATATTAGAAGCTTAAAAGCTAATAGTAATAGGAACTTATATAATATATTAAATAATCTTTCTATTAGTACTACTAATATAACGTTTATAGTATATATAGTAGACTAAATAATACTTAAGTAAGATAAAGAGTAGGTAAAGAAGAAGAAGGATAAAGCTAAGGTTCGCTTAAGTAAGACCTTAATAGAAGTAAAAGCTTTCTATCTATAGTACTTCTATATAGAAGTAATTAAGAGAATAAGTAAGTATTATAATATACTAATTTTATATATACTAATTATAATCTAGCTAGCCTTATAAAGGCTAATAAGCTATTCTTAAAAGAATAAGTAAAAAAAATAGCTATCCTTAAGTAGTAGGTTAGGCGTAGACTAAAGCGTAAGTATATAAGAATAGATATATCCTAAAAAGAAAAGAAGTTCTAAGATATATTACTATAGTAGGAGAAGTTAGAGGAGATCTTAGAATATAGTAAGGATCTTAAGTAGTTAAAGTTCTTATATTATTACTATCTTATTATAGAAAGTAGATAAGAGCTAAGAGTAGCTTATAGTAGTTAGCTAAGGCTTAAATAAATAATTATATTATACTAAGTAATCTACGCTATACTATAAAGTTATTTATAATATAATATAATATAATATAATATAGTAAAGGTAGGTACTACTATTATTATAAGAGAGAGCGTAATATAAAGTAGAGAAAGTAAGGCTATAGTGTGTTAAAAAGCGCGTACTATATTACCTAAGGCTGTATTACCTAAGGTGTATAGTATAGTAGTAGTATTATAGTATTTATAAAAATTGCGTAGGACTAGTGCGTAATTACGTATTAAGCTTAGGCGTTTAAGTTATATAACTATATCTTAGAGTCCCTATCTAGAGAGTAAGTATAATAGTAAGTAGCTTCTTATTATAGATCTTATAGTTATATTTAGCTAGGTTTATCTTCTTTAATAAGAAAGCTATAGGGCGAAGTACTCTATTAGGTCCTATCTATAAGAGTACTATAGTAGTAATAAAATTAGAAGTATCTATTTCTAATTAGATTTCTAGATCTAAGTTAAAGTAAGTAAGTACACTAGCTAAAGTAAACGCGTTCTTAAGCTTATTAAAAGTAGTAAATTCTAAAGACTCTAGTTATAGAGAAAAGGCTTATTTTATATTAAGCTCTTTCTTTATAAGTACTATTAATAGTTAGGTAATATATAAAAAGCTTTTAATAAAGCGCCTATAGAAGTTAGTAAAGCCTAGAAATACTTATATATCTTTAATACTTTATAGTAAAGCCTAGTTAATAATAGTCTATACTTTCTTAAGATCTATTTTAATACTATTAGTAGTAAGGATAAGCCTAAGATACTTAACGCACTTAACTTTAAAAGAGTACTTTATAATATTAAGATAAAGGCCTATATCCTTAAGCTTTTAAAGTACCTTTAAGATATACTCTTTATACTTATTCTTATTTTTACTATATATTAAGATATTATTAAAGTAAGTAGTATAGAAGTTATCTAAGTACTTATAGAGCGTCTTATTTATAAATATCTAGAAAGTACCTAGAGCGTTATATAATTTAAGAAGTATAATAAAATACTTATAGAAGCTATAGTGCGTCTAAAATACTATCTTTTCCTTATCTTCTTCTTTAATTTAGATAGTATTAAATACTATAATAATATTAACGAGGCTTATAATATATACTTTAGCTATATAGGTAAGTATTTCTTTAATAGTAAGTAGCGCGTTATAGTTCTTCTTTATTACGCTATTAAGTTAATAATAGTTAACGTATATATAGAGGCTACTACTAGGTTTCTTAACTACTAGTACTAGCAAAGCGTATAGTAAGATACTAGGTTTAATAAAACTTTTACTTATTATCTTATTAATATATACTTTAACTACTTTAGTTTCTTAATAAGTTAATCTATAGATTTTAGGTTATAAGATATTACTATTAAGGTTAATAGTATAGTTAACTCTTTTCTATTTAGGTAGTAGGATATTAGCTAGCTATAAGTTAAATAAGTCTTTTATTTTTAAATAGATAAAGTCTAGAATTAGCTTCTTAATCTTATTATCTATTATAGAAGCGCGCTCTATTTTATCTATATACTTATTAAAGTTAGCTTATAAAATTATAGTAAAGTATCTAATAATATCCTTAGATACCTCTAGATTATAATCTTTATCTAGAGGTTTATTAAGTTTCTCTTAATAGTATAGTTTTACTTAGTTAACCTAGTTAGAATCTTAGGATACTATAAGATAAGTAGCTATTATACTAATAATTAAGATATTACTAACTATACTCTTACGTTTAGTTTCGCTATCTAAGGTATAATAATTATTATAGATAGTATCTAGGATGCCTTAATAGAGACAGTTTAAGTAATAATATATTAACTTAAACGTTATTATTTATATATTTCTAAACTTAAATATAGAGTTATATAGGTCTATCTAGTTTATCTCTAGAATAATATTATACTTCCTAATATTTATAATATAATAGAAAGTCTTTATAGTATAAGCCCTATATTATATAAGTACTTTAATAGCTTCTAAAAAAGAGTCTATAACTTTTCTATCTACTAGAGCTAGCTATATAAGCTTAGTCTTTATAGTTATAAGTTACTACTACTTTACTTAGTAGTAACTAATAAAGTAAGTACTTACTTTAGTATTTAATAAGCTCTTAGCTTTCTTCTATATCTTACGTATTTATATATATACTATAAATTTAAGTTACTTAGAAAGTTATAGTTAAAGATAGTTATTAAGAGAAGTAGCTAATATATAGTATTTAAGTAATATAAGGCTAGTACTTAAGATAGTAGCTACTATAACTATAAGGCGCTAGTAATAGTTAACTACTTTATAAGTAGTCTTACTAGATATATACTATTACTACTCTTAAGTATAGCTTTCTCTAGAAGCGTCTAAAAATCCTCTTCTTTTTAATTATCTTCTACGTAGTAGCTGTACTTATTATACTATTTATTATCTATATTAGTAGAGGTTTCTAACTTAGTATTATCTTTAATACTATTATTAATATAATCTACTTTAATAGCGTTAAAGTTAAGGCCTTAAATTTAGTTAAAAGGTACAGCCTTTAAGGAGTAGTAAGCGTTTAAACTATATCTTAGTTTACTATACTTAAAGTAGACTTTATTCTTATATAGTATATCTTACTATTAATCTATACGCCTAAACGTAGTAGTAGTTCTTTATAGTATATTACTATTAAAGTAATGTACTTAGTAGTAGTTAGAATTAAAATAATAAGTATATATATAGTCTCTAAGAGAGTAGTAGTAAAGCTTACTTATAGAGCTTATAGTTTTATATTTAGAGTAGTTATAATAGCTACTAATCTTCTTCTAGTCCTAAGCTTAGTTATAAGCGTAGTTAAGAAATATAACTAAAGTCTCTCTACGTTTACTACTTATAGAAGTAGCTATAGTAAGTAATAGCTTTATAAATCTCTTAGCGTAGCTTATTATCTTATAGTTAGACTTCTTAAGTATAGCGTTAACTTATATAAAACGCTATTTCTAGATTATAAAGAGTTTATCTATACTTTATTATAGTTTATTACTATAAAGTTAGTCTAGTACTTCTTATTTTTTTTTATATATCTCTTAACTATAGTATAAATCTAAAGCTTCTAGTAAGTTAAAGAAGTATATAGCTAACTTAGCTTCTTCTTTAATAAAGTTTTATACTAAATTCTTAAAGCGTAACTCTAAGTAGGTAAGTCTAGCGTAATTACTTATATAAGTCTTATACTTATATACTACTAAGTAATACTACTTCTTATAGTCTTTAGTAAGTTCTTTCTTACTATCTATAGTTCTCTTAAAGATATTAATATCTAGTAAGTAAAACATAACTCCTCTACTTAAGTTAACTACTAAAGTTACTATATTATATATAGGAGCTAGTATAGTACGTTCTTACCTATATTTAGGTATTACTATTTTTATAAGTACTTTTAACTTAGAGCTAGCTAGTTATATAATAAGTATATATTTATTATATATCTATTATAACTACTTAGGTAATAGCTTATAGCTACGTATATATTACTAAATATTAAAGTTATAGTTAAATTCTTTATCTTCTATATTTTTAACTATAGGTTAGAGAGCACTACTTTAAGTATTATCTTAAAGCGCTAAGTCTTTACTTAAGGTTACTTAGTAGCGTAAAGTAAGTAAAAAAGTATATTATTAGCTTATAAGCAGCGTATTTATTAGCTAGTATATTTAATTATAAGTAAAGATATTTATTAAGTATACATTTAGTTTATAAGCGTATAGTTTATAGAAGACGTTATTATACTTATTAGTAACTTTCTATAATAATTCTACTAGTATATTATATTCTTCTTTAACGCTATAATATATATCTTCTAGCTCTTTATTATACTACTTAAAGGCTTTATATTACTTATTAAAGTCTTTATAGTTTTTATCTTATTTAGTATATTAAGCGTAATATTAGTTAGCTTTAGACTATTTAGTATTAGTACGCTTTTTTTTAGCTTCGTATAGCTTTTTAAAGTAATTAGCTTTTTTATATTTATACTTATAATTAGTTTTAAGTTATAGGTTTACCTTAGCTTTAAGCTTCTTAATCTACTTTAAATAGTTCTTTTTAGTAGTGTAGTACTTATTATATAACTTAATTACCTTTTTATATTTAGTTTCTAAAGCCTTAAATATAGAGTTTAGTTAAACTTCTAAGATAGATAAGTAAGCGTTAGGTATAGAAGTTAAAGCTATAGTAGGCTTACTAAAAGTTAAGGCTATAGTAGGCTAGCTAGAGTTCTTAGTAGCCTTAAGGCGCTATATATTAACCTACTTCTCTAGGTTTTTAATATAGTTTAGCTTCTTATTATATTACGCTTAAAGTACTATTATAGTAAAGTCTTACTTATAGAGTTACTATTTATTAGTTATAGTATTATTATACGTAATTATATATTCGTATATAGTTACTATAATAGAAGAGACTAGTAGCTATATAAACTTAAAGTAAGCTTATAAAGCTTCTACTAGTTATATACTATCTTAGAAGAGTAGTAAAAGAGCTAGTATATTATTACCTATAGAGTAGTCCTAACCTATTAAGATCTTAAGTAGTTTATCTTAAGTAGGCTTATATAGAGTCTTTAGCTATATCTAGTAGTTACTACTAAATATAAAGTAAACTATAGTATAGTTCTAGTAGCTAACTACTTTAAGGTAGCTATTATAGATATCTAAGCTAAAATATTTAAGTTCTAGAGTTATAGGTACTTTAGCGCGTATACTAAGTAGACTATCTTCTATAGCTATAGGCTAAAAAGAGCTAATAAGAGTACTTTTATAATAGCTTAATTATTATATATTATTTTTAAGTTTAAGTAATTTTTAGCTTATAGTTTTATTAGTTTCTTAAATATTAGCCTCTTTACTTTTATAGGGAGCTAGTAGTTCTATTAGGCTAGATAATAGGCCTATAGTACTACTTATCTTATCGTCTTAATTAAACTACTAAGCTATTACTTATATATATCTCTTATAGTTTATAGGTAAGTTATTTATAACTATATATAGTTTAGTAACTAATTTATAGTCTATATTCTTACTACTATTAAAAAGTAAGCCTAATCTCTCTTCTTATTATATTATAAAGGCCTTAGTAATAAAGCGTAATAGACTTTTTAGTTTTTACTTTTTAACTAGCTAGATTATAATAAAGAGTATCTAGTATATATTTCCTCTACTTTATATATATCTTTAGTTATAGTTCGTTAATAGCTTTTTAGTAGGTATTCTAGCGCAGCTCTAATCTATAGATTAAGTAGTAATTATTCTAAAGTTAAAGTTAGGTATTATTCTATAGGCGCCTTACGTACTAAGCTAATATAGTAGATAAGTCTAAGTAAAAGTTAACTCTATATAGTATAAAGGAGCTGTATAGGTTATATAAGAGATTAGATAGTTAATAGATTATTCTATAAGTAAGATATAGAGTATAGATACTATAGAAGGCTCTATAAGTTAGTATTCGTAGTACTAAGCTACTAGTTACTAGTACCTAGCTAGTATAGAGACTAGCGTAGACTCTAAGGAATACTAAAGTTAAGTAGATCTATTATATCGCTACTACTACTAATTTTATAATTTTACTATATCTACTTTACTAATAACTACTACTAGTAAAATAGAAGTATAGCTTCTTTAGCTAGTCTCTATACTTTAAGAAATAAGATAAATAATATTATAGTCTTAATATAGTTAGTATTAAGTCTAAAGAACTTTTAGACTAGTAGAAAAGATACGTTATTTATCTTAGCCGCCTTTTTACTTATTTAAGTACTTATAGTAGTAACTACTCTATATTAATAATATTAGTATAAAGATAATAAAATTAGCTTAATTTAAAGTAACTTACGCTTATACGCGCTATAGTTCCTCTATCTTAATATTCTTCTCCTATAATAAAGATGCCTAATCTACTTTCTAATTAATATTATTTTCTTTATTATTACTATTATTATTAATATATCTTATCTTATTCTTCTTCTTTACTAGTAGAGCTAATAGGAGAAAAGATAAAACTATCTTATATAATAGCTACTATAAAATAATAGGTAGCTGCTATAGAGTATTAGGCTACTATAGAGTATTAGGCTACTACTAAACTTTAGGCTACTACTAAATATTAAGCTACTATAGAACTTTAAGTAACTATTATAGAACTTTAAGTAGCTATAGTACTTAAAGAAGAGATAGTAGTAGTACTTAAAGAGAGAATAATAGATACTATAGAGGAGGAGATAATAGACGCTATAGAGAAGAAAATAATAGTTTTAGTAGAAAAGGATAAAGAGGAAATATAAGTAAGTTATCCTTAGTTACTATATAGTAACTAATTAGTAGTATTATACGTAATAGGCGAGTATATATAGAAGTAGTAAGGCTAGTAGCTATAAATAACCTAAAAGTATTTATTATATACTTATTATAAAGGTCCTTATATAACTTTATAAGATAATTATCTATACTACTATATTAGTAATAGATATAGTATAGTTAAACTAAATTATACTACTTTTAGCTATATTATAAAGTACTAAAGTAATATTCTACTTAGGTAGACTTATATATACTATATTAACTATATATATAGTAAAAGTAGTAGATATAGTAACCTAGTAAGGCCTATTTAAATTAGAGTAGAATACTTAGAATTCTAAGATATTATATTAGAGAGTAGTAAGGTTATTAGTTACTATATAATAAAGTTTAGTAAAGTTAAGTACTATAGGTAAGATCTAGCTAAGCGTATAATAACTAAAGATATTACTATAATTATCCTAAATTATAGAAGAGATATAGATAAAAAATAACTACTACTTACTTCTTAAAAAGTAGTAGCTAATATATATATCCTTAAATAGAACTTTATAATATATAAGTTCTATAAAAGAGGTAAGTATTAAGTTATTTATAGTAGTTACTCTTATAGTAGAAGAGTTACTTATAGCTAATAGCCTTTATAAGTATGTACTTAACTCTTATATTACTCTATAACTATATTACTTATTATTCTTAGTCTTAGTATTTCTCTTTTTTAACTTTATACTCTTATTTAGTGCTATTATCTATATACTCTATATAGCTATAGTAACCTATTCTTTAGTTATATTAGAGTAGTACTTATTAGAGACCTATAAGAATTTAAAGAATATATTATCTTCTTATAACTCCTTTAGTATCTAGTTATAAGTATTCTTAAATAGCTACTCTTAAGCTAAGAAGTATTTTTTATCTATTAGAGTAGAGTCTTTTATAGCTTTAGTTTTAATTTAAGTAATTATATTTTCTACTATATTACCTAAGCTAGTAATAATAAGCTTCTTCTTTAAGTTCTAAAAGCTTTTATAGAGTTTAGTATAAAGATTATACTAATCTTTATCTATAATATCTTCTTTAGTCCTAATTCTAGTTATAGTTAAGTATCTACTTAGTAGTTAGTAAATAAGATATTATAAAGAATATAAAGCTTATATATAGGTAGGATATATACTAGAAAAGTAAAGTAGTAAAGTATATAATAAGATATATAGATATAATAGAACTACTTATATATATATATATTAAAAGAAATAAAGCTAGTAATAAAGAGGTAAGCTAGTATATAGGCGCTAGAGTATAAAGTATAGAGTAATAGAAATATAAAGCTAGAAGTATTAGGTAGTAGCTACTAGGTAAGAAAGAGGTTAATAAATAATAAACGCTATACGCGCTAAGCGTTAGAGCTATTAGTAGAGTATATATAAGATAAAACTAATTATAAATATATAAGAATTAGCTTAAATTATAATAAAGTAGATAGGTAAAGTAGCTTATACTTAAGAGTATAATATATAGATTAATATAGTTAGTACTATAGTACTAGCTATAAAGTAAGAGGTATAGATAAAAGAATCTAGCTAAGTAAGATAAAATTAGAGTAATCTAGACTAATTATAGAGTAATACTAACTAATATAGTAAGTAGGCTAGCCTTATACTCTATATAGTAGTAAGTAAGAAAGTATATATAAACTCTACTTTAGGCGCTACTCCTCTACTTTAATTAATATTCTATAATATACTTCTAGTTTAAAGTAAGCTAATCGTTACTATATATAGTATTATACTTATTAAAGTTAATAAAATTATTTATAAAGAATTTATTAAGCTAACTAAATAGTACTAGATAGCTATACTATAGTATCTAATCTATAAAGAAGTATTAATCTTACTTTATTTACTTTAAAGTCTAGTAGCTAGTTACTAACTACTTATATATTATAACTATACTATAGTTATTATTAAGTTATCTATAGTTTATAAGCTCTAGTATTTATAATAATATATACGTATACTATACTAGCTTTATAAGTATACTACTAGTATCTATTTAGATAACTATAAAGATAAAGAAGATCTAGTCTAGGCGTATACTATAAAGTAGTTCTTTAGTTAAATAGTTATACTTTTATATCTATATATAATAATAGAGCTACTTTTTTATATTCTACTAATTAGAGATATACTAAATAAACTCTATTACTTTACTTAAAGAGTTAACGTCTAAGTAACTAGTTAGTTTCTAGTATTATATAAATAGGTATATAGATATAGGATACTTATTTACCTAAGTTAGATTATCTTCTAGTTATTTAGTAACTTTAAGTAGGTAAGTATTACGTAACTAAGAGTAGATAGCTAACTCTTCTTATAGATATACTATAAGAGTATTTTATAAATATACTAATATACTAAACTAAAGAGTATTTTAAATAGTTATCTAATATAATAGTTAAAGTCTAGTACTTATAATAATATTAAGGTCTTAAACTTCTTACTTAAGACGACTTAAGAGTATAATAGTAATAATATAAATTATTTATACGTTAGTTAGATTATACTTAATACGCTCTAGTAATAGTTTACTATAATTATATACTAACTATACCTTTATTACTTATAACTTTATTAACTATATATTATAAGTATATATCTAGGCTAGAGCCTACTTCTTATTTATTATCTTAAAAAAGACTTTTATAAGATATATATAAAGAGCCTCTATATATAACTTAGAGTTATAATTTAGTAATAGACTATATTACTAGATAAAGTAGATATAATATAAGATTATATAGAACTTTAAGATATTAAACTATA
>Ga0210040_10005881_pt1 | contig 15471 bp, 11 predicted proteins | sample CryGeyCG12114_NA_FD_185462 | JGI IMG/M metagenome (GOLD analysis project Ga0210040, IMG submission 185462) | Groundwater microbial communities from aquifer - Crystal Geyser CG19_WC_8/21/14_NA (SPAdes) (version 2) | ecosystem: Environmental > Aquatic > Deep subsurface > Groundwater | place: USA... | reverse complement strand
GCCTCCGCGACGGCGTCGCCCGACCGCGTGAAGGCGGCGACCTTCGTGGCGGTGGTGCCGAGGTCCACGCCCAGCACGAGCTCCGCGGGCGGGACGTGCTCCGGCGTCGAGCCGGGCTCCTGCGGGGCGTCCCACCGGCCGTCCCCGGGCGTGCCCCCGGGCGTGCCCTCGGGCCTGTCCTCGGGCGTGTCCTGGGGGCTGTCCGTCGGGGCGGTGGCGGCGTCGGGCACCCGCCCATCCTCGCCCACCCCGGCGCCCGGTCGCCCAGCCCGCTCCCACCACCTGCCCCGAGAGCTCCCGGGGAGCGCGCCTACGCTGCCGGGCATGGCGGAGCCCTCCCCGCGGCTGGCGGACCCGGCGCCCGCCGAGGGAGCGGACGGCGGCGCCGCCCCCGCGGCGGTCCTCGACCGGGGGCGGCTGCGCGTCGAGGTCTTCCTGGTCCTCGCCCTCAGCCTCGGGGCGTCCGCCGTCTACTCCGTCGTGAGCCTCGTCGCGGCCCTCACGCGAGGACCGCTCTCGGAGGCGACGGCCACGCTCAACGCCTCCCGGAGCGAGCGGCCCTACCTCGACCTCACCTACCAGCTGCTGGCGAGCGCCACCGCGCTCGTGCCCGTCGTCCTGGCGCTGGCGCTGCTGGGGTGGAGCAGCGGGGGGAGCGTCCGCTCGGCGGCCCGCGCGATGGGGCTCGACCTGCGGCGCCCGGGCGGGGACGCCCTGCGCGGGCTGGGACTGGCCGCGCTGATCGGCGTGCCCGGGCTCGGCCTCTACCTCGCCGGGCGCGCGCTCGGCGTCACGGCCGACGTCGTGCCCGCCGCGCTGGACACCTACTGGTGGACCGTCCCCGTGCTCCTGCTCGCCGCGGCCAAGAACGCCGTGCTCGAGGAGGTCGTCGTCGTCGGGTGGCTGCTCGCACGGCTCCAGGACCTGCGCTGGGGCGCGGCCGCGGCCCTGCTCACGAGCGCCCTCCTGCGGGGCAGCTACCACCTCTACCAGGGGGTCGGCCCCTTCGTCGGCAACGTCGTCATGGGCCTCGTCCTGGGCCTGGTCTACCGCCGCACCGGCCGCGTCATGCCGCTGGTCGTCGCCCACTTCCTCATCGACGCCGTCGCCTTCGTCGGCTACGCCGCCGTCCGCCCCCTGCTCTGACCTCCCGCTCCACGCCGCGGCCGGCGAGCGCGAGTGCTCCGTCCGGGGGCGGACCTCGCCGGTCCAGGTCCTCCGATCGGCCACGCTGCGGCACGATGAGTCACTCGCAGTGAATGTGCCACGAGCCGACTGGGAGGATGCGCCCGTGCACGCACGACGACGAGGCCATGAGGGGGCGCCGGCGCGCCCCTCCGGTCGGTGGCGGACCGGGCGGACCGGGCGGACGGTGGGGGACGCGGTCGCGGGCGGGGTGCCGAGCGCCGTGACGGGGACCGCCGCCGGGTCCGTGATGCTCCTCGGCTCGGCGTGCGCCGTCCTGTCCGCTCTCGCCCCCGCCGCGGGCCAGACGCCCGAGCTGCTCGTCGCCATCGCCGTGGTGACGGCGGTGGGCGGCGTGCTGCTCGTGGTGGCGCGGGCCGTGGTGACGTGGACGGTGCTGCACGCGGCCGTCGTCGCGGCGGAGCTGCTGCTGGCCGTGGCGGCGGTGGACGCGGCCGCGGACCGCGCCCGTCTCGTGGCGATCACCGGCCTGGCCGTCCTCGGCGTGCTCCCGACCTCCCTGCTGCTGCGCCCGAGGTCGGCTCTCGCCCACCTCGGCCTCGTCGTGGCGGTCGCGGTCGGCCTGCGCCTGCTCGCGCCCGGTGACGGCATGCTCGTGGAGGCCGCCTACCTCGGCGTCGCGCTCGTGGCCGTCGCCGTCCTCGGCGTCGTCGTGAGCCGGGCGGTGGCGCAGGCCGACGTCGACGACCTGACGCAGCTGCCGAACCGGCGGGCGCTCGTCCGGGCCCTGGACGCCCACGTGGCCGGTGGTGCCGCCGGCCGCGTCACCCTGGCCATGCTCGACCTCGACGGGTTCAAGGAGGTCAACGACAGCCTCGGCCACGCCGCGGGCGACGCGCGCCTGGTCGTCGTCGCCCGCCACCTGCGGCGCGAGCTGGGGGGCGGGATGCTGGCCCGCATCGGAGGCGACGAGTTCGTGTGGGTCGTCGAGGCGGTCGAGGAGGAGGCGCGCCAGCGGCTCTGCGCCGCCACCGCCGACCTGCCCGAGGGCCAGCGCGTCTCCTTCGGCGTCGCCGTGCTCGACGGCGCCGACACCGCGGCCACCTGGCGCCAGCGCGCCGACGCCGACCTCTACGCCGCCAAGCGGCGCCGGCGCGGCCTCGTGCCCGCCAGCCTCGACTCCCCGGAGGCCGAGGAGCTGCTGCGCGCCATCACCGACGGGCAGCTCGTCCTGCGCTACCAGCCCGTCGTCGACCTCGCGACGGGCGCCCTGATCGGCGTGGAGGCGCTGGTGCGGTGGCAGCACCCGGTGCGGGGGCTGCTCGCGCCCGACCGCTTCCTGCCCCTGGCCGAGGCCACGGGCGTGGTCGACCTGCTGGGCGCCCTCGTGCTGCGCGCCGCGTGCCACGAGGTGCGGGCCTGGCAGCGGCGGACGGGCACGGCCGCCGGCGTGGCCGTCAACGTCTCCGGCGCCGAGCTGGCCTCGCCCGCCTACCCCGGGCGCGTGCTGCGCGCCCTGGCGGACAGCGGTCTGCCCGCCGGTGACCTCGTGCTGGAGGTGACCGAGACGGCGTTCGCCGAGGCGCCGACCATGACGGCCTCGCTCGCCGAGCTGCGGCGGGCGGGCGTGCGCGTGGCCGTGGACGACTTCGGCACGGGGTGGTCGACGCTGTCTCGGCTGGACCAGCTGCCCGTGGACGTGCTGAAGCTCGACAAGTCCTTCGTCGACCGCGTCGTCCCGGGGGAGGGGTGCACCCCCGTCGTGGACGCCGTCCTGGCGCTCGCCCGGGCCCTGGACCTGGAGGTCACGGCCGAGGGCGTGGAGACGGCCGAGCAGGTGGTGGCGCTGCGCGAGGCCGGCTGCGACGCGGCCCAGGGCTACCACCTGCAGCGCCCGGTCGAGCTCGACGAGGTCGACCTCAGCCGCCGCGACTGCCTGGCCGCCTGACCGGCGACCGGGTGCCCCGCCGCCGGTGGCCCGCGGGTGCCGGCGCCCGGCCGGGACCAGGCGCCGGGCGGGACGAGGGGGCGCCGGGCGGGTCAGGCCCCGGCGTCAGGGCTGCGCCGGACGACGAGCACGCAGGTGTCGTCCTCCAGGTCGGTGCCGCCGTCGGCGAAGCGCTCGACGACGAGGTCGCGCAGGGCCGTCGCGTCGCAGCCCGCGGGTGCCGCGGCCAGCGTGCTGACGAGCTCGTCGATGCCCTGGCGCAGCGGGCGGTGCCGGCGCTCGAGGAGCCCGTCGGTGTAGAGCACGAGCGAGGCCCCCGGGGGCAGGAGCACCTCCGCCTGGTCGACGACGGTCTTGGCGATCGCGACGCCGATGGGCGTGGTCAGCGCCTGGTCGAGCCGCTCGACCCGGCCGTCGGGCCGCAGCAGGAGCGGCGGCGGGTGCCCCGCCTTGGCGTAGGTGACCGCGCAGCGCCCGTCCGCCTCGTGGCAGGTGATCCGCGCGTAGACGCACGTGGCGAGCCCGGCCATGCCCAGGCCGCGGACGAGCAGGTCGAGCTGGCGCAGGACGGCGCCGGGCTCGTCACCGCTCCAGGCGTAGGAGCGCAGCACCGACCGGAGCTGCCCCATGGCCGCGGCGGCCTGCAGGTCGTGGCCCATGACGTCGCCGATGGCCACGCCGATCTGGCCGTCCGGCAGGTCCAGGACGTCGTACCAGTCCCCGCCCACCTCGGCGCCGATCGAGGCGGGCAGGTAGGTGGCGGCGACCTCGAAGCCCTCCAGCTCGGGCAGGTCGGGGAGCAGGCTCCGCTGCAGGGTCAGCGCGGCGGCGTGCTCGCGCTCGTACAGGCGCGCGTTGTCGATGGCGAGGCCCGCGCGGACGCCCACGTCCGCCATCGTGGCGAGGTCGGTCGGGCCGGGCGGTGGCACGTCGCCGAGCACCAGGCCCAGGACGGCCGTGGTGCGGCCCCGGGCCCGCAGCGGCACGACCACGACCCGGCCGAGGCCCATGGCGTGCAGCGCCTCGCGCGAGACCTCCTGCCGGAGCGTCGGAGCCACGTCCTCGGCGTCGAGCTCCCAGGTCATCGGGCTGGTGACCGCGCCGGAGAGCAGCTCGACGAGGACCGGTCCGTGCTCGTAGCCCTGCGGGTCCTCGGTGGCGAGCGCCCGCGCGTGCTCGGACAGGGCGGCGTCGCTGTGCGCCACGTGGAAGGTGGAGGCGCGGCCGGACCCGTCGGTGCCGACGGCGAAGGCCCAGACGGCGAGGTCGGGCACGACCAGGCCCGGGAGCACGGCCAGGGCGTCACCGCTGTCGAGACGGCTGGACAGTGCCGCGCTGACGCGCGCCAGCGCCTCCAGGCGGGCGTTCGCCCGGCGAGCGGCCTCGAGCGCCCGGTCGCGCTCGGCGGCGGCCTCGATGCGCGCGGTGACGTCGGACTGGACGCCGACGTGGTGGGTCAGGCGGCCCTCGGCGTCGAAGACCGGGCTGATGACCACCTCGTTCCAGAAGGCGGTGCCGTCGGCCCGGAAGTTGAGCAGGACCTCGGTGACGGGCTGGTCGGCGGCGAGGGCCGCGGCGATGCGCGCGACGGCCTCGCGGTCGGTCGCGGGTCCCTGGAGGAAGCGGCAGTTGCGGCCGGCGACGTCGTCGAAGGAGTAGCCCGTGGTGCGCTCGAAGGCCGGGTTGACCCAGACCAGGGGGTTGTCCTCGGTGTGGGGGTCGCTGATGCTGAACGACAGGTCGCTGGCCAGCACGGCGCGGTGGCGCAGGTCGCCCGACTCCTGGAGCTCGGCGACGGCCTGCTCCTCGCGCAGGGGGAGGATGACGACCAGGGCCTGGCTCGCCAGCGGGGGCGGTGCGTCGGTGAGCGGGACGCCGACCACCCACAGGCCCTCGCGCGCGCTCGTCGCGTCGGAGCCCCGCTCGGCGGTGACGGGCTCGCCGGTCACCGGCTCGCCCGAGGCCACCCGGCGCAGGGGGGCGGGGCCGTCCTCCATGTCCTCGCCGGTGGCGTCGCGCAGCCCGGCGGCGCGCGACCACTCGGTGATGCTCACGGGCAGGGACGTGCCGGGGGCGAGCTGGCGCGCCAGGTGGTTGGCGAAGACGACGTCGCCGCCGTCGAGGTCCACGAGGAGCACGGCCGCCGGGGTGTCCTGCACGACCGAGGGCAGGGCCGCGCCCGCGAGGGGCTGCACCTCGGCGAGCCCCGCGATGTCCGTCACGGGGCCGATAGTACGAGGGGAGCGCGCCCGTCCGCCCGCATCGCGAGCGGACCCGCCCGGGTGGACGGCCCACCTCAGCCGGGGGGCGGCTGGCCCGCGCGCACGGCGTCGAGCCAGGCGTGCGCCGCGTCGAAGGCGGCGTCCTCGGTGCCGGCGCCGACGGCCACGGGCAGGCCGTCGGCCCGCGGGTAGGAGCCGAGGAAGCGGACGCTGGCGCAGGAGCGGTGGAGCCCGAGGAGGGCCTCGGCCACCCGGGCGTCCTCGACGTGACCCTCGGCGTCGATGGCGAAGCAGTAGCGGCCCAGGGCGTCCCCGGTGGGCCGCGACTCGATGCGCGTGAGGTTCACCCCGCGGGAGGAGAACTGCTCCAGCAGGCCCAGCAGCATGCCGGGGTGGTCCTCGGGCTGGAAGGCGATGACGCTCGTGCGGTCGGCGCCGGTGCGCGGTGGCGGGGCGGTCGGGCGCCCGACGAGGACGAAGCGGGTGACGGCGCCGGCCGTGTCGCCCACGTCGCGCGCCAGCACCTCCAGCCCGTAGCGCTCGGCCGCGACCTGCGCGCAGAGCGCCGCGTCGTAGCTCGGTGCCGGAGCGCCATCGGCCAGGCCCGCCGCCGCGGCCGCGGTCGACGAGCTCGGCACGTAGTCCGCCCCGGGGAGGTGGTCGGCGAGCCACCCGCGGCACTGGGCCTGGGCGTGGGTGTGGGTGCTGACGACGCGGACGTCCTCGCGCCGGGTGCCGGGCCGCGCGGCCAGGACGAAGGCCACCGGGACGAGCGCCTCGGCCACCACGACGAGCGGCTCGCCGCCCGCGAGGCCGTCCAGGGTGGCGGGCACGCCGCCCTCCACGGAGTTCTCCATCGGCACCATCGCGGCGTCCAGGTCCCCGGCGCGCACCGCCGCGAGGGCGGCGTCGACGCTGGACAGGGGCACGCGGTCGGCGCCGGCCTCGCCGCGGGCCGCCAGCGAGGCCCCGAGCGCGGCGTCGGTGAACGTGCCCTCGGGTCCCAGGTAGCCGTAGCGGCGGGGGCCCCCGCTCACCGCCTGCCGTCCTGCGAGCCGCCCTCGTCGCCGGAGCCGAAGCCGCCGGGCGCGGTGCTGCCCGCGGGGCTGGCACCGTTCGAGACCGACTCGCGGTGCGCCAGGGGTCGGCTCCCGCCGCTGCTGCTCCCGTTCGCGCCGCCGCTCCCCGTCCCGCTGCTGCTGGTGGCGCCCTGCAGGAGCCCCAGCACGTCGACGCCGGTGGTGCGGCGCACGGTCTCGAGGGTCTCGTGCAGGTTGCCCGCCACCGAGCGCGAGAGCGCGCCGGCGCCGTCGTTGGAGATGACGGTGAGGTCGTCGATGGAGCCCAGCGGCCGGGCGAGCGCCTCGGCCATCGCCGGCAGCACGTCCACGACCATCTGCAGCCGCGCGGCCTCGCCGTAGCTGGCGAAGGCCTCGGCCGACTCGCGGCGGGCCGCGGCCTCCGCGCGGCCCCGGGCGGCCAGGTTCGCGGCCTCGGCGCGACCGCGCGCCTCGGTGGCGGCGGCCTCGGCCTCGCCCTCCAGGCGGGCGGCGTCGGCCTGCGCCGTGCGCCGGGCCAGCTCGGCCTCCGCGGCCAGCCGCACCGAGCCGGCTTCCGCCTCGGCGCTGATCCGCAGGCGCTGCGCGTCGGCGTCCGCCGACAGGCGGGTGCGCTCGGCCGCGGCCCTGGCGTCCGCGACGGAGGAGGCCGCGCGGCCCTCGGCCTCGTACTGCACGGCGCTGCGGCGCGCCTGGGCGTCCTGCTCGGTCTTGTACCGGGCGGCGTCGGCGGGCTTGCGCACGTCGGTGTCGAGCTGGGTCTCGGTGAGCGTGGCCTGCCGCTGGGCGACCCGCTCCTGCACCGTCAGGACCTCCTGGTCCTGGGCGGCCTTCGCGAGCGAGCCCGCGGCCTGGGCCTCGGCCTGGGCGCGGTCGGTGTCGGCGCGGAAGCTGGCCTGGCGCAGCGCGAGGTCGCGCTCGGCCTCGGCGACGAGCTGCTGGGCCTGGGCCTCGCGCTGGGAGGACTCGCGCTGGGCGTCCGCCTCGGCGATGGCGGCGTTGCGGGCGGCCGCGGCGGCCTCGGGGCGGCCGAGGTCGCGCAGGTAGTTGCTGTCGTCGGAGACGTCCTGGATCTGGAAGGTGTCCAGGACCAGGCCCTGGTTGTTGAGCGAGGAGACCGACTCGTCGGCCACCTGGCGCGCGAAGGCCGCGCGGTCGCGGATGATCTCGTCCACCGTCAGCGTGCCGACGATCGAGCGCAGCGAGCCGGCGAGCACCTCCTGCGTGAAGGCCTCGATCTCGTCCTGCTGGTGCAGGAACCGCTGGGCGGCCGCGCGCACGTTGCTCTCGGTGCCGCCGACCTTGACGATGGCCACGGCGTCGAGGTTGAGGCGGATGCCCTGCTGCGACACGGCGCCCCGGATCTGCACGCGGATGGAGCGCGAGGCCAGGGACAGCGCGTAGGCCTGCTCGACGAAGGGCTTGACGAAGACGCCGCCGCCCATGACCACGCGCTGTCCGGAGAGGTCCATGGAGGACTCGCCGGTCTCGGGGTTGAGCACGGGCTTGCCGCCCTTGCGGCCCACGACCACGAGCGCCTCGGAGGGGTTGGCGATCTTGTAGCGCCGCACCGTCGAGATGGCCAGCACGAGGAGGACCACCACCACCACCCCGACGAGCACGAGCGTGATGAGCAGTCCCGCAGCGATCTCCATGGCTCTCCCGCGCTCCCCGTGCGTCGTCGTCGGGCCGGCTGTGCGGCTCGGTGGGCGCGCCGGCAGCGGCGCGCGGGCGACAGTCTGGCGCAGCGCCGCTCGCTGCGGCAGGCACCTGTGGACGCGCCCCCCTGTTCGAGGGGTCGGGTCACCCGGGACGGCGGTCGGCGGCTGCGGTGGGGTCGGCGGTCGGGGCCTGGCGCCGTGGCCGGGTGCGGCGGCGGGGCGCGGCGGCGGGGCGCGGCGGCGGGGCGTCGTGGTGGGGCGTCGTGGTGGGGCGGGCCGCGCTCAGCCCAGCACGAGGGCGTCGAGCAGGAGCCAGAGGCCGATGAGCACGAAGAGGACGCCGGCGCCGAGGGCGACCGCCCGCTCGGGCAGGTGCCGGCCGAGGTGGTGGCCGACCACGATGGCGAGGGCGTCGGCGGCGACCATCCCGACGGTCGACCCGAGCCAGGTCCCCGCGACCTCCCAGAAGCCGTCGTCCCGCGCGGCGAGCGTGATGGTCGCGAGCATCGTCTTGTCGCCGAGCTCGGCCAGCACGAAGGCCACGGCCACGGTGACGAAGACCGACCGGCCGGCGCGGCTCGCCCTCTCCTGCTCGTCCTCGTCGAGGCTGTCGCCGCGGAAGGTCCAGACGCCGAAGCCGATGAAGGCGAGCCCGGCGGCCACGGCGACGGCCGTGGTCGGCAGCGCCGCGCCCACGGCCGCGCCCAGCACCACGGAGGCCAGGTGCACGCCGGCCGTCGCGGCGGTGATCGCGGCGATGATCGGCCAGGGCCGGTAGCGCGTCGCGAAGGTGAGCGCCATGAGCTGGGACTTGTCACCCAGCTCGGCGGCGAAGATGACGCCGAAGCCGACAGCGGTCGAGACGAGAAGCTGGTCCACGGTTCCTCGGGGGGACGGCGCGCACCCGACCGGGGAGCGCGGGACGCCTCCGGCCGGGCGCACGGCAGGCGTGCGCGGGCCGAAGGTCTCGCCCACCCGCCGCGGGCGCCTCGCGGCGCGCCGTGCGGGTCCGCGGCACCGGGTGCCCTCGCCGGAGCGGGGGTGGACCAGCGTGTCGACGCCGCGGTTGGGGGCTACTCCCCTTCGTGATCGCGGGACACGCTACCCCAGGGGTCCCGGGCGCCCGGGACCGTCGGGGCAGCGCCCTACCCTCGCCGGGTGCCCGCCCTCCTCGCGCTCGTCCTCGCGCTCCTGGCGGGACTCGTGCCCGCGGCCGCGGCGGGCACCGCGTCCGGGGCAGCTGCCGGGGGCACGGGGGTGCCCGGGCCGGTCGTGCTCGTCGGCGTGCCGGGGCTGCGCTGGGGCGACGTGACACCGGTCGACGACGGCGGTGCGCCGAGCCCGCAGGAGGCCGAGGCGGGCGCCGGTCCGGACGGCGAGCCGCAGGCCCCCGCCAGCACCCCCGTCCTCGGCGGGCTGCTGCGCGACGCGGGCGTCGGCGACGTCGCCGTCCGCGGCGTCACCGCCAGCGCCTGCCCGGCCGACGGCTGGCTCGCCGTCTCCTCCGGGTCCCGCGTGCTGGACCCGCGCCCGGGGATGGAGCTCGAGGCCGCCGACGGCGAGTCCGCCGAGCCGGACCCGACCGACGTGCTGACCCGCTGCACCACGCTGCGCGAGCCCGTCGACGGCGCCGTGGCCCGCTGGGCCACCTACCGGGCTGCGGCGGCCGAGCAGCCCTACGACGCCCGCCTGGGCCTGCTCGGAGACTCGCTCGCCGCCGCGGGGACGGCGACGGCCTCGGTCGGGCCCGGCGCGGCCGTCGCGCTCGCCACGTCCGACGGCGCCCTCGCCGGCCCGCACCTGCCGCGGCCCGCGGACCCGGCCGCGCTCGGCGAGGCCGTGGCCGGCCTCCTGGCGGGCGGCGCGGAGCTCGTGGTCGTCGACGCCGGCAGCCTGCTGGCCGACGTCGACCCCCACGGCGAGGTGCCCGAGGAGGCGGCCGCGAGCACCGTCGAGCAGCTCGACGCCCGGGTGGGGGCCGTCCTGTCGGCCGTCGGCGAGGACGCGACGGTCCTGGTCGCCGGGATCGCCGACGCCACGGGGACCGCGCACCTCGGCGCCTTCGCGGCGGTCGGCCCCTCGGCCGGCGGCGTGGGCGACCGCTACGAGGGCGCCCTCGTCGGCTCGCTGTCCACGCGCCAGGACGGCCTGCTGCAGACCACGGACCTGACTCCCACGCTCCTCGACGCGCTGGGCGTGGAGGGGCCGGGGGGCCTCGTCGGCGCCCCGGTGCTCCCCGTGGACGCCGGGCTCGACGCGGACGAGCGCCGCGCCGTCGTGGACGACCTCGCGCGCGCGGCGCTCGAGGTGCGCCCGGTCGTCGGGCCCTTCTTCTACGCGCTCTACGGCTCCCAGCTGCTGCTCTACGGGGCGGCGGTGCTCGCGCTGCGCCGTCGCTGGGGCGGTCGGCACGGACGCCGGGGGGTGCTCGCGTGGCTGCGGCGCGTCTCGGTGGTCTCCGCGTCGGTCCCCGTGGCGACCTTCCTCGCCGGGTCCGTGCCGTGGTGGCGGGTCGACGCCTCCGCGCTGGTGCTGGTGCTGGCCGTGGCGGGGTGGACCGCCGTCGTCGCCGCCGTCGCCCTGCTGGGGCCCTGGCGGCGCGGCGTCCTCGGACCCCTCGGCGCCGTCGCCGGGACGACCGCGGCGGTGCTGGCGGTCGACGTCCTCACCGGCTCGACGCTGCAGCTGTCCAGCCTCATGGGCCCCAACCCGATCGTGGCGGGACGCTTCTACGGGCTCGGGAACCCGCCCTTCGCCCTGTTCTCCACGGGCTGCCTGCTGCTGGCGACCGCGCTGGCGAGCCAGCTCCTGCGGGTCGGGCGCTCCCGGTGGGCCGTGGCCGTCGTCGTGGTGCTCGGGGCGGCGTGCGCGGTGGTCGACGGGACGCCCGGCCTCGGCAGCGACTTCGGCGGCCCACCGGCGATCGTCCCCGCCTTCGCGGTGCTGGCGCTGCTGGTCGCCGGCGTGCGCATCACCTGGCGGCGGGTCGTCCTCATCGGCGGCGGGACGCTCGTCGTGATGGGGCTGCTCGCCACGCTCGACTGGCTGCGGGCGCCGGCCGACCGCACGCACCTCGGGCGCTTCGTCGAGACGCTGCTCGATGGCGGGGCGCTCGACGTCGTCGGCCGCAAGGTCTCCGCGAACCTCAGCGTCCTGACGGGCAACCCGCAGGGGCTGCTGGTGCCCATCGCCGCGCTCTTCGTCGCGCTCGTGCTGCTGCGCCCCGGGGTCTCCGGCCCGCCGGCGCTGCGGCGCGCGTTCGACCGCAGCCCCGCCCTGCGCGCGGGGTCCGCCGCCTGGCTGGTGCTCGTGCTCATCGGGTTCGCCGTCAACGACTCCGGCACGTCGATCCCCGCCGTCGCCGCCACGCTCCTGGTGCCGCTGCTGACCGCCGCCGGGGCCCGGGCGCTGGAGGACGACGAGGCCGGGGTGCCCGCGCCGCAGGCGCCCGAGCAGGAGGCGGCGTCGCCCGGGAGGTGACCCCGGGGTCCGGCTACCGGGCGTCCACCGGGGCCTCCTGGCGAGGACGGCGGACCGCGACCTGGGCGCCGGTCGCCGTCGCCAGCCCGAGGACGACCATCCCCGCCACGAGGTCCTGGCGCTCGGCGCGCTGCTCCGCGCACGCGAGGGAGACGTCGCCCTCCAGGTCGCTGTAGGGCGCGAGGTAGAACGCCGCGCTGCACCCGTACGGGCTGAGCGGCAGCGGGGCCAGCCCCAGGGCCACCCCGCCCGCGACGGCGACGGCCGCCGCCGCCGCCGACGCCCTGCTGACCGCTGCCCCGTCCATGCCGGCGGACGCTAGCGGCTGCCGGCACGGACGTCGACGGTCGCCGCTCCTCGCTCAGGCTGCTCCGGTGCCACCCTCGACGGGCCGCGCCGCGCCGTGGACCACCGCCGCGACGTCGTAGGCGAGGCCCCACCTGCCGTGGGCGCCGGTGGCCCGCCGCGCCCCGCTCAGCGCGGCGGGAGCAGCGCGCGCAGCTGCCCGCGGGCGGCGAGCGCGCGCGCGACGTCGCGGTACTGCGCCCCGCGGTGCAGCTGGGCGCGCAGGCCCGTGCCGGAGACGCGGTGCTGCAGCGCGCAGGGCACCTCGAGCACGCGCCGGCCGGCGCGCAGGAGGTCGATGGTCATGGCCGTCTCCACGCCCCATCCGGGGGCGAGGGGGCGCGCGCTCTCGAAGGCGTCGCGGGTGAGGCAGCGCATGCCCGACAGGGGCTGGGTCGGCGCCCACCCCGTCGCGGCGACGATCCCCCGCCGGGCCAGGCCGACGACGAGCCCGCGGCCGCCGCCCGGGGCCGACTGCGGCGGCAGGACGGCGATCGTCGCGTCCACCTCGCCGGCCAGCACCGGCCCGGCCAGCGCGGCGGTCTCCCGGGCGGTCGCGCCGAGGTCGGCGTCCACGAGCAGGAGCGCGCGGGGCTCGGCGGTGGCCAGCGCCCGTCCCGCCGCGTCGTGGACGACGCCGTCCGGCGGCTGCTCGAGGTCGCGCACGAGGGCGGCCCCGGTCTCCAGCGCTGCGGCCTTGCCCCGGGTGCGGGGGTGGCGCACGACGCGGGCCCCGGCGGCCCGGGCGGTGACGGCGGTGCGGTCGGAGCTGCCGTCGTCGACCACGACGACGACGTCGACGCCCTCGACGCCCAGGGCGGCGCGGACGGTGGCGTCGACGCGCTCCTCCTCGTCCTTGGCGGGGATGATCACAGCGAGGCGCACGACGGGCACGCTACCCAGCCGCTCGGCACCCAGCCGCGCGCCTGCCCGCCGCCCGCCGCCCGACGGGTGGACGAGCGCCGCGAAGCGGTCGCCCCGGACTGCGCCGGACGACCGGTCCGCGGCACTCGACGACCGGTTCGCAGCACTCGACGGGGCCTGCCCCGGAGCGGTGGGTCGCGAGGTGCCGCGGGCTCGCGGCTAGCCTCCGCGCATGCCGGACCAGCCGCCGCCGCCCACGCCCGAGCTCGAGCAGGTGGGCCGGCCGGCGCCGTCGGGGGTGAGCAGCGAGGTGGGGCGGCTGCGCGCCGTCGTGCTGCACCGGCCGGGGGCCGAGCTCGCGCGCCTGACCCCGCGCAACAACGACCGGCTCCTGTTCGACGCCGTCCCGTGGGTCGCCCGCGCGCAGGACGAGCACGACGCCTTCGCCGAGCTCCTGCGCGGGCGGGGCGTCGAGGTGCTCGAGCTCGCCGAGCTCATCGCGGAGGCCCTCGAGGAGCCGGCGGCGCGGCGGGAGTCCGTGGACGCCGTCCTCGCCGACCCCTCGCTCGGGCGCGTCCTCGGCGCGCGCGTCGGGGAGCACCTGCACTCGCTGGCGCCGAAGGACCTCGCCGAGGTGCTGGTCGCCGGCCTCCGGCTCGACGAGCTCGACGTCGCGCGTCCGGAGCGCGAGCCCGGGCTCGTGGCGGCGCTGCGCGAGGCGGGGGACTTCGTCGTCGACCCGCTGCCCAACCTGCTGTTCACGCGCGACTCCTCGGCGTGGGTGGGCCCCTCCGTCGTCGTGTCGTCGCTGGCCATGCCGGCGCGCCACCGCGAGACGTCGCTGACGCGGCTCGTGTACGCCCACCACCCCCGGTTCGCGGGCACCGAGCTGCTCTACGAACCGGGGCTGGAGCACGTCGAGGGCGGCGACGTCATGGTGCTCGCCGACGGCGTGCTCGCCGTCGGGACGGGGGAGCGGACGACGCCCGCGGGCGTGGAGCGGCTGGCGGAGCGGGCGTTCCGCAGCGGCCGGGCCCGCGTCGTCCTCGCCGTCCCGGTCGCCCAGGAGCGGGCGACCATGCACCTGGACACCGTCTGCACCATGGTCGACGTCGACCAGGTGGTCATGTACCCCTCGATCGCGCACTCGCTGACGGCCTACGCCCTCACGCCCGTGGACGCCGCCGACGCGGGCGCCGGCGTGCACGTGGGCGGTCCCCGCCCGTTCCTGACCGCTGCGGCCGAGGTCATGGGCATCGACGAGCTGCGCGTCGTCGACACCGGCCTCGACGAGGTCACCGCCGAGCGCGAGCAGTGGGACGACGGCAACAACACCCTCGCGCTCGCGCCGGGCGTCGTCGTCGCCTACGAGCGCAACACCCGCACCAACGCGCGCCTGGTCGCCCACGGCGTCGAGGTGCTGGCCATCAGCGGGTCCGAGCTCGGCTCCGGCCGCGGCGGTCCCCGGTGCATGAGCTGCCCCGTCTCGCGGGACCCGCTGCCGGCGCGCTGAGGCCGGCCCCGAGGACGCGTTCGTGCGCGACGTGGCTCAGTGACCGCCTCGGGGACGGCGTTGGTGCGCGACGTCGCTCAGGGGGCGCGCTCCGGGGACGGCGTTCGTGCACGAAGTCGTGCAAGGGCGGCTCCGGGGACGGCGTTCGTGCACGACGTCGCTCAGGGGGCGCCGTCAGCGGAGGGTGAGCTGCCGGGAGACGACGCCGGCGCGGGCGCGGCGCTCGTCGGCCGTGAGCGGTGCGCTGCTGGCGAGGGCCTCCTCCAGCGCCCCGGCGAACGCGGCCGCGGGCTCCTCGGCGTCGTCGGCCACCGCGTCGGGCGCGAGGTCCCACACCGGGACGACGAGGCCCTGGGCCCGGAAGGCGCCGACGTAGCGCGTGCCCGGCCCCAGCCCCACGCGGCCCGCGGCGTGCAGGCGGGCGAGGGCGTCGAGCAGCAGCTCCTCGTCGTGCGTCATGGCCCACCGCAGGTGCGTGCGGCCGCCCATGCGGCACCAGTAGGCCCCGTCGACGGTGGTCAGGCGCTCGGTCGGGACGACGGCCTCGCTCGCGCGCTGCAGCGAGTCGGCGACCTCGCCCTGCGCGTCGGCGCCCTCCGGCAGCCAGAAGTCGAAGCCCTCGTGCACGCGGACGTCGAAGGGGCGGGAGAGGTCGAGGACGTCCTGCAGCCGCGGCGTCGCCGGCGTGACGTCCGGGCGCTGCTCGAGCGGCTGGCCGGGCTCGCTGGCGAGGACGGCGAGCAGGGCCGCCGACAGGTCCCGGCTCGGGTCGCCGGTGGAGCCGGGGGCCTGCAGGCCCACCAGGCGCTCGCCGTCGGCGCGGTGCAGGCCGGGCCAGGCGAGGGGCAGCACCGTGGCGACCGTGACGTCGACGCCGCCGTGCTCGGCCGTGGTGCGCACCGTCGCCGTCGCGGCCGGCACGACCTCGCGCAGGCAGACCCAGTCGGCCTCACCCGGCAGGCCCTGGAAGGGGCGGCGGACGATCTCCGTCGCGGCGGCCCGCGCGGCGCGCCCGTGGCAGAGCTTGTACCGCTTGCCCGAGCCGCACGGGCAGGGCTCGCGGGGACCGACGACGGGGACGTCCTGCGCCGTCGTCGCGGCTCCGGGACGGTGTGCGGGGGACTTCGCCATGCCGGGAACCCTACGCAGGCGCCGCGCGGCGACGCCCGGGCGCCGCGCGGTGGTGCTCAGGCGACGGGGCGGCGGTGCTCAGGCGACGGGGCGGCGACGGCGG
>Ga0210040_10005880_pt1 | contig 15472 bp, 12 predicted proteins | sample CryGeyCG12114_NA_FD_185462 | JGI IMG/M metagenome (GOLD analysis project Ga0210040, IMG submission 185462) | Groundwater microbial communities from aquifer - Crystal Geyser CG19_WC_8/21/14_NA (SPAdes) (version 2) | ecosystem: Environmental > Aquatic > Deep subsurface > Groundwater | place: USA... | reverse complement strand
CAGGTTCACATCGGCCGTCGCGATCCCCGGCACCGAGCCAACCCGTAGTTCGACCTCCGCCGGCATCGACTCCGCCACCGGGCAATGCGGTGTCGTCAGCGTCATTGTCACCGCCGCATGGCCGCCGTCGGTGACCTCGACCCCATAGATCAGGCCGAGTTCGTAGATGTTGACCGGAATCTCGGGGTCATAGATTTCCTTCAGCGCCTCGATCACGCTTTCGTACAGCGCACCGCCCGGCTCGCCCGCGCCCGCCGCGACCGGCTGCTGCGCCAGGAAGCCGCCGAGATAATCGCGCTGCCGCGCCCCCTGCTCGACACGTGCCCGGGGTGGCGGCGCGACGCCCTCCACCTCCTCTACCTCGTAGCTGCCCATCCCTCGATCCTTATCCAAAGATCCGACTCACCCGTTCGATGCCACGCACCAGGGCGGCCACGTCCTGCGGCCCGTTGTAGACGCCGAAGCTCGCCCGCGCCGTCGCCTCCACGCCCAGCGCCGCCATCAGCGGCTGCGCGCAATGGTGACCGGCGCGGATCGCCACCCGTTCTTCGTCCAAGATGGTGGCGACATCGTGCGGATGCACCCCCTCCACCGCGAATGAGACGATGCCCGCCGAATCCTCAGGCCCGAACACCCGCACCGAGTTGAGGCCGGCCAGCGCGTCGCGCGTCTCGCGCACCAGCGCGGCCTCGTGCGCGTGGATCGCCTCCAGCCCGATGCCATCGACATAGTCGATCGCGGCATGCAGCCCGAGCGCCCCGACGATGTGCGGCGTGCCCGCCTCGAATCGGCCCGGCGGCGGTGCATAGGTGGTCCGCTCAAAGCTGACGCGATCGATCATCGAGCCGCCACCCTGATAGGGAGGCATTGCCGCGAGCAACTCCGCCCTGCCCCACAGCGCACCGATGCCGGTGGGGCCATAAAGCTTGTGGCCCGAAAACACGTAGAAGTCGCAGTTGATTGCCGCGACATCGACGGGAACGCGCGGCACCGCCTGGCACCCGTCGAGCAGGATCTTGGCACCGACGCCATGCGCCAGCTCCGTCGCGCGAGCCGCGTCGAGTACCGAGCCGAGCACATTGGAGACATGCGCCAGCGCGACGAGCTTGTGCGCGGGCGTCAGCATGCGCTCCATCGCGTCCAGATCGATGCAGCCGGCGTCGGTCAGCGGCACCACGTCGATCGTCGCCCCCACCCGCTCGGCCGCCATCTGCCACGGCACGATGTTCGAATGGTGCTCCAGCATCGAGAGAAGGATGCGGTCCCCCGCCTTCAGCTGCGACCCCGCCCAGCTGTGCGCAACGAGGTTGATCGCCTCCGTCGCGCCGCGCACGAACACCACCTCATCGGGCTGGCCGCCGATGAAACGGGCAACCCGGCTGCGGGCTGCTTCATAGGCGAGCGTCATGTCGGCGGAGCGCTGATACACGCCCCGGTGCACGGTGGCGTAGGTTTCCCCGTAAGCGCGGGTGATCGCGTCGACCACGGGCTGCGGCTTCTGCGAGGTGGCGGCCGTGTCGAGATAGGACCAGCCCGCCGGAATTGCCGGAAAGTCGGCCAGGCGATCGAGCGGGCTCCCGTCGGCGAACACCCTCACAGCGCCGCATCCAGCCACGCGTCGGCGTCGGCGACGAACGCGTCGCGCACCGCTTCCGCGCCGATGCGGTCGAGCGCGTCGGCGACAAAGGCGCGGGTGAGCAGCGCCTGCGCACGGGAGTGCGGGATGCCGCGCGACTCCATGTAGAACAGCGCCCGCGCATCGAGTTCGCCGACCGTGGCGCCATGCGCGCACTTCACGTCGTCAGCGAAGATCTCAAGCTCGGGCTTGAGGTTCACGGTCGCGGTGCGTTGCAGGAGGAGGCCGCGCAGGCTCTGCTCACCGTCCGTCTTCTGGGCGTGGCGAGCGACTTCCACGGCCGCCGCGAGGCTGGCGGTCGACCGGTCGGCGGCGACCGCGCGCCACAGCTGGTGCGACTGGCCGTTGGCTTGCGCATGGTGGACGCGAACCGCGCATTCCTGGCGCTGTTCCCCGGCGGTGAGGAGCGCGCCGCCGACCTCGGCATAGGCGCCCTCACCGACACGGACCGCGGCGTCGATGCGGGTGCCGGCATTCCCGGCGCCGAGGAAGGTGGAGACGAGGCTCGCGCCCTGGCCGACCGCCGCTTCGTCACGCAGGCTCGTGAAGCCCGCCGCTTGCAGCAGGCGAACCGAGCGTTGCAGGCGGGCGGCACGACCGAGCTCGATCCGGGTCGCGCGGTTGCTCCAGCCGGCGCCGACGAAGGTCTCGACCACCTGCGCGACGGCATCGGGACCAAGGACGATCTCGCCGGGCAAATGGTTCTCAGCCCCCGACGCGACATGGACGATCTGCACGGGGTCGGCGGCAGCGTCGGCATCCAGGCGGAGCGACCAGCCGCGACCGTGCGTGCGGCGGCCGAGCGCGTGCTCGCCGCCGTGCAGGGTCGTGATGGTCACCCGGTCGAGGTTTGAGCGGCCCTCGTCGAGGACACCGTCGACGAAGACCAGCCGCGCGCCGGGGAGATCGAGGAATTGGTCGTGTTCGGGTTGCGCCACGGGCACGAGCGCGGCGGCGGCGGCAAGGCTGCCGAGGTCGGCCCAGCGCCACGCTTCCGCACGGGTGGAGGGGAGATCGAGGAGGTCCGTCACACCCTTCTCCCCTTGTGGGAGAAGGTGGCGCGGAGCGCCGGATGAGGGGTGCGGTCCCACCTGCGACCGCGCGGCCGCGCCGTGGCCGCGCCCCCCATCCTCCCGTCGCTGACGCGACGGGCCCAGTTGCGGGTGAACAGCGCTCCGCGCTGTTCAGGTCCTGCCGGGGGCAGGACCGGCCCGCGACTTTCTCCCACAAGGGGAGAAGGGTGATATGCCTCAACCATCACGCCGCCACAGCCGCGTAGCCCTGCCGCTCGAGCTCCAGCGCCAGTTCGGGGCCGCCGGTGCGGGTGATGCGGCCGGCTTCGAGGACGTGGACGAAGTCGGGCGCGACATAGTCGAGCAGCCGCTGGTAGTGGGTGATCAGGATCACCGCCTTGTCGGGCGCGCGCATAATGCGGTTGATGCCGTCGCCGACGATGCGCAGCGCGTCGATGTCGAGGCCGCTGTCGGTCTCGTCGAGGATCGCGAGCGCGGGGTTGGTGATCCCCATCTGCACCATCTCGTTGCGCTTCTTCTCGCCGCCGGAAAAGCCGACGTTGACGGGGCGCTTGAGCATCTCCGCGTCCATCTCCAGCGCCGCCGCCTGGGCGCGGGCGAGCTTGAGGAATTCGCCGCCGGAGAGGGGCTTCTCGTCGCGGCTGGCGCGCTGAGCATTGAGCGCCTCGCGCAGGAACTGGACATTGGAAACGCCGGGGATTTCGACCGGGTATTGGAAGCCGAGGAACAAGCCCGCGGCGGCGCGCTCGTGGGGTTCGAGCCCGAGGAGGTCGAGCCAGCCCGCGTCCGGAGCGGCCCCACCCTCCCCCGTTCGCCCTGAGCTTGTTGAAGGGCGTGTACCAAGCACTCCGTCCGGGCCACGTGCTTCGACAAGCTCAGCACGAACGGTGTTGGGGTGGTCGCCACCAACGGAAGTGGAAGTGGGCCGGAACATCACCGATCCTTCCGACACCTCATACCCCGGCCGGCCGCCGAGGACGTAGCCGAGCGTCGACTTGCCCGCGCCGTTCGGCCCCATGATCGCGTGCACCTCGCCCGCGTTGACGGACAGCGAGAGGCCCTTGAGGATCGGCTTGCCGTCGATCTCGGCGTGGAGGTTTTCAATCTTGAGCATTAGTGCTGCACCTGGCTGGTATGGTGGCTTGGTCGGCAAGCCGCGCGAACGGTGCCAGCGTGGTCGATGCGGCCATTCCAGGCATAATCACGGGTGAATGCGCCGGTCACCCTGTCCCAAGTGGCGATATCCTTGACCGGACTGCCATCGGAGAGCTGCCCCTCGGCGCCACGATCCCAGAGCGTAAGACGCGATCCCGTCACCGATCTTATCCGTTCTTCAGTTCGGCAATCGTCAAAGCAGAAGGATCTGTTCGTCAGATCAATGCGCATTGACTTCCGCCACTCGCCCTCGCCGTGGACGCCTGCGTCAGTACCGGCGCAGCTCAACGCGGTCGGACCAGTCGGCGCTGCCATAGCGAGCAAAGCTAGGATCACGCCGTTGATCACCCCACGCTCCCCTCAAGGCTGATTCCCAGCAGCTTCTGCGCCTCGACGGCGAACTCCATCGGGAGTTGCTGGAGCACCTCGCGGGCGAAGCCGTTGACGATGAGGGCCACCGCCGCTTCCTGGTCGAGGCCGCGGCTCATCGCGTAGAAGAGCTGGTCCTCGCTGATCTTCGACGTGGTCGCCTCGTGCTCGATCTGTGCCGACGGGTTGCGGACCTCGATATAGGGCACGGTGTGGGCGCCGCACTGGTCGCCGAGCAGCAGGCTGTCGCACTGAGTGAAGTTGCGGACGCCCTCGGCGGTCGGGGCGACGCGCACCAGCCCGCGATAGGTGTTGTCGGAGCGGCCGGCGCTGATGCCCTTCGACACGATGGTCGAGCGGCTGCCCTTGCCGAGGTGGATCATCTTGGTGCCGGTGTCGGCCTGCTGGCGATTGTTGGTGACGGCGACCGAGTAGAACTCGCCGACCGAGTTCTCGCCCGCCAGCACGCAGCTCGGGTATTTCCAGGTGATCGCCGAGCCGGTCTCGACCTGCGTCCAGCTCACCTTGCTGTTCTTGCCCTGGCAGAGCGCGCGCTTGGTGACGAAATTGTAGATGCCGCCGACGCCGTTCTCGTCGCCCGGATACCAGTTCTGGACGGTGGAGTATTTGATCTCGGCATCGTCGAGCGCGACCAGCTCGACCACGGCGGCATGGAGCTGGTTCTCGTCGCGCATCGGCGCGGTGCAGCCTTCGAGGTAGCTGACGTAGGAGCCCTTGTCGGCGACGATCAGCGTGCGTTCGAACTGGCCGGTATTCTCGGCATTGATGCGGAAATAGGTGGACAGCTCCATCGGGCAGCGCACGCCCTCGGGGATGTAGACGAAGGTGCCGTCGGAGAAGACCGCGCTGTTGAGCGTGGCGAAATAGTTGTCGCGCTGCGGCACGACCTTGCCGAGCCACTTGCGGATCAGGTCGGGATATTCGCGGATCGCCTCGGAGATCGAGCGGAAGATGACGCCGGCGCGCTCCAGCTCCTCGCGGAACGTAGTGGCGACCGAGACGCTGTCGAATACCGCGTCGACCGCGACCTTGCGCTGGGGTGTGCCGTCATCGACGCCCGCGAGCATCTTCTGCTCGTCGATGGGGATGCCGAGCTTTTCGTAGACGCGCAGGATCTCGGGATCGACCTCGTCGAGGCTGCCCAGCTTCGCCTTCGCCTTGGGTTCGGCGTAGTAATAGGCGTCCTGATAGTCGATCGGCGGCACGTTGAGCTTCGACCAGTCGGGCGCTTCCATGGTCTGCCACAGCGCAAACGCCTTCAGCCGCCAGTCGAGCATCCATTCGGGCTCGTTCTTCTTGGCGGAGATGTAGCGGACGGTGTCTTCGGAGAGCCCCTTGGGCGCGAAGTCCTGCTCGATGTCGGAGGAGAAGCCCCATTCGTACGTCTTGGCGACGGCCGCATAGGCTTCGGCGTTCTTGGTGGCCATGTTCAGATCGAAACCTCAAAATCCGTTCGGGCTGAGCCCGTCGAAGCCCGTGCGCCAAGCCCCCGCCCTTCGACAGGCTCAGGGCGAACGGTGGAAAGTGAGGCGAGGCTGACGGAGGCGAGCGCCCCGCGCACTGCTTCGTTGACGACGCCCCAGTGTTGCTTGACCGAGCAATGGTGATCGAGCGCGCAATGGTCGCGCCCGTCGTCGACGCAGGTGGTCATGGCGATCGGGCCTTCGACGGCCTCGATGACGTCGGCAAGGCTGATCGCGTCCGGGCTGCGGGCAAGGCGGAAGCCGCCGCCGGTGCCGCGGGTGCTCTCGATCAATCCCGCGGACGACAGGCGGCTGACCAGCTTCTGTGCGGTCGGCAACGGCACGCCCGTTTCCTCGGCCAGCAGCGTCGCGTTGAGCCGCGCCTCCCCGCACGCGCCGCCGGCGTAACGCGCGGCGGCGGTCATCATGACGACGGCATAGTCGGCGAGGCTGGAAAGGCGCATGTTGCGAACGGCTCTCAAATCGGAGCAATCCGCTCCGATTGGCATGTGGTCCGGGCGGACCGCACAGTCAAGGTGGCGCATCGCTTTGACCGCCTGGCAGCGGGATGCGATGGCGGCGCCATGGCCTACCCCCTGCGTCCGCTGTTGTTCACGCTCGCCCCCGAAAGGGCGCACCGGCTGACGATCGCGGCGCTGTCGCTGCGCCGCGGGGGAGCGCCGCTTGCGCTGCCGCGCCTCGCGACGCGGGTAGCGGGACTCGATTTCGCCAATCCGCTAGGCATTGCCGCGGGGCTGGACAAGGACGGGCGGGCGATACCGGGGCTGTTCGGCCTCGGCGTCGGCATGGTGGAGATCGGCACGCTCACGCCCCTCTCCCAACCCGGCAACCCTCGGCCGCGCATGTTCCGGCTGACGGCAGACCGCGCGGTGATCAACCGCCTGGGCTTCAACAACGGCGGCCTAGACGCGGGGCTGGCGCGGGCGAAACGCGCGAAGCGAACGGGCGTGCTCGGCATCAACGTCGGCGCCAACAAGGATACGGCGGACCGTATTGCCGACTATCGGCTGGGCGTGTCGCGCGCGGTCGAGGTGGCGGATTACGTGACGGTCAACATCAGCTCGCCGAACACGCCCGGCCTGCGCGACCTCCAGCATGGCGCGGTGCTGCGCGAACTGCTCGCCACCTGCGACGCGGCGCGGGAAGCCGGCGGCGTGCGCACGCCGCTGTTCGTGAAGGTCGCGCCCGATCTGGAGCCCGCAGCGATCGACGACATCGCTCGCGCCGCGCTCCACGCGCACGTGGACGCGCTGATCGTCGGCAACACCACGGTGACCCGGCCCGCGCTACGCTCGAGTCATGCCGGCGAGACGGGCGGCCTTTCGGGCGCGCCGCTTGCCCCGCTCGCGCGCCAGCGGCTAGCGGACTTCCGCACGGCCACCGGCGGCGCGTTACCGCTGGTCGCGGCGGGCGGGATCGACAGCGGGGCGGAGGCGTATGCGCGCATCCGGGGCGGCGCGAGCCTGCTCCAGCTCTACACCGGCCTGGTGTTCGATGGGCCCGGCCTGCCCCGCCGCATCCTTGCCGACCTTGATGCGCTGCTCGCGCGCGACGGCTTTGCGGACGTGGCGGAGGCAGTGGGAGCCGCGTGACGTAGCGTCTTGTTCGCCTGCCAAACGCCGTTACGGTTCCGGCGCATGAAGACGCTGTTGCTTGCCGCCGCTGCCCTGCTCGCTCCCGTGGCCGCCGCCGCCGCTCCCCAGGCGCACGCGCCGGAGACGCCGGCGGGCCAGGCGATGGTCAGCGCCGCCGATCCGCGCGCCGCCGCCGCGGGCGCCGAGATTCTGCGCGCCGGCGGCAGCGCCACCGATGCGGCGATCGCGACCATGCTGGCACTCAACGTCGTCGAGCCGCAGAATTCCGGCATCGGCGGCGGCAGCTTCTGGGTGAGTCACGCGGCTGGTGGCACGGTTACCACCATCGACGGGCGCGAAGCGGCGCCGGCGGCGGCGGACGCGCACTGGTTCTATGGCGACGACGGCCAACCGCTCAGCCACGCCAACGCGGTGCCGGGCGGGCGCAGCGTCGGTGTGCCGGGCGCGCTGCGGGCGATGGCGCTGGCGCATCGGCAATCGGGCAAGCTGCGGTGGGCGAAGCTGTTCGAGCCCGCCATCCGGCTGGCTCGGGATGGCTTCGTGGTGAGCCCCCGGCTGCACAACGGCATCAACAATTTCGGCCAGCATGTGACCGGCTGGGCGCGCAGCCACTTCATCGGCGCCGATGGCCAGGCGGTGCCGGCGGGGACGTTGCTCAAGACGCCCGAACAGGCGGCGCTGCTTCAGCAGATCGCGCAACGCGGCCCGGATAGCTTCTACACCGGCGAGACGGCAAAGCGCCTCGTCTCCACCGTCGATGGCGCCGCGCGCAACCCGTCGAAGATGACGGCGGCAGACCTCGCCCGCTATGCCGCCAAGCCGCGCCCGCCGGTGTGCGGCACGTATCGCGGCTACCGCATCTGCGGCATGGGGCCGCCGTCGTCGGGCGGCCTTGCGGTGCTGATGATCCTGAAGCAGCTCGAACGCTTCGACATGGCCAAGCTGGGCAAGAATTCGCCCGTCGCCTGGCACCTGTTCGCCGAATCCTCCCGCCTCGCCTATGCCGATCGCGACCTGTATGTCGGCGATCCCGATTTCGTCTCGGTGCCGGTCAAGGGCCTGCTCGACCCGGCCTACATCGCCAGCCGCTCAGGCCTGATTTCGCCCGACCGGACAATGGCGAGCGTTGCGCCCGGCACGCCGCCCGGCGCCCCTGCCCGCACCCGCGCGCCGAGCAGCGAAGTGCCGGGGACCACCGACCTCGCGGTCGCCGACGCGCACGGCAACGTGGTCGAGGTGACCACCACGATCGAAGGCTATTTCGGCTCGGGCCTGGCGGTGGACGGCACCATGCTCAACAATGAGCTGACCGATTTCGACATCGTGCCCGTCAGGAACGGCTACCTGGTCGCCAACCGGGTCGAGGGCGGCAAGCGGCCAAGGAGCTCGATGGCGCCCACCATCGTCTACAGACCCGACGGCACGGTGCGGATCGCAATCGGCGCCGCCGGGGGCTCCACCATCATCGCGCAGATCGCGAAAGCGCTGGTCGCGGTGCTGGACTGGAAGATGAGCGCGCAGGATGGGATCGCGCTAGGCCTGCTTTACTCGCCCGGTCCGATCGCGACCGCCGAAAAGGGCACGCAGCTCGACGCCATGCTGCCGGCACTGCGCGCGCTCGGCGAGCGGGTGGAAAGCGCGCCGCTGGGCCTCAAGGCCAATGCCGTCGAGCGGGTCGGCGGCCGCTGGGTGGGCGCGGCCGACCCGCGCAGCGAAGGCGTGGCGATCGACACGGCGGGCAATGTGACGCAGATCACGCGCGTAGGCGCGCAGCCCAACCGCCCCGCCGAATAGACAAAAGCCTGCGCCGGACCGGACGCGGGGCACAGGAGAGGCGAGATGCGCCAGCTTGAACATTTCCCCAGCCTCGTCGCGATGTTCTTCGCGCGGGCCGCCGAACGAGGCGACGCGCCGTTCCTGTGGACCAAGGCGTCGGGAACATGGGTTTCGACCAGTTGGGCCGAGGCGGCGCGACAGGTCGCGAGCCTCGCCGCCGGCCTCAAGGCGATCGGTCTGAAGGCGGGTGACCGGGTGATGCTGGTGGCCGAGAACCGCCCCGAATGGTGCATCAGTGACCTTGCCATCATGGCGGCGGGCTGCGTCACGGTGCCGACCTACATCACCAACACGGAGCGCGACCACCTCCACATCATCGAGAATTCGGGCGCGTGCGCGATTATCGTGTCGACGGGCAAGCTCGCGCGGACGTTGCTGCCGGCGGTGCTGCGCTCCAACCATCCGCAGACGATCATCGGGATCGACGACATGCGCGTGCCGGGCGGCAGCCTCGATTTCCACAATTGGCGCACGCTGATCGCCGACCACCCGGCGGAGGCCGCCGCCACGGCCGCGGCAAGCACCGCCGAGCGTCAGGACCTCGCCTGCATCATCTACACCAGCGGCACGGGCGGCGCCCCGCGCGGCGTGATGCAGCACCACGGCGCGATCCTCCACAATGTGGAGGGCTGCACGGCCGTCATCTCGGAGGATTTCGGCTGGGACGACGAGGTGTTCCTGTCCTTCCTGCCGCTCAGCCACGCCTATGAGCATACCGGCGGGCAGCACTTCCCGATCGGACTCGGCGCGCAGATCTACTATGCCGAGGGGCTGGAGAAGCTTGCGAGCAACATCGAGGAAGTGCGCCCCACCATCATGGTCGTGGTGCCGCGCCTGTTCGAAGTGCTGCGCACACGGATAGCCAAGGCCATCGAGAAGCAGGGCTTGATGTCAACCTACCTGCTGCGCCGCGCGCTGGCGATCGGGGCGAAGCGCGCGGGCGGCCGCGTGCCGCTCTACGATCGGCCGATGAACGCCGCCGTCAACGCGCTGCTCAAGCCCAAGATCGCGCAACGCTTCGGCGGGCGGCTGAAGGCCATGGTATCGGGCGGCGCGCCGCTCAATCCGGAGGTCGGCAACTTCTTCCAGAGCCTCGGCCTCACCTTTCTGCAGGGCTATGGCCAGACGGAAGCCGCGCCGGTGATCTCGTGCAATCGCCCCTCCGCAGGGCTGAGGATGGATACGGTCGGGCCACCGCTCAAGAACACGGAAGTCAGGATCGCCGACGATGGCGAGATCCTGGTGCGCGGCGAACTCGTGATGCACGGCTATTGGCGCAATGAGGCGGAAACCGCGCGCGTGTTGCGCGATGGCTGGCTCCATACCGGCGACATCGGCGAGATCGACGAGGGCGGCCGCATCAGGATCACCGACCGCAAGAAGGATCTGATCATCAACGACAAGGGCGACAACGTCGCGCCGCAGAAGGTGGAGGGAATGCTGACCCTTCAGCCCGAAATCGGCCAGGCGATGATCGCAGGCGACCGCCGCCCCTACATGGTCGCCGTGCTGGTGCCGGACGCGGAATGGACCGCCGAATGGTGTGCAAGGAATGGCGACGCCTGCAACACCGAGCGCCTGGCCCGCAACAGCGCCTACCGCACCGCGATCGGTCAGGCGGTGGAGCGGGTCAACAAGGACCTGTCCGTCACCGAGCGCGTGCGCCGCTTCATCCTCGCGGACGAGCCGTTCACCATTGAAAACGAACAGCTGACGCCCAGCCTCAAGATCCGCCGCCACGTGCTTCGGCGCGTGTACGGCGAACGGCTGGACGCGCTGTACAAGGGCTGAGTTCGAGCCGGGGTTCGGCCAGCCCGGCCAGACCTTACTTGTGGCCGCCGTGCCCCGCGTTCTGATTGCCGGTGCGGCTGTCGGTGTTGTCGCTGTTGTCCTGCTTCTTGTTGCCGCCGACGTCTTCCTTGCCGTTCTTGTGGAAGTCGCCCTTTTTCTTGTGATCGGTCATCGTCTTGCTCCTCTCGGGCTGCAACGCCCGAAAGGAGCAGGGTTTCCGCCGCCCCGCTTCAGCCGCGATCAGTGGGCGGGCGCTGCTCCAGGCGCGACCGCCCCCGCCTTGTCCTTGGGCAGCACCGCCATGGTCCAGTCCTTGTCCGGCCGCAGATAGCGCGCCGCCACCGCCTGCAGGCTGGCAGGGCTGACGCCAAGCAGGTCGCGCGGAATGTCGATCGTCGCCTGCACCCGCCGCGGATCATAGGTCGCGCCGGCAAGCTGGTTCATCCAGAACATGTTGGCGGTGGAGGCGCGGATGAACGACTGTTTCATCGGCCCCAACAGCCGGCGCAGTTCGTCCTCGCTGACCGGGTTGGCGACGAGGTCTGCGGCGATCTCCCGCGACAGCTGGAAAAAGAAGCCGACCTTGTCCGGCGTCACCTGGCCGACGGCGAGGAACTGGCCGCCGCCGGGTGCGCCGACCGGCCATTGGCTGGCGACCTGCGGACTGTAGCTGGCCCCCGCGGCGCTGCGCAGCCGGTCGAACAGGCGATCGGTGAAGATCTGCGCCAGCACGTCGAGCTGGCGCGCCGTCTTGATGTCGTCGACGCCGCTGCCGGTCGGCCAGGCGATCACCGCCGCCGCCTGCGTATCCGGGCCGTCATGCGTTCGCACCACGGGCGTTGCGTTATGCGCGGGAAAGCGGACGGGCGGCGGCGTCGTCGCCACCGCGGGCCGCGGCTTCAGCGCGCCGAAGCTTGCCGCCACCGCAGCGATCGCCTCGTCCGCCTTGACATCGCCGAACACCGACACCTCGACCGGGCCGGTGGCGAGCAACGGCTCCCACAGCTTGCGGAACTCGGCCGGGGTCAGCGCGGCGATGCGCTCGCGGCTCGGCGTACCCCAGCGCGGGTCGTTGTCGTGCAACAGCCCGGCGAGGTCGCGGTTGATCACACCATCGGGCGAACTGGCAAGCGACGGGTAGGCCGCCAACGCCACCGCCTTGGCGCGCTGCACGGGCGCGGGATCCCAGCCGGGATGCGCGATCTTGGCGGCCATCAGCGTCAGCTCGTCGCGATAGTCCGCTGGCGAGGTCAGCGCGGAGATCGAGAACGCATCGTTGCCGATATCAAAATCGAGCCCGAAATTGTGCCCCGCCGACAGTGCTTCCAGATCGTTCTGATCGAGCTTGCCGATGCCACTCGCCATCAGCGCGGTTTCCCCGGCCCACGAACCGCTGGGGCGGTCTGCTGGCAGCGCGTTGTAGCCGCCGCCGAAGCGGACCCGCACATACACGCGCCCGGTTTCGGACGTCGTCGGGAACAGCAGCAGCCGCACGCCATTGGCGAACACCACCTTCTGCATGTCCAGCGACAGGACCGGCAGTGCTTCGCGCGAGGTCACGGTGCCGGGCGCGCCCAATGCCGGCAGCTTGGAGATGTCCACCGCCGCCTGCGCGCGGCGCTTGCCGGCAAGCCCGGAGACGTCCTGCTTGAGCGCGGCGGCCAGCTTGGTTGCCGCCGTCGGGTCGGGAGCATGGATGTTGACCACCGCTCGTGTCGCGTCCCCCTGGAAGATGCGCCGCGTGGACGCCAGCAGCGAAGCCGGCGTGAACATGCCCTTGGCGTGGGCATCCTTGAGGATCGCGTAGGACGTCTCGGGCGTGGTCACGGTTTCGCGGATGTCGAGCGCACCGGCCATGTCGTCGGCCTGCTTGGCGCCCGCCTCCACCCGCGCCGTCTCGGCCCCGGTGCGCATGATGGCGTCGAGATCGGCATATTCCCGGTCGACCTCCGCCTGGGTCGGCGGCGTCGCCATGGCATCGGCGATCACCGCCCGCACGTCCCGCAGCGCCGCTTCCCAGCTGTCGCCCACCGGCACCACCGTCACGGACGTGACGTTGGCGGATCGCTGGACGTCGTCGATCGAGACGTTAGCCTGGAGGAAGCTGCCGCCGGCGCGGGCACGCTGTTCCAGGCGCCGGCTGATCAGGCGTGTCGCCAGCACGTCCACCAGCCGCTTTTGATTGAAGATCACCGTGTCGTTGTTGAAATGCCAGGGGCGGACCGTGGCGAGGGCCACCAGCGGCGGCAGGCCGGGCTCGACCAGCGCGCCGGTGGTCGGCTGCTTGGCGTCCGGCTCGCCGAAGTCGGGGTCGGCGGGCGACGGGCCGATCCCCTTCCAGTCGGCGAAGTTCTTGACGATCAGCTGCGCGGCCACGGCCGGGTCCATGTCGCCGCTGATGATCACCACCGCGCGCTCGGGCCGATACCAGCGGTCGTGGAACGCCTTCACGGCAGCGGCAGTGGCGGCCTCCAGCGTCTTGACGTGGCCGATCGGCGACCGGTCGGCGAGCGGCTGGCCGGCGAAGAAGGTCGCGTTCATCGCGTCGGACAGGCGTACCTGCGGACCCGGCCGCTCACGCTGCTCGGCCAGCACCACCGGCAGTTCGGCGTGCAGCGCCGCCTCGGTGATCGCCGGCTGCTCCATCATCCCCGACAGGATTTTGAGGCTTTCGTCCACGGTAGCGGTTGTCGCCGACGGCAGGTCGAGCTTGTAGAGCGTGGCGATCGGCGTGGTCTGCGCGTTGGAGTCGGAGCCGAAGGTTGCACCGAACCGCTGCCAGGTACGCTTCGCCTCGCCGTCGGGCACGTAGCGCGAGCCGCGAAACGAGAGGTGCTCGATGAAGTGGGCGAAACCGCGCTCGCTTTCCTTTTCGGCCAGCGAGCCCGCGTCGATCCGCACCCGCACCGCCACCTGCCCCGGCGGCACGCCGTTGCGGCGCACGGCATAGCGCAAGCCGTTGGGCAGCGTGCCGAACTGCCACGCGGCGTCGGGGGTGATGTCGCTGCCCTTGTAGAGCCAGGCGCTGTGATCGACCGGCACCGCCACAGGCGCGGTCGGGGCGGCCACTGCCGGGATTTGGACCGGCCTGTCCTTGGCCTGTGAGCCAGCGGGAAAGGCCAGCGCGACCACGAGGGAAAGCAGCACGGGAGCGCGGTACGCGCGCGAAAGGAACGCCATGTTCTCCATGTAGCGATCCGCCATCGCCACCGCCAGCGCCGGCTCCCGCTAAAGAGCCGGCGGATCGCCATGATTTCGACCAAGAGTTTCCATAGGTTCACCGACGATCGGCCGACGCGCGCTGCTTCGCGACGGACGTGAGCGCTTGTGCAGAGTGGACGTGGACGATGACGGCTGGCGGTAACATGACGGCGCCGGGATTGCGGCGGGATTGGGGCGGAACGGCTGGTCGTGACGAGCCGGTGATGGTGCCGGACCTGACGGTCATCTCGGGCGCCCCCCCGCCAGGCGCCAGGATGGAGGCCGACCGGAACCGCCCGCTGATCATCAAGATCGGCAAACACCTGCGCGGCGTGTTCGACCGGCTGATCGCGTCGTCGTCGCTGGTATCGAACGGCCCCGTGCTCGACGTGCGCGACTTCGCCTGGACGGCGGCCCTGCGTGACCAGTGGGAGGCGATCCGCGAGGAAGCGCGCGCGGTGGCGCTGCGCGGCGAAGCGTCGCCCAGCCTCGCAACCATCTCGCCCGACCACCGCTCGATCGCCGAGGTCAACAAGTGGCGGTCCTTCTTCCTTTGGGGCTATGGCTATCGCATCAACGAGAATGCCGACCGCTGCCCCCGCACCGCCGCCATCGTGGAGGCGATCCCCGGCCTCAACAGCGCGTTCTTCTCCATTCTCGCGCCCGGCACCCACATTCCCGACCATCGCGGCGTCACCAAGGGACTGATCACCTGCCACCTCGGCCTGATCGTGCCGCGCGACGGCGACGTGCGGATGCGGGTGGACGACCGCATCGTCCGCTGGGCCGAAGGCGAGACCTTGGTATTCGACGATACCTACAACCACGAGGTGTGGAACGACACCGCAGGCACCCGCGTGGTGCTGCTGATCCAGTTCGAGCGGCCGTTGAGGCAGCCCGGCCGCTGGATCGCCGATGCTTTCCTGAAGGTCGTCAAGCGATCGGCGTTCGTCCAGGAAGCGCGCGAGAACATCGACAGCTGGAACCAGGCGGTGAAGCAGCTCGACGTGTGACGGCGGCGGAAACATTATCTTTCCGCCCGTGCGCTTGATCGCCCCCGCGCGCCGGGCCACATGCCCCCCATGCTGATCGAAACAGAAGCCACGCCCAATCCGGCCACGCTAAAGTTCCTGCCGGGCCGCACCGTGATGGACGCGGGCACCCGCGATTTCGCCACCCCGGAAGAGGCGGAGGCGAGCCCGCTCGCTGATGCGATCTTCGGCCTGGGCGATGTCACGGGCGTGTTCTTCGGGCGCGACTTCGTGTCGGTCACCGCCGCCCCCGGTGCCGAGTGGCGCGAGCTGAAGCCCGACGTACTCGCGATCCTGCTCGATCACTTCACGGCGGGTA
>Ga0210040_10005879_pt1 | contig 15472 bp, 9 predicted proteins | sample CryGeyCG12114_NA_FD_185462 | JGI IMG/M metagenome (GOLD analysis project Ga0210040, IMG submission 185462) | Groundwater microbial communities from aquifer - Crystal Geyser CG19_WC_8/21/14_NA (SPAdes) (version 2) | ecosystem: Environmental > Aquatic > Deep subsurface > Groundwater | place: USA... | reverse complement strand
CGTAAGTGCCGTCGGGTTTTATTTTTATTCTAAGTATTTTTCCCCGAAGGTCGTTGGTGTTACCTGCAGAACGGCGTGCATCGTATTGCTCATGCCCGGGAAGATCGTTAAGGGGTGCAAAACCATTGTTTACAAACCGCTGATTTGGTTCGTTAAAAGGAGTGGAGTTATCACCTGTTGACAGGTACAAGGTATTGTCAGGACCAAAAGAAAGTGAACCACCGGTATGGCAGCAAATCTCTCTTTGAGAATATAACTGCAAAATTATTTTTTCAGAACTATTGTCTAATGTGTCGTTTTTAAAAGTAAATCTTGACAATCTGTTCACTGAAGTATCCGTAGGGCTATAGTATATGTAGACGTAGTTATTTGTTTTAAAATCAGGATCAGCTGTTATGCCCAGCACTCCTTCTTCAGCATTAACACCAGGTGTGTGGGTTTTGTAATACACATTTAAAAAGCCCACCTGTTTTACTGATTTTATTTTCTCGCTATACATCATTATTTCTCCCCTACGTTGGGCGACAAGAATATCGAGGCTGGGAAGAATAGCCATTTCTGTAGGCTCAAAAAAAGTTCCCTGTGTTAACTGGGTTTTTACAAACCTGTCTTCTTCTGGTATCGGTTGACTTTTAGCTTTGGCGTAGTCAAGTTCTTTATTCTCACCTATTGCATACTTAATACCACCTAACAAATGTTTCAGGTATAAGGGATCAACAAAAGCCTCTTCAGTATGTCCTAATTCTGTATAAAATGCACGTCCGCCATCATACTCATGATACCATGCCATAGGATGAAAGTCGCCGTTGGTGCCACCTTTATAACTCTTTTCATCAATAGTCATCAGCACTTTAATGTCTTTGCTGATTTTTTTGAAATTATACCACTCGTCTTTACGTTTCCACTGTTTAGGTAAGTGGCCTGTTGCTAAGCTTGTGTCAACAATATTTAATATGGCCTCCTGTTGTTCAGGATGACTGGTAAAATAGGCGCCAACAAGACGTCCGTACCAACCCCAGTCATACTCTGTGTCTGTAGCTGCATGTATACCAACATATCCGCCGCCTGATTGTATGTAGCGCTCAAATGCTACCTGTTGATACTGGTTTAATACATCTTCTGTTGTGCTCATAAATACAACAGCTGCATAATTTTTAAGAGAGTCATCATTGAAGTAAGAAGCGTCAGTTGTGCTGTCTACCAGAAAGTTATTTTGATTGCCTAACTTTTGGATAGCTGCAATACCATTGGGTATAGAGGCATGAGGATATCCGGCTGTTTTACCAAAAACCAAAACTCTCGCTTTGTCCGATCGCTTGCTGCATGAGGCAGCCAGTAAAATTGTAAATGCAAGAGGAAATATTAAAAGGCGATTCAATGTTGATGTATTTGTAGTAGGTCGTTTAATACAATTCATAGGAGCAATTCTGTTTTTTTAGAAAAATTATTTGAAGTGTCTTCAAATTTATTTCATAATAACTGATACCTTACTTTTTAAGGTAAATAGTTTAAATGTCGGAAGGTGCATCTGCTTGTTTAAGGTGAAAACCTTTTTAAAAAGGATTGCATCTTACACATCTTTTTATCTAAGTCTGGTTCAAAGTTAATTTTAAAATTGTTTTACTGCATTGTTGTGTTACTGATAAAAGCAAGCTTCTTACTGTCGGGAGACCACGATGGTGTGTTCATGGTGCCCTGGCCTCCGTACACATATGCAATCACCTTTGGTTTACCGCCAGCTACAGGCATTAACCTAATGTAAACATGTTTGTAAAACGGATGATCACCTGCCGGTACTTCATCTTTTAAAAATGAAACAAATGCTATCCATTTACCGTCAGGAGAAATGTGTGGAAACCAATCGTGGTAGTCTTCGTCGGTAACCGCCTCCTGGTCGCTGCCATCTGCTTTCATTTGCCAGATACGCATGGTACCGGAGCGATTAGAATTGAAGTAAATGTATTTTCCGTCAGGAGTGTATTCTGATCCATCATCAAGGCCTTTCGCTGTAGTTAGTTGCACTTCTTTACCGCCTGCAGCAGGAACGGAATAAATGTCAAACTCATTGTTTCGTTGCCCGGTAAACAGAAGTGTACGTGCATCAGTTGACCAGCCATGTAAATAAGACGGACCTTTAGGGGTAACCTGTTTTGGCGTACCACCTGATACCGGAACGGTATAAACAATAGATCCTCCTAATTTCTCAACGCCACTGCTTAGACCAAGCATCTTACCATCAAAAGATAATACATGATCATTGTTGTTGTTTTTAACTTCACCTGTATTGATAACAGTTGGCTTACCGGTCGCTACATTAAAATTGTACATCAGGCCTTCACTGTTATAAATAAGGCTTTTGCCATCAGGTGTCCAGTTAGGTGCCTGTAAAGATTTAGGAGATGTAAAAATAACTTCACGTCTTCCGCTTGCAACATTTATTATTTCAAGGTTACTTCCAAGGTAATCCTTGTAAGGCACTAAACCTTCCCATGCAGGAACGGAAATCTGAACATCCCGGAAAACGCCGGTCTCGGCAACATCTGCATTGTGCGAGCAAACAAAGAGACCTACATAAACATCGTCACCAAGGTTAATATCCGTTACTTGTTCTGTTACAAATGTCTCCCCATACTTTGCAACCCTCATTGTATAAGTAGTGCCTTTTCTTTCTAACTGAATAACGTCTGCATGCGTTAGCTTTGATTTAACTTCCTCTGTGGTTGCCGCATCAGCTTTTCTAAATTGTAAAGATGTTAATCCGTCACCATGCACAACTGCATTTACCTGTGCTGATTTTTCATCCAGGCTTTTCCTAACCATCCACCCAACTTTTCGGTGTTCCTCAATGCCCTTCCAACCTACAAGATCTGCCTTGGCATACAATATAAAGTCTCCTTTCATTTTCTTATAAACAAAGTGAAACTCATCATGGTCTCCCCAAATGTTGGTGCCTGCACCTGAAACAACATATTCATCAGCTTGTGGAATATAAGTTGCAGCCCCTTTAGTTGTCACCGTACCAATATCAGCATGTCCGTCAAACATGCCTACTTTTTGCGCTGACGATGAGAGGGAAAGAATGGAAAATAAAAAAGGCAGTAGTTTCTTGGGCAAGCGAATCATTTTGAATATTTACTTTTATTAAAAGAATAACCTCTGATGAGGGTTAAGGATTTCGAAAGAGTGATTTGATAATAAAATGGACTATACAAGATTGCTCTTTATGTATTTGATACTTTTTGTGATGCTTTCAAAAGGATCTCCAGGTGTCATGTCTTGTTCTACAAAAAAGTATTTCATTCCTGAATTATTTTTTTGGGTAAAAATCTTTTTAAAATCAATGGTTCCGTTACCCACTTCTGTGAAAGCTTTACTTGCTGTCTTATCCATGTCTTTTACATGCCATAAAGGAAATCTTCCCGGATGTTCGTTGAACATAGCTATAGGGTCTTTGCCTGCTTTGCTTACCCAATACAGGTCGAGTTCCATCTTAACCAGTTCTTTATCTGTCTGATTAAGTAAAATGTCGTAAGGTTGTGTATTCTCTTGTACTGTAAATTCGAAATCGTGGTTGTGATAACAAAGCTGGATACCAGACTTTTTGCAAATTTCTCCTGCCTTATTTAATTGATCGGCTATATACTTATAATGGTCATTGCCACCTCTTTCCTGTTCTGATAAATATGCACAAACCATATATTTTATACCAACAGCCGCAGCGTTCTCTACTGCCTTATCCCAGTTGTGCAAAATGGTACCCTGTACAGCTTCACCTTTATTTTTTTCTTCCCCAAGGCGATAGTGACCGGAAGGCATAACAAGTCCGTTTTGCTTAATTAATTTTGCAAATGCTTTCGCATTCATTCCATAAAAGTTTTCGGTGCCAGTGTAAGTTGCACCTTCCAAAGAGTTATAACCTATCTGTGCAACTCTTGCCAGAGTTGCTGCAGGGTCTTTTTGCATTGCGTCTCTAACAGTATACAGTTGCAAACCTATTAGTCCCTTTTTTTTATATTTAAATAAATCAGGTTTGATAAAAACGCCTGCTGTTAACAGTGAAGATGATTTAATAAACGAACGTCTTGTTGGCATGCAATCGATTTTTAGGTAAACGATAGAAGGTATTAAATATATGCTTGTTTTAATAATATCAAACATATAACTAGTAAAACTCCTGATTTTTATGCTGCACCTGTATTATTTTATCCAAACCTGATAGTAAAAAATACACTCTTAATCTCGTCCGGCTGTCTTATAGTGAAAATTGTTTATTGTAGTACGAAAATTACAAGAATTCTGCTAATGCCTTTTTATTAATTTAAGTTGTAGTAGTTATTTTAAAAATTGAAAGAAAACAGAATGAAGAAGTTTTTCTCACTTTGCTCTTAGTTGGATTAAATCCGGATAGTCATTTTATTCTACTAAAAAATAAATTGCAGTATAATTTACACAAATTCTCTTCCATAGCTTTTTATTGTAAGCTTACTATAACCACCTGGTTGTTTACTTACTTCTATTTGTGTTCCGATACGTTCTTTCAGGGCTTCTACATGCGATATAATGCCAATCATTTTTCCGGTAGATTGTAAATTTTCTAATGCTGAAATGGCTACGTCAAGTGTTTCAGCATCTAGTGTTCCAAAACCTTCATCTATAAACAAAGAATTAATTTGTGTTTTACACCCTGCTAGGTCAGATAAACCAAGTGCAAGCGACAGACTTACCAGGAAACTTTCACCACCTGATAATGTAGTCATTGGCCTGACAACATCTGCCTGGTAGGCGTCAATTATTTGCAGTTCCAAATCTTTTTCGGGCGTTTTTAAAATCAGGTAGCGGTCAGTTAACTTTTGTAAATGCCTGTTGGCTAATTCGGTCAGGCGGGCGAGTGTAAGACCCTGTGCAAACTTGCTGAACTTCTTACCATCTGCTGAACCGATTAATTGTGATATTTTGTCCCACTTGCTGCATTCCTTTTGTTGTTCTTCTACCTTCATCGCAACTTCTGTATGTTTTGCTGCTGACAGCGCATCTTCTTCTAATTTGTGTTGTAAACCTCCAATTTGTTGATTCAGTACAGAAATTAACTCATCATGTTTTGTTCTGACATCTGTCAGCTCTTCTTCAGTTTCTGTAGTTAAATTCTTTCCGCTTTCAATTTTATATTCGTCTTCTATATTTTTTAAGATACCTGTTGTGGTTAAAATCTTCTGTTCAATTTGTTGCTTAAGCAATACTATTCTTTGTTCTTCTTCAACCGGAATAAAGAGTGTTTCTAATTGTCCAATTGAAGCAATTCCCTGTGTTGCTAAAGCCTGAATAAGTTGGGTATGAAGCGTTGCGTATTTTTCTTCTACAACTTGTAGCTGGCTTTTCCATTCTTTCCATTTTTCTTCATTTACATTAACCTGCTGTTGCTTTTGGTTTACATCGTTCTGAAGTTTTTCAACCATCATTTTTGATTGCTGCAAAGCTTCATTTAACTTTTTACGTTCTTTCGAGGGTTCTTTTTCTCCAAAAAGTTCACTTCTTTCTGCTTGCAAATTTAGAAAAGTTTCCTGCTCCTTTTGTAAGTTAACTTTCTGCTCAATTAACTTCCCAGCCTTTTCATTATAATTGGTTGTTGCGCTATTAAAATCTGCTTCCAGCTTTCCGATATCTATCTTATATTGTTGAAGATTTTTTATGTTGGTTGTATAATTTTCAAGAAGCTTTATTAACTCTTTTTCAAGTGATGCAGCTTTTGCTACAGTAAAAGAAATAGCATAAAGAGATAAAATAGAAGTTGCCGCAGTAACAATACTTTCTTTATTTCCGGTAATTGTGTCGATGTCTTTTCGTACACGTTCCATGTCTCGTTTTATACCTTTAATTTTTTCCTCAATTTGTAATACTTCACTTTCATATTTTACCAACTCCTGCTTCCTACTATTGACCTGGTTTTCCTGTTCAGTTGCCTGTTGTTGCAAACTTCTTATTGTTATAAGCTGTTCCCTCAACTTTTTAAAATCGTTTTCTTTAGCTGTTATTATTGCTGTTATTATTCTGCTGTCTGTTATATTTAATGGCTTAGGTAGGTTTTTATTATTATTTTCAAATGCTTCAGTAGCATTATTTATAGCTATTTTAACTTGCCCAAATTCGTTTGTAAAGGAAATTATATTATTTGAAAGGGTATTAACTAACAAAGTCTTTTCTCCGTGTTTCTTCAAAAGATTGTTTAAATAAACTTTATGATTATCCCGTTTCTGTATGCCCTCATTGACCTGGCTTTTATGATAATTTTCTACATAAGGATGATGGATTGAACCGCACAAAGGACAAGGTTTCTCCGGCTCTAACTGCTGACGGTCTTCATCGTATTTTTGTATCCGCATCCGTAGCTCAACCAATTGTTGAAAATCGGTTAATATGCTTTCGGCCTCGTCTTTTTCGGTCTCCAATTGCTTGAGTTGCTCACTTTCTGATTGAAATTTATTCTTCGCATCTTCCAGTTGCTGCGACAACTTCTCTCTTTTGTCAAGGAAATTTTGGTAATCGTTTGACAATCGCAATTGGTCTTTACAAATGGCGATTAAACCAGGCAAAGCATTACTGCTTTCTTCAATTTTTTCAACTAATATATGGCCTGTTGTTTCACTTATATTTTTCGCTGTTACAGTTTGTTGATGATGCAGTTCAGTTATAATCTTCTTTACTTTTTCGACTTTGTTAATAAATTCCTTATGATTTGCTCCTTCGTCTTTTTGTTGACTTTCAAAAGCTGCTAATTCTTTTGTTGCTTTAGCAATTGCATCGTCTGCTACGTCTAGTTCTTTTCTTAATTGCTGATATTGTGGTACATCTTTTTCGAGATTACTTTCTTTTTTATGTAACTCCAGCCAGCGTTCTACATCCGATATTTTTGTTTTACAGGCTTCAAAACTTTGCTGCTTTTGTACCCCTAAAAGCTTTGCGCTATCTACCTCTTTTTGCAAAGCATTGAAAGCATTGGTAGTTTGCAACAATACCTTTTTCTTACCTTCTATTTCTGTGTCTTTTATAATTACAATTTCCAGTAAAGGCTCTGCTTTTGTAAGTGTTTCCTGCGCATTGTTGTAAACAACTGTCGCAGCTGCTAATGCTGCCGATGCATTTTCAGCCCCTTCCTTTAAAACAGGAAGCTGTTTTTCTATTTCAACAATTTTATTTTGTAATTCTTCGCTTTGTTTCTTTTGTTCATAAACTGCCTGTAAAGCAAGTTTATGTACGGAAGCACCAATATGTTTATGTAACCTTTTAAAATCCGGTTCATTGTCTTTGGCCTGTTGCTGAAAATGGGTCAATTCAAGGGCATGAAATCCCTTTTTATCTTCAAGCTCTTTTATCTTTTTAAGCCAGTTTATTTTTGTTTCTGCACTTTGTTTTATTTGTTTCAGTTTTGCCTCTTCTTCTTTCTGTTGTTGCAGGCTTGCAGCTATCGCATTTTTTTCATCCTCTGAAAGCAATACAACATCATTCATTCGTGCACGCAAAGAATCCAGCAAAGCTTTTTTTTCTTTCGCTTTATCAAATACATACGTTGAAATCTGCGAGTAAATGCCGGTGTCAGTAATTTTTTCCAGCAGCTCACAACGCTCGTTTTCACTTGCCTTCAAAAATCTTGTAAAATCACCTTGCGACAGCATTACAGACCGCAAAAACTGGCTATAATCAAGACCGGAAATTTCGACTATTTTATTTTGAACTGCTACCAGCGGATGACCAATTATAATGTCATTGGTAACTGCATCAGCAAGTTCCATCTTTGCCGTTTGTAAAGCTCCGTCAGCTTTATTGCGGCTTCTTCTTATTGACCATCTGGCTCTGTATAACTTTGCATTCACTTCAAATTCAACTTCTGCAAAAGACTCTCCTGTAAACCTTGTCATGCTCTCACTTGCCTCCTTATCGTGGCGGTGAACACGGCCATATAATGCTACAGTAATCGCATCTAAAATAGTCGTTTTACCAGCTCCGGTTGGGCCGGTAATGGCAAACAAACCACTTTCGGTAAAAGGCACCTCATCAAAACGTATTTCATGCGTACCTTTTAAAGAGTTAAGGTTTAGAAACTTTATGCTTATTATTTTCATCGCTTACTATATTGCTATCCACGCTTTATTCGCTATCTGCGTTTACACAAATTATAATCAAATGTAAATAATTGACAGATTTACTTTTAGCGTAGTGTAGATACCTTGAGAATTTGAGGCTGAAGAACCCATGAAAAAATTAGTTGAACGGAGCGTCGCCTCTGAAGCTCCGTAAAAGATATTTGGCTTGCTTCCAAAAAAGCATTGGCCTAAAGGCCATGATTAAAAAATATTTTTCTGTAGCCATCAGTGGAACTTTTTCGGCAGCCGTTGCGTCGCACACTTCTACTGAAGAAATTCTATTCAACATATCCCGCATTATATCTTCAACATGTTGCTATTCGCCTTCTCTCATCAACTCCAAAACCTCATTAAAGGTCTGTAACAAATCATCAGTTTGTCCGTCGGGATATGCGGATTCGACTTTCTTTTTAAAAACCGTTTTAGGGTCTAAATCTGTTAAGGCTGTAGCTTCGGCGGTTTGCTCATCAAGGCTGCGAGCAGGTCTAAGCCGTAGTTGACGGATAAACAGCCGCTCTATAAAAGATTTGTTCTTTACAAGCTTATGCAATTGCTCTTCAAGGTCGTGAATATATCCTTCTGTTTCAACCTGCACTTCAACCCATGCAGGATAGCAAAGCCCGTCATCTTCCAACAAAAGGATTTTATTTTTAACCGTTTCCGGATTGCCTTTTATCCTGACGAGCTTTCGGCAGCAGGGCACTTCAAACTCTTCGAGTTTACTTAGTTTTCCATCTTCAAATTCTAAAATGAGAACGACTTTGCAATCTTCATTTTCAGAAAAGCTAAGCGGTATAGGCGAGCCGGAATAACGCACATGATTCATTTTATTTACCACCTGTGGCCGGTGAAGATGACCGAGTGCGACATAATCAAACTCCGCAGGAAACTGGTCGCCACAAACCTGGCCAAGATTACCTACGTGAATATCCTTTTCGCTGTCAGAATTAGCGCCGCCGGCTGCAAATAAATGACCGGTAGCAATAACAGGAACTCCATCGGTTTTGAAAGGCGCGAGATGTTCTATAAATTTATTGTAATGACCACAAATACCTTGCTTTAACCGGGCTTCCATTTCTGCGGTAGTTTCACCGGCAACAGATAACCGAACATCTTTATCGCGCAAAAAAGGAACTGCACAAACAACAAGGTCAAGATTGCCGGCGTTGCCTTTGATTGGAATAATCTGGTCATTAAAATTATCAGGCACACCACCTACAACGTGCACGTTAAAGTATTTCAACAAATCTTTAGGCGCATTTAAAGTAGTGACAGAATCATGGTTACCGCCAATGATAATTACTTCTTTGCAGCAAGTATTTTTTACCTTCCAGAGAAAATCATAGTATTGTTTGAGGGCAGTATTAGATGGAGTGCCGGTATCAAAAATATCGCCTGCTATTATAAGAACATCTATACATTGCGCTGATAGTTTTGTAATCAGCCAGTCCAGAAACTGCTGGTGCTCTTCAGTACGTTCGCACTGCTCCAATCTTTTGCCCAGGTGCCAGTCTGCAGTGTGTAATACCTTAATCATGGGGCGAAATTAATAAAATGCACCCAAACATTAGTATTGGGAATGGCTTAAAAGAGTGTCAAACTTTTTTGTAACGGGTACTGTTTTTAAGAATGGTCAAACCTGTAACCGCAGATAGAGCCGAACCAATAAGAATGCTAAGTTTAGAGTTGGTGACTAAAAGACTATCGTCAAAAGCAAGGTTGCTAATAAACATAGACATGGTAAAACCTATTCCCCCTAAAAAACCTATTCCAATCAGTAGCTTAAGTGTTATGTCCTCTTGTAGTTTTGCTACTCCTGCCATAACTAATAAATAAGGAAAAGATACAATGCCAATTACTTTTCCTAAGAACAGGCCAAGGATAATACCAACGGAGTTGGTGTTAAAAACACTCTCGCCAAAATGAGCCGGAAGTACAATAGCGGTATTTACAATGGCAAATACCGGCACAATGATAAATGCAACTGGTTTAAGCAGAAAATGCTGCAGTTGCAGGGAGACGTTGTGATCATTGTTGTGGTCAAATGGGATGGCAAAAGCAAGCAAAACACCTGAAAGGGTTGCATGAACACCTGATTGCAAAAAACAAAACCACATAACAACACCAGGAATTAGGTAAAAAATAAGCTTTTTAACCTTTAGCCTGTTAAATGCCAACAACATTGCAAAAATACCCAAGGCAATTAAAAGGTAAGTGAACAACACAGTTTTGGTATAAAAAAAAGCAATGACAATAATAGCACCTATATCATCTATAATGGCTAAAGCAGCTAAAAACACTTTAACCGAAGTAGGAACTTTATTGCCCGCTAAAGATAATATTCCTAAAGCAAAGGCAATGTCTGTAGCCATTGGTATAGCAAAGCCGGATTGAGTTACAGTACCCCTGTTGCATATAAAGTGAATAAGAGAAGGTATTAGCATTCCTCCAAAAGCGGCAACAACGGGTAAAATGGCTTTTTTAAATTGAGACAGTTCGCCTACATATAACTCCCTTTCCACCTCAAGACCAACCATTAGAAAGAAGATAGTCATAAGACCATCATTGACCCAATGTTCAATACTATAATTAAGCGTTGGATAAATAAATGAAAGGTCTATTTTATTGTGCATGAAATGAACAAATCCATTACCCAAAGATGAATTTGCTATGGACAAACTAAGAACCGTACAAAAAAGCAGAAGCAAGCCTGCAACTTTTTCACTGTCAAAAAACCCTTTAAATAAATTTGAAAATGTCGACTCCAATGCTGATTTTTTATCTGCCATGCTGCAAAGGTATACACAATGTTTTTAGTCTCCGGATTGTGTCCTTTCAAGAATATTCAGCTTCTATTCGACAATTCCTATTTAGTAAAAAACTGGTCGAGGAACAAATATCGATCTCTATGCTTTTCTGTTTCCACTTTTGTGTTTACATTAATGTTCATTACAGATGCAGATGATCGTGCAGAGACAGCAGGCCATGCAGGAACGCCAAAACCATTTGGATTACCGGTTTTTATAAAATTGGCGAAAAAAGTTTGTAGTATTTCAGAAACTCTAAAGTCATCAGGCTGCCAGTCGTACACACCATTTGTTGGTAAATTACCCAACGCATATTCTATCTCTGCAGAGTGAACGGCTCCGGTAGCAGGAGGCGCTTTTTTAACGGTAGAGTCAACTTTCACAATTCCGCCTGCAAGACCGGCAACGACATTACCCATTTCAGATCGCATGATGGGTCTGGGACGGGAGTATAAATAACGATATACAGGTTTTTCTCCGGTCTGACTTTGCAGGTCTGACCATTTCCAGGTGCTGAAGCCAATAAATCGGTCTGATGCAAGTGCTGTTGCAGCCTGCATTACCTCTTCGTCTGTTGTAGCAGCATACACTTTTAAAGCATCCGCAGCATGGTCAGGATAAAGCTTTTTTACAGCATTTTCATAATTTTCTTTTGTCGGATTATTCTGTCCTAATACCGAACGGTAATTATTCTCCTCCGAATTCCAGCCAACCAGTAGTGGCACGTGAGATTGTTCTCCTTTTGTGAAAACTTCTGCCGGTGATTTAGTTAAAAAATATCCATCTATGGTAACCGGGAATCGTGGAGTTCCTTGTTTGGCAGTAGCTGCAAGTATTTGCTCTGCAGACATTGCCCGTAAAGCAGCTAAAGATTGGGCCCCATTCATCGTTGCAAACTCAACTCCCAGTTTTTCTGCTTCTGCAAGTGGAACAGGAGGCAGAGTTCCCATTAAAGAACCACTTTCTCCTATAGCGCCTGCAAAAAGATTTTTTGCCAGAGGAGATGCCATTTGTGCACTAACCGACATCGAACCGGCAGATTCACCCGCGATGGTGACTTTTTTAGGATCACCACCAAATGCAGCAATATTTTTTTGAACCCACTGCAAAGCAACCATTTGATCCATAAGGCCATAATTGCCTGATGCTTTATAGGGAGACTCTTTAGTAAGTTCGGGGTGAGCGAAGAAACCGAATACAGTGAGACGATAGTTTACAGTTATGGTAACAATACCTTTTCTCGACATACTTTCACCATCATATCTTGGTTCCGAGCCATCTCCGGCCATTAATCCGCCGCCGTAAAAATATACCAGTACCGGCAAATTTTCTTTACCGGTTTTTGATGGTGTCCATACATTTAGATAAAGGCAGTCTTCACTAATACCATTACTTCTAAAGTTCATATCTCCAAATAGGGCTCTTTGCATAGCGCTTGGACCAAATTTATCAGCTTTTCGTACTCCCTGCCAGTTTTTTACCGGCTGTGGTTCTCTCCAACGAAACGGGCCAACAGGTGGCGCAGCAAAGGGAACTCCTTTGAATGATCGAATGCCTGATTCGTTGGTACCTTCAAGGATGCCATTCGCTGTTTTGACTTGTAGTGACATTAATGAGTTTGCTGATTCGGCTAAAGAAGATAAGTAAGCAGGAAATGCAATTAAGAGCAGGACAAGAAATTTTTTCATATAAAAAATTTAAAATAGCAATCGTAAAAGTTGAAGTTATAGTGTTTATTGAAACACTTGTAGTGTAATTTAAAATACAAAGTATATGATACCATTTTTAGTCTTGTAGCATCCCAACATTATAAAATAAAAAGTTGCCGGTCTATGGCCGGCAACCGTATAATGTTTAATTCAACATTTTATTAAAGTTCATGTTTTTAAAGAATAAAAGTTATTCCTTAAAAAATTGTGGTCTTTTTATCCATTTCATCCGGGTCGTCTCCAATAGAAGGTTCTAAGAATGGAGAATTATCGTCGTCATCATCATCGTCTTCTCCCGGATCGGGTTCTGGTGCAACACCAGGGTCTTCACCTGGCAATTTTTCAGGTTCTACTTCAGGATTCTTTCTTGGATCAGGGTCATCCATATTCAGGAAGTTTTCAATTTCTGTCGAATCTTCAATTCCTGCTAAATCAAAAAAGCTTCCGGAGTTTTCCTCTATAAAACCTTTAGTTATTTTATAATTCTGCTGATTTTTATTTGTTTCCATTTTTTTAAAATTTTTTAAGGCTCTAAAATTGTTTTACTTATGCAATAAAAAAAATTGTTGACTTTCTGTTTTTTAAATTGCAAGAAAGATGCTACATTTTCTATGTTATAAGTGAGATGAAGAATGATTTAAAAAAAGAGTGTCTTGAAAACTTACACGCTCAATTCTAATTTAATATAACCTCAATCTAAAAATATTGGGCTATTTTTTGTAACTCTGTCTCAATTTCTTTTTGCTTATTTTCTCCTGCTAATAAAAATGAATTTTTAGTTGTATTCAATTTGTCTTTTGTGATGTTGATATCGTTGGTAATTTGGTTAATCTCTGTTTTAAGTGCATTAATTTTCTGTGTTAATGCCTGCAATTCCTCTGCTTTTTTTTGAATGACAAGTTCCTTTTGGCGAACTTCTTTTTGATACTGCATCGATTGGGCTCCCTGAAATGCATTGAGGTCACGACCAATGATGTTAAGGTATTCCTGGCCGGTAGAAAGTAATTTTTCTTTAGTCAGACCAGTGCTTTTCAAAACATTGAACGCTGTTTTGTACCTGATTTGTTCATCTGTAATGTCATCAATATCTATTTTGCTATCCACAAACTCTTTAAAATCTGTCCCCTGGAAAAGTGGATTTTTTGCATTGGCTTCATCAATCAGTTTTTCGAAGTATTGCTGATGTTCGGGTAAAGGCCCGGCAATGGTACCCGCAGGTGAAAAGGTCGGTGTTTGGTTGGCTGCAATTACACTGCTGCTACCATTTATTAAAGGATGTTGTACATTTTCAACTGCTGGTGAAATAACTGGCGCAACAGGTGTTGCAGGTTGTAGCGGTGTTGCAGCCTGAACGGGCGTAGCTGATGGAACCGGCTTTGAAGCTGGTGCAGCAGGTTGATTTCCTTTTTCGGGCGTCTTCTTGCCTTCATCATCAAACTCAACAAAAGGAGTTAGTAATTGCTTTAAAAAACTCATTGTAACATTATTTATTAAGACCTAATAAGAAACCTATAGTGAAGTTTGCATCCCAGTCAAAAACAAATGTGTCAGTTTTAGTAGCATCGGTAATAGCCTTGTATATGTTTAATCCTGACGCCGTTTTTTTATCTGCTTCTTTGTAAGATTGTGGTGCATTTAAAACTGTATATCTTTCTTCGCCTTTGCGGTGTTGCTTAGCCAATGTAAAAGGAACGCCACCTAAAACGAAACCTACATTACGCTTGCTTTCAGGTATTTTACTTACCTGTGCTTTTACCTGGTCATATACCTGGTTGTCTGATGTTCCTTTTTCAAAATATTTTGCACCCGGTAACTCCAATGATTTAAGGTTGCCATTTTCCTGCCATGAAATTTTTGTATTACCCGAACCAATATCAACCAGGTAAGAATTATCTGCAAATGAAGAGGGAACGGTAGCATTAAACCCAAACTTGCCTTCCTGCTCTGCGGTAACGTTATTAACTACATAACCCATTTTCTTTAGTTCGTTACTAATAGTAGTTGTCTTAGGTTCTTTTTGTGCACCTGAAGAAATAACAAAATGCATGTTGTTTTTAGCTACCCCTTTATCAAACATTGCTGCAAGGTATTTTTTTAATCCGGCCCTGATGTCTTCTGTGGTAGCCAAACCTTCATAGGTAAGAGACTCTCCAAAATCTTTTGATACAATTTCCCAACGTCTTTGATTATCCATATTTATAACAAAAGAGTTAAAACCTGTTGCGCCAACTTCTACTACACCCCGTAAAGTTCCGTTCTCTGGTTTTTCAGGTGTATAATTAAATTCGCGGGCTTCCTGATTTGCTGCAGAAGTGGGAGCTGTAGTTGTTGAATTGGGTGATTCGTCGTTTGTATTGGGTTGAGTAGTGGAGAGCTCTGATGAGTTTTCTTCTCTTAGTTTTGACATTTTTGGCTTAATAGCAAAATAAGCAAGCACTGCTATTATCAAAACGACTATTATAATTCCCGCTGGTTTAAGTCTCATTGTTTTATCTTTATGTTTTAATGATGATATTTTAAAAGTCAGAGCTGATGCTCGTCTGATTATAATGTGTAATTAAATTAGTACGATATTTATTTATTTGCCATCGTTATCACAACTACTCTTCCACCTTCTTCTTTCGATAACAACAGCCTCTTTCCATCTGTGATATCTACCATTGAATTTACAGGTATTTCTTTATCTTCTGTAAGGTCTTTCAGTGATGTCAGCTTTTGATTTACAAGTACCCATTTTCCACTATAAAAGGTGAAATATCCTACAGGTACTTTTTGCTCTGCTGTCAGTTTCTCATTTCTCACAATATTCCTATTTACATGC